>Ga0065711_1046899_pt1 | contig 12633 bp, 9 predicted proteins | sample Hoacrofraction12_FD_59098 | JGI IMG/M metagenome (GOLD analysis project Ga0065711, IMG submission 59098) | Hoatzin crop microbial communities from Cojedes, Venezuela - Epithelial fraction 12 v2 (version 2) | ecosystem: Host-associated > Birds > Digestive system > Esophagus > Crop | place...
TTGGTCCCGGACGCGGCGGGGCTGGGCGAGGGACGGCGCAGCCCCCGCCACGCACGGCGGCAGCGCTGACATCCCGCGTGAGCTTCACCTTCCGCGCCGCAGCCACGCCGGTGGCGGGGGTGACAGCCCCGTCCCCACCGCTGCGGGCCGCGGTCCCGGCCGAGCTGGCAGCGCATGGCGTGGGTCAGCACGGCCGTCCCGGCTGGCAGAGCTCAGCGGAGGGAGCGGTGAACACACACGCAGGCTGGTAAAAGGGATTCCAGCTGCTCCACTTCACTAGACGGGAGCTCTTTATAGACATTATCTCATTTATTTATTTTTCAAATGCCTAGATTAGTTTAGTGTGAAGGTGTTGAGAGATATAACTGGTCTGAGCAGATGATCTACAGATCACTGAACGAGCACTAACCAGGCTCTTGCAGCCCACACCAGAAACCCACCGTGCGCTCTCCCATGGCCGCAGCGCAAAAAAATGACACTTTTTTCCTAAAATTTCGCCGCACACACGCCACCCCCAGCAGCCCGGAGGTCCATGGGTTGGCGCCTCTTACAGCACGCCCAGCCTTGCCTGCGGGCAGAGCGGCAGCCGCTGCTTATGAAGAGCAGGGCCCTCAAATCAGAGGGAAATCAGCAAGTGATAACTAACCTGGCATTCAGCTGGGGATGGGCACTTCTAACACAAACAGCCTTTTCTGCTTGCATCTGTGAATATATGCATATTTAAAAAATAAATTATCTTTCATTCAGATTAGTTACTAGAATATCTCTTCGCTGAAGCAGATTTGTTCCTATGGTTGTATCTGCTGCTATTCTGGGACTTGGTATTGTCTTCCCACTATTGCTGCAGAAAATGTTCAGCAGCTAATTGCACAGTCAAGTCCTTTCACATAATTTTCACTTTGACAAGAGTAATTAAAAAATCTAAATGGCTTGAGAACAAATTGATTAGGTCTGCAAGCAGAGCTCTGTTTGGGCGATCCTGAGATGCACGTGCACAGTACAGCAAACTTTCACAAAACCCAATTAGGATCGGTTCCTCAATGTTTACGATTTCGTGTCAGATTCTTCCAAGATCTCTTTTTTGCCCAATTCCTATCATATGTTGTATTCATGTATGTGCTGCACATATACCATGCTTGCAAGAACCAGGAAAATTAACCTTATAGGACCAGTTAAAGGATATTTTGCTTTCATCTCCTACATTCATACATCATATGGCCTACGTTTGCAAACAGACTCCAACACCTCCAGGAGCATCATAGGAGTAGAACTACACAAGGCTATTTTCTCACTAAATTTGAAAGACTATGAATAATGACAACTTCTGAATTTTTGCTACTTTGTCTACCTGCACCACAGAAAAGATGTTTCTCAGAGTAACCCTGTCTGTAGACACACGCTCTGTGATACAGTGCTGAATCATCCATTTGCTTGCCTTAAAATTGCTCGGAGTCCTCCATACCATGACTTCTAATATTAACACTTATCAAACTACATAATTGAAGTTATAAAGTAAAAGGCTACCAAATTACTACAGATGTACCAAAATAATGAGCTTATGAACAGTAATGAAATTTGAAGTCTTAGAAGCCTGAGGTCACACACAAACTTAGAGATGTTCCCTATAATCTTTTTAACAAAGCTAGTAATTCTACTCTAAAAAGAGAAGTTGAAAGGGTTTTCTTTACACCAGCTCCTTCTCAGTAAGTTTTGCTCAGTTACTGACTACAGATTTGAAAAATTGTCATTGAATCTGCAAGGTTTAAAGCTAACGGGAACTTGGAGTAACTGCAAAGGAGCAACTCCCTCCACGCACAAAGGAGAGGCGTCGAACACCAGGCACCTCCCGGTGCCACGTGGCGAGCGAGAAGGTGCTGGCACTCTTCAAAGCCAACAGCTCTGGCCTCTCTCTGCGTGTGGGGGATTAGGTGCAGATCAGAGGGCGGCTTCACGGTGGAGGTGACCAGCACACAGGGACAAATCTTTGAATAAGCTGCAGTACCACCTGTGAGAGCTGGGCACACGCACAGCTGTCTGCAGCGTGGTTTCAGCGATGGAAACCAAGTGCCAGCAGCACGGACTCTCAGGTCCTGTTCTCTGCATACCATCGCTCCAGGCAGAACAGTAGCCAAGGGACCTAAAGCCAGTTTCTTTGGTACAGAAAGCCTTAACATACCTGCACAAGTTAAATGCCAACTCTTTCGAGTAAAGTCGAAGACGTAAAGGGAACTGTGTCTTTACACAAGCAGATATGCTGAAAGAAGCCACAGGAAGGTTTCACACTTTCACAAATGTGGTAATTTAGATGACAAATGTTACAAATTAAACCCAGCTTGTTAGCTAATAGAATATTTAATTATGTACTATGAACGATCACTTAAAGATTTGGGATTTTAACCAATTATTTTCAGAAGGGGTGAAATGTTCCTGAGCATGAGGGTTTTTTAACATCTCAGTGCTGTGCCCCTGCATCTCCTTCTACCTTACCTTGTTTATAGCTCTATGCAGTAACAGTTTTTACTTGTTTCCTTGATGTCTTAATTTCCTACAATAATACATCTGCCATGAATAATTAAGCAACGAATTTGCTGCTTGCTGAAAGCTGAACAAGTGCTATAAATCAGTTCCGGGACCCTCCGCCAGCACAGACACCATCAGCGATCTGCCAGTGCTGGCGTTCCTCTGTGCTGGTGAGAGACCCAGAGCCCAGAAACACCCGAGGAGCCGCTCGGCAGCGCTGGGCACCCTCACCCCGGCGCTGCTGTTTCATGAGAGTGCTTGTCTGCATCTTCTCTTCAGCAGCACGACTCCGAAGCCTGTTCTAGCATTTTCCTGGCAAGGAGCAGAAAATTTACATGTACTACGTTCTTCACGTTTACTCATTTCTTAGTTTGTCTTGTTCCTGGGTTGTTCCCTCTGACTGCCCTGCTCCTTAGGTCAAAGGAGGAGAGCAGAAGAAGATGGCCTTAGCGTGCATCATTCCCTTCTCAGCACCAAAACGATGGGCTGCTGTGGGTTCTCTGCTGCATTTCCACCCGTCTTCTCCCATTGCCTGTAGTTCAACAGGCGATACAGGCTACAGGATGGTAGTGAAGCGCTGAAGGATCATCTGTAGTCAGGCCCATTACACTCTCGGAAGGTTTATCTTGCTGATTCACATTCGCCCTCAGACAGCTGGGCATGCTGCATTTCTCACTTTTTTGTATATGAAGACTGATGGAAGATAGGAACGAGCTACAAAAACAACAGCGATAACACTTCCCTACAACACTTCCACTCGCATGCATATCAGGGGAGAGGAACAATAAAACAACTTTCCATTACCAGAACAGCATCACCTTTTAATTGGAACGAGGTTTACAGTGCAATTGCTTTAAGGAAAGCTCAGCTGCAGAGTGTGTGAGCCTCTCCAGCTTGGCAGAGGACGAACATTAGAAAACTAATCAAGCCCAGGTATCCAGCCAGGCCTAGGAAATGTCAGTGTGGCCATTAGGATTCCACATGTCTTAATTTGAGAATCTCCCCAATTCACTAAAATTTTTTTTTAAAGGTCAAAATGTAGAATAGTTCATGATTAAATTTCCCTACAAAACATCCTCATGCAGAAACAAACTATGTAATGTTCCTAGTTTTAATTCTGTTGACAAAAGATTGTACATATTTCAAAAACGTGACGCTTAGCAGCTGTGCTGTCAGTCTGCAGAGTTTGCATATATAGCTGTGATATTACCATACTCTATTATTCATAACACGCAACAGACTTCATTCTTGGTCTTGTGAAAATAATTGCAGTTTGAAGCCAAAGTCTGACTGCAAAAAGCACCCCAATATAATGGCTAGGGTTTCCAGAATTCAGGAACTCAAGTAATGGTCTACATCTTGATTTAAATCAATTCATTATAAAGGCAAATTTCCTCTGATCTGTTTTTGAGAAAGCTTTCCAAGAAGTACATGTCTCTTAGTTGAAACCCAGGCAAGGAAAAGCTTAGGTGGGCAAATAACTGCTTCTTATCCAAAACAAATACAAAATGAATTAACCATAATCTTTTCACACGAAGCAGGAGACACTCCTATCTCACAGAGTCTTGGGACTCCACTCAGCAGGCAGAAGTCCATGGGTTGATGCACAGATATTCATGGGAAGGGTAACCACCGGCAGGAGAAGGAAAAAAGCCTTACGCATCTTCCTTCCCAGTACCATCAACATTAAAAATGCGTATTTGTGTAGAATGCTTTCCATACACTTTCCCTTTCACACACACACAAACAGGCATTAGGACAGATTTTAGTCAGAAGGTCTTACAAGACCTACAGCATCCTTCGCAATTGTTCCCCAGAGCATTTGTGGCTGCCAGAAGCCGTTCTGACGCCCGCAGCAAGGGCGGCTGGTCAGTGCCGCAGCAGTCAGTGAGCGGCATCGCTCTCCTGGAGCGGGTCGACAGGCAGAGCCGCCAACCTGCTCTGCTGCAGCGCACTGTGCTGCACCACCCGGCACAACCGCACCGACTTCATTAGAAGTATGGGACAACCCCGCAGAACAGCAGAGACATTTGGTGCTACAACAGAGACTGGCTTTTGTGTGTCACGGCAGCACCCACCGTACACGCACCGAAACTCCCTGCCTTGGCGCAGCGGCTGCCCGGCCAGCAAAGCTCCTGCAACCGTGAAAGTTCAGCCGCAGACCTCTGCATATACATATGGTGAGGTAAAGTCTCAGGGCAGACAACTACCTACACATAAATACTTAATACGTATGGAGAGAAAAAAAAAAAAACCAACAAACCAAAACTCAGAACTACCTGTTACAATCTGCAGAGCTGAATTCACCATATGGCTTCAGAAGGTGAATCACAGATTGTAACGGGCAGCTGAAAGACCTTTAGTCAGTGCACAGATGTCGGCAAAAAGATTGCAAACCTATGAGGGTTCACGAGGAACCTATGCGTAGAGGGTGTTTTTCAGTCTCACTTTGTTAATGGCAGTAATGCTATAATGGCAGTGTATTCTCCCCATCGGTTCCCTTCAAGGAGACCTACCAAGTCAGAGAAGGGCACTGAGGAGGACTAGGGGCCTGGAAAACACTTCACAGAAAGTTTCAAAGTCAGATGGAAGAGAGCGATTGCCACTTGGAGGAGGATGAAAAAGGACAAGATAAACACATCGGAGTACCAGGTGATCTAGAGAAGACAGACTGGGAGCCTGAACCTTCCTGGTTCATAAATGGAGACAAAGAAACATTCAACTTAAGAAATAACACTGGCAATTCAAAATCTATGTGAGGGAACACTTCCTGTTTGTGTATGAGATTCCAGAAATTCTTCTGGAAATTCAATTCAGTGCTCAACAATCCTTCATTTCAGGCAGTGTTGCTTAGTGCCTGACCTGAACTTCCCAGCTGCAGTTTAAGCACATTAGTTCTTCTTCTAGAACTGGACAAGGACTGACTTCTCCTCAATTAGCCCTTCCATTCCGGCAGTGGAATGCTCAAGATGAGATGTCGTTTCACTGGAGGCCTTATCAATGTGAGCAGAGTAGAAAGACTATCTAATGTGTCTTCAAGACGGTACTCCTCATTTCTGCATATCACTGTGATGTCTGTCCCTCTCACAACAGCATGGCATTGTTGACTCCTGCATGGTTTCTGATCCATTAGCACTGCAAGACCTTTTCTCTGTAGCAGCTGTCTAGGCAGTTGTCTCTCATTCTGTATTTAAGTAGCTGATTACTCTTATTTTCAAACATCTATCCACATTTCTCCTTATTGACACGCATCCTTTCAAACAGTTTCTGCAATTTGTAAAGATGATTTTGAATTCTAATGGTGTCCTCCAACATGCTTGCAGCTCTTCCCAGCTTGTTGTTGCCTGCAAATTTAATAAGCATGTTCTCTATTCTATCAGAGAGATCATTACTGCAAATGCTGAATGCTACCAAACTGCCAAATATCCACCCTACGAGCAGATGTTTCACAGGAAAAGTCTCATGAGGGAGCACTGAAAGCTTTACTAAAGACAAATGACATCTACTTCTTCTCCATTCACAAAGCCTGTTATCCTGTCATTAAAGGAAATTAGATTGATCTGACCTTGACAAATCTACGTTGGGCATTATTCCTTTGCCCATGTGGATATAACAATATTTAGAGTTGTTGCAATTAATAATGCTTTACTTACAACAATTTCTAATTTTACATAGGAAACAGGAAGCAGCTTGGATGGGATAAGCAAAGGCAAGAATGTGAGTTCGTTCTTTTTGCACCTCCCTAAAACACATAGTGTTTGTCAGCCATCACTGGAGGCTTATGTTGGGGCAATTCTGGGATAAATGGACCTTGAGTTTGACGCAGTCCAGCAACACAAAATCATTCATAGTCTCTTCTGCAATTTGACATAAACCTGGAAAACACCATGTGGTGTACTGTGTATTACTCTTTATATGTTAAGCGGAGTTTCTTAAAATCCTCAAAATTACGCAGGAAACTGTTTTCGCGCAACATGCTACAGATTAAAGACAATGCCAGACATTTTACCTAAATTTACCTCAGAAAAAAACGCTTTACCTGCAACAATAGGCTGCTTGTCTAACTGAAAAGACGTTGAGCAGTGCATAGATGCTGACTGAATCACACATATTCCCAGGGATTCTGTCTTAATGTGTAAAAAAAAGCCCAAAATCATACTCTGCTCCCAGAATAAAGGCACACAACTCCGCATCCGTAGGAAAAGAGGTGTATCTTAGCATTTAAAAAAACCCCAAGCTTAGGCACTTAAATGTGTTACATATTTCATGCATTTACTAAGGCAGAATCAAGGTTCAACAGGCATCGTCACGACAAGTCCAAACCCTTGTGGTCTACACTACAATCACAGAGCAACTTCAACAAAGAAAACTCTCTATTTACACAACTGCTTCAAGAAACAAACGCACTAGAACACAAACTCCACAGTGCCGACGTGAATTAATTCTCCCTGCCCATGTTACAGGCTACGCGCTGGAGGATCTGCTGTGCACCTCTGGGTCTTTGAAAGGCTGAGACAAAAGCAGCTCCGGCTACATTCACAGAATGAATACACAGGCAATTTAGTTACACACAAGCTCAGACAACATCGTTTACTCACATGCACTTAATGATTTAGCATGAAATCCCCTTTATATTATCCAGCAGCTTATTTTTCTATGGGTCACTCCCTCCCACAAATCAAGTTCCATTTTCTCTTTACCACAGCTGCGCTTCAGCAGTCACGTCAAATGTTTTCACAGACATTTTAGACTTGAGACCTATGAATAACACCACAGTTTGTTTTACAGGGTACAAAACTATTTTTCCACTCTCTTTGTTTTTAAGAGCATCCAAAGACACTTTTTGCAGAAAGATCCAAAAAACAAATGTCCAACTCAAAGTACAGCCCCCCAACTTGAACTTCGGCTGAAGACCAGGCAGGGCACATTTCAGCCATGAAACAAACTTGTAAAAAGCTGAAAACAGCAGGTTGTAACCGAAGAACTTTGTGTAACCCCTGCTAAACTGTGTGTAATGGAGCATACAAAAGTATGTTGGAAGTCTACATACAGCACGTCTAAACGACAAGTCAACAGCCAAGACCATTACCTGTTACACCACAGAGGAGCAAAGGGAGCCGTCCCAGCTCTTGGACTACCCTCATCATCCTCCCGAGAGCCATATTAAACTCTTCATAGCTGGCATGCCGATGAGAACAGTGCCAGGACAAGGCATCCCAGTCCTTTACATGGGAATATGAAAGTATTTTCTCTGATTTCCTCTTCAAATTTTATTGATTCCCCCTGATGACATCCCCCCCTATTTATTAAATACCCTATAAATCCAATGTGGTGAATGCACAAGACAAGTTCACTTCTCTAAGGTTGCATCCTGAAACTACTGAAAGCCTCTGTCTGATGCTAAATAGGATTAAAATACACAGTCACCTTCATCATATCAGTATTTTAACTGTTTTAAGCATTTCACAAGATTTTCACCGCTCATCCTTCAGTTCTTCCAATGAATCTTGTCCGTTAAACGCTGTAGAAGTGCAATATACCTGTAGCCTTCTCACTTCCAAGCTGTGCTTTTTTCAAACACGAAGACTGAAATCCTTTCTGAAACCAGTGCATGGCAACTCTCGCATTTACCTCAAGAGAGGGACTCCAGTTTCAAGTCTGAGAACCAGGGAAGCGCCATCTCTGCCTCACGTACGGCCCCACAACGCCTGCAAGAGCTTGGCCCCAGGCTCACGTCTCCCACCCACAGGAGAGCCACCAACTGGGTTTGACAAGTGGGCGAAAACAAACTCTCCGACCTGCCAGGCACAGCGGGGCTAACGCCAAGACTCAAACCCGTTATTACAAATGGAGTTTTTCAGGGGCAAAAGACCTACATGAGTAAAGATGCTGAATGTTTCCCGGCCTCTTTAAAACCGTTTTTTCCAAAACAACCTTTAACATAAGTAACATAACAACAGTCGCACTAACAGCTGAAGTGAATTTGGCTAAAAATAAATCCAAAGAAAACACGTAGGTGTTCTGCACTCCAATATCTAAGTACAGAGGCTCAAGAGTCATTGTCTTCTCCTCCCTGCGTAGCAATTAACTTGCAAGGGTTTTTATCACTCACCTTTGAGGTGAACCAACAAAGTCATCAGATGTAGACAGTTTCTAATAATAATAAAAAAAAAATTACAAGAAAAGCAGAAAAATCAAGCAAGAACAATTCCCTGAGTGCAATCTTCCTTTTAAATTTGCAGTATTAACCACTGGCGGCAGTGGACTGATTATGGTCCTTTCTGTGAGATCACGGCTACTTCCAGAGAAGCCAGAATTGACTCAAGTAGAATAACCACATGTAGCAGAGACAAACCAAGTCCAAACCTCTTCTTGACATGCTGACTCTATCCAGAGCGCAAACTCAGAACTGTCACCCTTGGTGTCACAAACCTGTGTTGGAAAATGCTGGCATTTCCATTTGCTTTAGGTTTTAACCAGGTACTATCTCCATGTCCGTGTCTGAATCCGATTTTACAAAATATATTTGTGAAAGTCGTACTGTTAATTACTGATTAAAATAATGGAAAGAATGAGTAACACATGCAATGAAGGGCCATCTGAAAAGCGCAGCAGGACTGCAAGTTCATTCCAGCCTGCACTACATGAAATGGAATATATTCTGTAATTATTTCTTTTTAATACCATGTGAGTGTCCCTTATTGTGAAGGCTTAATGTTATCACCCATCACAGAAAGACCAAACGTAACCGACATTCAGGGCAAGGCTACATTTCACGTACAAATGGTCCATTCCAACATGTACTTTGATTTAATTCAGCAATCATACGTCAGTAAAGTGTGCAAGGCAAAAGGCATTTTTATGACTTTAAACTTTCAGTAAGCACCCTACAGTGTTTTCACACCAACAAAATAAATGAGATTTGTCTTTGGCATAGACAAAGCTCTGACTCTCACAAGGGGCTACATACAGCATTCAATTAACAGTACACCACTGCTTTTCAGCTACTGATACACAAAGACAGATATCTTACCACAGAAAAAGCATCCATAAACAGATGCTTCCTTTTTTTTTTCCTTTTTAAACCAAACATATTCACCATCAAAAAAGATTGACTAACATTTCGAAGAAAACAAATTTCATACTCTTGGTTGTTCACAAAAATGAGCTTGATCATCTTATACTACAGTATCATTCTGAAGCACCAATGTAACGACCAGATAATGAAAGAAACGAAAAAAGCATCCCTATTATCACTTCATTGCTTTTTACAACTGCTCAGCTAAGACACTGAAAGTTCCAGCAGACCTCATACTTTTCTCCCATCTGACATTAGTATGAGTATACGTAGCAAGCAGTAGCACAAGAAGCCGTATTATTTTATCTGTTTCCTGGAACTCCTTTCCATCTGCAAAGAATGTTATATTCACTACTATAGGACATTTTAAATACCTCCTTAAAATATTCACAGCAGCCTCTGCAAATAGTCACAACTGGTTAACATCTGACAATAAACGCAACTAACTGGCAACTAGATTTGGAAAGCAAAGAGTCAGCTAGTGACAGCAAGGGCAGATTACCTGTACAGAATTACTGGGATGCCAGGATGAGCTGGGATCCAGCAAAATGTTTTTCAATGTATTCAAGGGCAGATATTCATGAGCAAAAATCCAAGTCGCGCTAATGAAATGGGAGTTGGCATCCTGAGACCCAGAGGCCCAGAAAGGGATTCAAGGGTCGCTGTGGAGGACCCTGTTCCCAGCTCAATGCTCTGGGCAAACAGGCTCAAGTGCCGTTGTACTGCGGCAAGATGTGGCCACTTCTCTTCTTGGTCCTGGTCCCTTGACTTTAAAAAACATACTGAAAAGTCTGGAAGATTAGTGAAGAACTATAAAAATTATCTCTGATCAGAAAAATCAAGAGCTACGCATTTTTCTACAACAAAAAGGACAAACGTTCAGCTTGTCTAACTCCTACACTCTAATGTGCTTCTCAGGGTGACTGCATTAAAAAGCAGGAGTCTCCAGCCTAGCTGACACAGGTTACCACAGCCAGTACCTGAACCAAAAAACACATAAATGAAGCCTGAAATAAATACAGATTTGTAGAAGTAATGATTACTTGCCATTTTTACAGATCACATAGGAGATGGGTAAATTCTCTACCATTTAGTCTTCAAATCATGATTTGATAGCCTCCTAAAAGCTGCGTGCTAGCTTACCCACGGCTGTTAAAAGTAGATGCAGAAATTACTAGCTGAAATTATACAGCCTGTGCGCTATGCAGGTCAGAGTAGAAAAGTACACTGATCTGATTTCTGGCCTTAAAATCTATGAATCTACACTGAAGATAAAATTTTAAGCACGTAGTTTTACTATTTTTCTATATCAACAAATGAATAAGCACACTGCCTCTTCAAGAATGTGTATTAAATATATCAGCCCCTCAACATTTGCCACTGTGCCGGATAACTCACACGGACATATCAGAACTCCTTTGTGAAGGCAAGGGAGCAACTCTGGCTATGCAGCGGAGTCTGAACGATGCGAACGGCAAGTGAGACTGCCTAGCCTTGCAGAGCAGCAATAAGTGAGTTAAACAAGGAGCCATGGTGCAGAGGCAAAAGTCAGAGCCTACACTGTGGTCTTCATGCAAACCACCGGACCCAGGACATCCCTGATGACTGACTGACAACATGCTCCAAGCTGCCCGAGAACAAAGGCCAGAGCGAACTCGGCTGAAGCTTCTACACCACTTCTCTGGGCTCAGGAGCCACCACTCCCTGAAGGCTAGAAGATGACAGCAGGAAGGGATCACTATGTATTTACAGTGTTCTTACACCCTCCATAGGTCTCTGTACTGACCATTGGTGGATAAGGGATTTGGGACTAGGCAGACCTTCGACCTAGCAGCTGACGTTGATTGATGAGTGATGTTGGCTTTAACAATAAATCAAAAAGACAAATGACAATGCTGTGACCTGTTGTAGGTAGCTACCCAAACAAATTCATATGACTCCTGCAAGTGCTAGAGCTAAAACGGGCATGGCTACGAACACAGAAAAAGATCTGCTGTCTACTCTATACATGATGTTTGCTCTCACAGCATCCTTCCTACCTTGATATCTGCAACATTCAGTTACAAGCAGGCAGCATTTAGGTATTTTACAGAAAAGTGCAGAATCCCTTTATACCTAAAAATATATATGATGAGTAAGGACACCAAAAATCAAGCTGCACAATAACTGTGGTTAATATTTCAACCTGTCCCTTAATGGTGCAACCCCAGTGCCTCAGGTACAGGGGTTTGCCTAAATAATATTTTACACGTTCTTTTCACTGATGGAATTTGTCAAGCCAGTCAAGGTAGAATTGCAGAAAATTAGTATTTACCTGTGTTGTAATACCTGGATCTGATCATACCAATTACACATAATCACTACGTGCAGTGCTTGGGGACAGGCATGCAAACAAGAAACCAGGCAGCAGAAACAGATGCAAGGCAGCAGTGGAGAAGCCTCCGGTCCAGCTTTTGGGATGGGACCCTCTGCTCAGCTCTGCGAAGTGGCTGTTTTTCACGGCACAACAGCAAGTCTGTCCCACAGGTTGGCCCAGAGCAGCTGTATTTGGAGCCAAGCTGTTGCTGAGGCATCATTCAGGTGCCTGGGGCCCAGGCACATGAAACAGTCGTGGCAGACAGCAGAGCTATGGCACAAGGGGAACCAAATGCCAGAACAAATGCTCCAGCACTCTTCTGCCCAAAACCTGCAGAGAGCACTTCAGGTGCAGTGCGAAATCCCTGGCCAACAGAGCTCACCTGGAACTGCGTGCCTAGAAGGGCCATCAGCGCTCTTCCATTTCTCAACCTTCACAAGTATCAACACCTCACCTTCCTATTTTCTTTTTCAGTGTGTCTCCTCAACCCTATCTGCATCCAAGAAACATCATTGATGGGGGCAAAAAAAACAAACAACACATCTGTATGACATAGATACCTTTCCGATATAAAGCAAAGATCTCTTACAAGGGGCAGGGCAGTCCAGAGACACTTCAGACTGCGGGTCTTTGCTCACTGGAGGTGCTGAGAACCAGAGATCTGCCTCCACCAGCCCCA
>Ga0065711_1046902_pt1 | contig 12633 bp, 7 predicted proteins | sample Hoacrofraction12_FD_59098 | JGI IMG/M metagenome (GOLD analysis project Ga0065711, IMG submission 59098) | Hoatzin crop microbial communities from Cojedes, Venezuela - Epithelial fraction 12 v2 (version 2) | ecosystem: Host-associated > Birds > Digestive system > Esophagus > Crop | place...
CATGAGAGGTCGGTATTCATGGCTGATCATCCCAGGTAGGTTTGGAGCAGCACACGTCTTCATATTGGGAGCTCGCTTTGCCTCTCTAATGCTAGAGAAATTGTACAAAGTAGATGAGAAAGGGGCATCTTTTGCCAGACTGTGATCAAAGCAATCTTTAAAATGAGGCCTTGGCTCTGTCTCGTGCACCTATTAGGATTCTGAAGGAAAGTTTGACCATTAGCAGACAGCTGCTTTGCTGAGGTTTAGCAAACTTGGAAAGGTGAAAAAGTAAACCTCTCTTTTAATACAACCTGTATCTAAGTTTCGAGTGGAGCCCATGGGTTGGATTTGGGAAATAACAGCTCCTTCTTGAAACCCACCAGAGAAGAAAAGAAGATCTCTTCCTTACTGAAGAAAATTATTTTCTTGTTCTTCTCTGCCATTTGTTTGTTATGAGTTTTGGTGGTACGGGGGTCAAGGTGGACTGTGAAACCCTGCTTTGGAATCAAGATATTTGTCTGGCTTGTTTGCCCCCGGTGAAATCAGTGCTGCATCAGCTTCATTGCCATGGGAACCTCCAGTTACTAAATTTAATTCAGCCCAGGGTTTGCTTGTCTGTTCTGTTGCTGCAGTGTAGACAGGTGATAAGCAATATATTGATATTAAGCTATATCACACCAGAATGGTTAGGCATTGATATTACCACGGTATTGCAGCATCTGTGGTAGGACTCTTGTGTCCTGCGCTGAGCTGCCCGGCCCTCATGTACCTCCTTCTAGCCTCCTCTTCCTCTCTCCTGCCAAAGCAGCGGTAGCACCTCCTGCATAGTCTTTCTGGTCCAGCAGTCAGCAAAGGTAGGGTCTGCAGGCAACCCCTGCTTGCTGGTGGAACTCTGTCCTTGCTCTACAGAGCAGCTGGGCTGGGGGGAATGCTGCTGGAGAAGGGAGCTCTCCATCCCTAGGAGTTGTGGGGTTGGGGTTGGTCCCAGTACGTCTGCGGCATCCACAATGGTGTGAAGTCCCCTGAGGACAGACTCTGGCTCCAAAGATCAGGTTAAACTGGAAACGAGCAGAGAGTGAGAGGGTCCTATCACCCAGTCGTCTTCTAAAGTTTTATTAATTTCTTTATACTTGATGAACTTTTTTTCTTTTGTTTTCCCCCCCCGTTCTTGTTTCTCCTTTTTTTTTTTTTTTTAAATCTCATTGGTATGACGTTAGGTTCAGATGGTGTCTGTTAGTTGGTGATGTTTGTGGTAATGCAGAGCCTGGGGTCTGATGTGCGCTCGGTTCCAGTGCTGGCAGAAGTGGTGGAAGTGCGCTGTTGCTGCAGCCACGCTGGGAGTGCTTCTGGAAGGGCTCACTGCAGACAGGGCTTTGGCGTGGGAAGACATTTCATGTGGCTAACTGTAGGATAATCGATTTTGTAGGTCTTTCGTGATTGTTTGGGTTGTTGGTTACTAATGTTTTGCCCCTCTAGTTTGGTTTAGTGATACTACATCACTTTCTACAGAATTCGGAGAGAGCATGGTGTGTAAACCTGGGTGTTAAAATGTTGGCGGAGTATCGCTTAATCAGTAAAGGGTTTTAAGCTGTTTCCTTTAAATTCCAGGACCATGCATCTTCATTTAATAGTTGAGAGAGAAGGGAAAAGATAGTGATTTGCCTAAGGAATATATTTTCTGTGATGTTTGTTCATGGCAAGTGTTTTCAAGCCAACAGAAGTATTTTGGGGAGGTGACGGTTCTCTGGTTGATGTTATCTGCTAAAACGACTCTCTCTCTTTGTAGGTACTACATCGGTCGCCAGATGTTTGTGGTGGTCTCCACACCTGAGATGATCAGGCAAATCTTAGTGACAGACTTCAGTAACTTCACCAACAGAACTGTAAGTAGATAGCAAGGTTGGCTTTGTGGACAGAGGTGGTAATACCGTTAATTTGAGCTCACACCAAAAGTGACCGCAAGGGAGCTGAAAATAGAGAGGGGGAAAACATACAACATGGTTCAATGAAACTTGAAGGTATATAAACTCACTAGATGCATTTCAGTCAAAGACTCCCCTTAGCAGGACACTCTGAGGATGAAAGAGAATGTCTTAAAAGAGGTGCAATGCCCTTGTGACTGAGGCACCAGATGGAAGCTGAAGAGAGAGGCTTTCAATATCCAGTTTTGCCACTGACCTCCTGTGAAAATCACTTACTAGCTCTCTTCCTTGTTCTCAAGCTGTAACATGGGGACAGTGTTATTTGCTTTCTCCCAGCCACGGGCTGTTTTGAGTTTTTAGACTTTCTAAGGCAGGAGCAGGCTGCTTGGGGCAGGGACATGCCTCCTGCAGCTAATGCGTGTTGCTTTGTCATACTTACCACTGAAAACAGCAAACAGCAGAGAATGAATTTGGGGTTAGGAAGGACTTCTACATATGCTGTTGGTTATTTTACTTATATATGTACACATATGTATTAAAGGCTTATTTTTCAAGTACTGGTTAGAACAAATAATGAAGGGGGAATGGCCAGAGGGAAAATAAAGATTTCCAGCAGTTCCTCAGCTTTTTACAAGGAAACACTGTCACTGTGACCTCACGCTGCCTCAGAGCCATCCCTTCCCTGCTTCTTCCTGGCCCCTTTGTATGCTGAAACCTGGTCAGATAAACTCACGTGTGTTCAGGAGGGTTGTTGGTGCCCTCAGGGAAAATTTCATCTCTGATCAGCTGTCTGTCTCCTCTGCCCCTCTGATCCTCTCTGCAACCAGACAGTCTGTTTGCAGACTGCTTGTCTGCTTTGCTTGCGTCTCTTGGTACATGAGGTTCATCTTGTGACTATCTGTATCTTATTTAATAACAAGTTGTATCCGGTCGCACTCTGTTCTGCCTGTAGCTTACCTCTGAATGGAAGAAGCCCAGTGCGCAAGCCTCTTAGGCTGAAGTTGTTGTGTGTGGCAAGGGTCTTTTCCCCATTTTCTCTATATTTGAAGGAATTTCCCACCTCTTCCTGCTTCCACCCCCAAGCAGGAGCCCTATTCCTTCCTGTCTATAACTTTCCCATGCTTTTCTCCTGTGTATTGGATAGAAATAGACTGTACTCACTATTCACAGCAGTAGCTGGTGCCCAGATAACATCTTCCTGAAGTTAGAGAACGTTCTTTCAAGGGTACGTTCAGATACTCGTTCTGCTCTTAATTTTAGTCAGCCTTGTCGTGTGAATATATCTGTCTGTGCGTTGTCACCCTTCTTATTTGGCAAATTTTTTCTTTCTCTCCAGGAGTTTATGGTCAGAGGTTTATCTCTCTTTCTTGTTGCTGTGCATCCATCTGTCATTGTTATCACGTCTGTAACATTTGTGTTCCTCTCTAAAATTCAGGTAGGTCAGGTCACTATATCCAGTCTCTCTCTCTCCCCTTTTTAGTTCATCAGGGATCTGTTAAGTATAGCTGTCTGTGTAGGTTCATGTTTTGCCTGTATCGCTTGACTGTCCCCTGAACCACTTGTGGCTTTTCTGCACAACACCCTGCTCTACGGCTGAGGAACTGAGGCACAGACTAAGTGACATCCCCACCACTAACCAGAAAGTCTGTGACAGATGAGAAAATTTTACCCCACTAAGAAAATGAACCGTTTCTCCCCTGTGCACTGTTGCCATTTCTGGCTTGCTTAATGCCCATGAGTCGAATTCAAATGAACTTGCTTCATTTTATATGCTTTTATCTTCTTATTCTGTGGTCTTCTCACACAGCTGCAATCTTTGAGTGTTGTTATTTCTCACTTTCCACTTTGTTCCCCCTGTTCCAGCCACTGCTTTTCACTTACTGAAGATAAGCAGCCTTCTTTTTCTGCGTCCTTCCATGTCTAACCTGGGGATCTTTTTCCCCTCTTCTTCCCCTCTTGAATTTTCACACTGCAAAATCCTCTCCTCTTTTCAATTCACAGTCAGCTCTCTCGGTGAAGTGTTTGGCTATCCTGTGCACTAGCTATTCTATATGAAAATAAATAATGCTGGATGGTAGGTAATGAAGGCCAGTGGAATTTATTCCGACATGATTTTGGTTGTATGTGAATAATGGTTGAAAGGTGAGAGTGAGAAAAGCACTTTTCAAGTAATAGAATTCTGTCTCATACTGGCTGGATAAATGTCGTTTTAAGACTTTTAATAGGGTTGTTTCTGTTTGTATATTTTAAAATTACTCAAAGCAATCTCCGTTACTTTAAGTGAGGGTTTCTATCTGCCAGTGGAGAAGTCAAAATGCAAAATACGTCCCCTTACCTGATTTTACCCATTCTTTCCCCAAATGGTCTGCTGATGAGTGGTTGTAGAATTGACTTTGGAGTCTGTGCTGTTCACAAAGCTAGGCTAACATCTTTCACTTCAGACATGGCACACACTTAGTGTTTCAACCCAAAGCCCTTTTTTAGCTTCAGAATGTCTTTAAGGGCGAGAAGGATGGGAAAGGGGGTGAGACCATTGGGTTTGAGCGGGCCTTGGGAAAACCCACTGTGCTTTTCTTTTCTTCCCCGCCTCCCCAAATGCATTTCTGTGCTGGTTTTGGCTGGGGTAGAGTTAATTTTCTTGATAGTAGCTAGTATGGGGTGATGTTTTGGGGTTGTGCTGGAAACGTTGATAACACAGAGATGTTTTCCTTATTGCTGAGCAGTGCTTACACAGAGTCAAGGCCTTTTCTGCTCCTCATCCCACCCCACCAGCGAGGGGGCTGGGGGTGCACAGAAAGGTGGGAGGGGGCACAGCCAGGACAGCTGACCCCGACTGACCACAGGGATATCCCGTACCATACGACATCGTGCTCGGCATGTAAAGTGGGGGGAAGGGTGGCGGGGGGGCCACTGCTCGGGGACTGGCTGGGCATCAGTCAGTTGGTGGGGAGCAGCTGTTTTTGTTTGCATCACTTGTCTGTCTTGGGTTTTATTTCTCTCTCTTTCATGTTTTCCTTTTCATTACATTTATTATTAGCATTATAATTTTTTCATTTTTAAAATTTTATTTAATTTCTTAAACTGTTCTTATCTCAACCCATGAGTTTTCTCACTTTTACCCTTCCGGTTCCCTTCCCTGCTGCTGGGGGGGAGTGGGCGAGCAGCTCTGTGGTGCTTGGTTGTTGGCAATGATTTCCATAATTGAGATTTGTACCTCACCCACCAGAGGTGAAATCTGAGTTACCTGACCTGGAATGCCACTGGAAGGTGATTCACCACACTGCAGCTGTTGTAGCAATCATTTGTTGACAAAGTATCACTTATTTGTGGGCTGTGGAGGACTAATTCTGAAAGCTAAGAGTATTAGGGATAGAAAAAGTCTATATTCCATGTTTATTTTGCTGTTCTTTCAATTAATCTTTATATGTGTATATATTAGAGTAAGAGATAATGGGAAATAGAACTTGTAAAGGGCTGCAAACGGTGGGTGATGTGCTTGATAGACAGAGTGGGTAAGATGATGATTCAGTCAACTCCGAGCTTTCATTAAAGCTGTCTATGATGTTAGATCATGCCTTGGAGTGCTTGTAGAAAGAATGACCTTAATCTGGGATTGCGCACTTGCTGGCTGCTTGCTGGGAAGTCATCAGAAGAGCTTTATGGAATCAGAGTCGTTTTAATCTGCTAAGAGGACTCTTTTGGAAGCATCCTGTGTCCTGTCTCCACGTTCACAGAGACGTGGACCACTTGTACACTTCTCTCGCTTTGAACCTATCTGCTCACTCATTATGTGGACAAAGTAGATTTTTGCATGTGAACAGAAGCCAAACTCCTGTTCATTTTATGCGGTTCTGTTTCCCTTTGACATTATGCATTTCTCACCTTTACTGTGAATATCTTTTGAATATTGCTGTATAAAGCCTTTTAGGCTCCCTTGCCCTCTTCTGTTGTGTCCGAGTTACTGATTAGTAATCCTTGCTACAGAGGTGCATGGTGACTGCAGATCAAATCTGTGTTAAGGTTCACTTCCTTTTAGAACAAGCAACCAAGTCTAGCACGCAGGGTGTAATTCCCCTGTAGGCACGGAGTGTATTTATTGTTAACTGTATAATCACAAGAAGGCAATAATGACATTCTACTTTCCCACTTAATTTTGACTTGATTAAGGTGAGCGTTGTAGCCATTTAAAAAGAAAAATGTCTAATGTACCTCCATACTTGAGGCATATGAAGCCTTTTTCCTATGTTTTTAATTATAGTTGGAGAAGAAAAGATGAAAATTAGCTTACAGACCTTCTGCCAAAAAATATGGAATTGATTTTAATTTAGGTTAACCATGGAAACCTCAGCCATGCTAGGCAGGGCTGTGCTGCAGTAAATGATACCTTTTTCTCACAACGATGGTAAGTCATCTCTTGAATAGAAGTTTTCTTTTAAGAGCACTAAGACCGTTTTTAGCTGCTATACTGTGTTGTGAGTGAGATAGGTTTACGATGTTTGTTGCATTCTGCCAGGCGGGATAATTATAAGTGTAATCTGTTTTCAGATTGTTTTTAATTTCTGCATTGAAAATTTGTTTTTGAAATAGTGCTTAAGGATCATTAAACCATACTTTTAAAAATGTAGGAGCAGAATGTTAAGATGGAGCTGTGTGAAGAGAGATATTAACTGGTATGTAATTTAAATGATTCGGAAGTTGTAGGCCAAAGTATTTTCTAAAAATGTGGATCAGTGAGCCCAAAGGCAAGGGTAAGTACTGACTACTCAAAGTTTGTCAGGCTGCTGGAGTCAGTGCTCTGCCAGGATCCATGTGGCTGTCACAAGTGGAAACTAGGAGTTGATCCAGACCAAATCCTTAAATCTGTATGCCAACCAGCTGAAGGAGGGTGACATTTGAAAATACAAAAAGGTGCACCCATTCCGATAGCTGTAAGAAAACATCACTGTTTTCTCATCAGGAGCTTTGCTGCGATGGTGGAAAAAGTAACCATGGATTAACAACGAATAATAATAAAGTGGTAAAAGAAAGAACAAAATAGTAGCATCGAAGTTTATATAACGTGGCAGTACAAATTCCATGTATTCCTCTTGAAAGAAAAGACAGTAGCCCAAGCTGCTTTTCTTTTTGCTTCTGTCTGTCCTTCCCCGTCTGCTCCTCTTAGTTCATCTGTGTGGGACACAATTATTCTTTTTACGTGTAGAATTTGCCTGTTAAGCTAAGCTGTTGGCCTCATCTTTATTTTGCTAAATCTGTAAAGCTTCAGACCTACCTGTGGCATGAAACAAATAAAATCCAGCCACCAAATAGGAAGGAGCCTGTTTTCTGCCTATTGTTCAGCTGTGGTCCAGGACAGTATATATATCTGTGTATATTGCTCTATCAAAAGGTCTATCCAAATTTGATACAAGATGCGCTCCAGAGGTCCCTTCCAACCTCAACCATCCTGTAATTCTGTGAATTTTGGGTCAGGCCCTTAGCCAGCATAGATCAGCATACTTCCATTAACTTCAGATGACCCTACATGGACTGATAGCTATTATGCATCTCCCGAGCGGGGCTGGGATGCACAACTGGCTTCAGACAGCTCGTGTGGTGCCTCAGGAACTGACTCGGGGTGGGAGAGGGAGGGTATGTGTGTGTGTTGTTTGGCCTTTTACAAGTAAAGAGTCACTTGTGTGTCTTCTGCAAGATCTTACTCGATGACTTCTGCCTTGATTTTTAGAGTACAGACACTGCCTGTACGCAGCAGCCCTGCTGATGTGCCGTCATTCAATAAGCAGTGGTAATTTGGTTGTGTATCTGACCCATAGTCTGATCTGGCTTATGGGCTGGGCTGTTTCTCAGTCCGTCTCTCATAAACATGGTTTATTGTTTTGAAAAATAAACCCACTAACATATTCATTTGGAGACATGTGATGTGAAAATAACTAAGGAATGAGAAGTTGTGTACTGTTGCCAAAAGATGCGTACACATGCTGTCTTGACCGTGCACCCGTGGTTGGTTGGTTTAGAAATGTTTCTTTTCTTCAGATTAAACATCCTAGGATTAACTCCAGTTGTATCAATGCCATCCTCATCATCCCTTCATGTGAATTTCCTAGTTTATTTCCAAATTGTTGCAAAGTGTGGTGAACTCAGTTTGTAAACAGATGAGGAGTGTGCTTTTTTAGCAGCTCACCTTCACATGGGCGTGTAGTTTGGAGCAGTAGTGACGCTCAGTATGGTGTCGGGTAAATCAATATTTGGAAAATGATTCAAATAAATGAGGAAAAAAAGGTGAAATATATATAATGAGAACTTAATTTTTTCCGCCCTTTAAAATGATTGCTCAGTGGGATGGTTTGGTACACAAGTGATGTTCCAGTGTGTGCTAATAATTTGACTGTGATATTTACTTTTAAAAACAAGCTGGTTTTTTGTGGCAGCAGAGGGAAGGAATGTGCTTTGAGTTTGTTCACTGCCTCAGTCTTTTTAGATACGTTTTTTCATTTTCCTGATCCTTCAGCATCTTTCATCTTGGTTTTTGTTGGGTTCACATAGGATGGGGAAGGTGACCAGCATGTCCAAGGATTAGTTGTTACTCCGCCGATGTGCATGCATGCATATTTGTGTGTGTATATATATATATATAGATGCCTACAGATGCACACATATTGACTTGGGGTGTCTCTGTGAATTGAGGAGATGCTGAATCTCTAGTCCCCGCTAGAGCCTTGCAGACATCAATTGTGCTATATCTTATAAGAGAAACTTCACAAAACGTGCCTCTTTCTATGTGCCATGGTGACATTTCAGTTCCCGATGCAGCAAAGCCATCACACCTTGTGGCAGGCTGTGCCTTGAACTTCCAGTTCTTTGCGGTACAGGGCTGCGATGTTCTCTCCTCCCTCCCTTCGTAGGACAAATTCAAGCAAGTGTCAATCCTGCCACATGTACAATAAGGCTCAGTCTCACTGAGCTGAGAATATTCAGTGCTTCCAAATACCATTCTCTGCCTTATGAGGATAAGTGAAAAGGTGTCCAAGCAGTGAATTTATTAAGGTTTACTTTTTTGCCTAGCGGTTTTCTACAGCTGCTAGATCATAGTTTGAAATCTTGGCTGGTACAGCATCATTATAGAAAGAGAATTATGCTAGCAGGGAATGCGTTTGGCTGTATAGCACTGAACTGGTTGATATTAATTTGTTTGACCATGTATTTGTGGGTGCTGTTGCACAGCCGCGTAAGCCCAGATGCCCGAGTGATTTTTCCAGTGCCAGTCCCTGGCAGGGAGCTGAGCAAGGGCTCTTAGCCCTGTTGTGACCTGATGGTTCTCACTGGGCTGTGCTGGAGTGGGAGCTCCTAAGCCCTACAACCATAGTGATGTATCTGCTATCTTTCCCCAGTGTGCCTTCATGGCCATCTCCTAGATATATTAGGATACCTTGCTAGCTTGGTCAATGTATATGTAACTATTTTGCCACCTTCTTTACTTGGTAAAATAGCTTTTAATTTTGGATTTCTTTTTTCTTTCCTCTTTTTGCTTTCAGAGCTTGCTGGTTAATTTTTCTGAGCAATTAAATCCAGTTTTGTTTAAACGTTTTAAAGTAGCAGTGCATATGCTTGCAAGCAGACAATTTAAAATTAAAATAATAAATATTGAGAGGGTCATTTCTTTCGGGTTGTGTATGTCTCTTTATACATGCACAACAAATTGCCCTTATTCCCCATATGCTGAAGCTAATAGCACAAAACTAATGTCAAATGATTGCTGCTATTGACTGTAAAATTAATCAGACTTTGGCTTCAGTTAGCCTTGAAGAAAGAGCTGACATGTTGGTAGACCGTGTTCTGGGAATCACCTGATCCTGTGAATCCCAGTCAGATGAAGTCTGGTTTTGTGATCAGGCTCTAGGCTGGGATTTAGGAGCTCTGAGCTCAGTTTTTGGCTTTGCTATAAAATTCCTGTGTTCACAAGGGCAAATAATTTAGGAAGTGCTTTGTCACCTTAACAAATGTAAAAGAGTACATTGGGAATTTCCAGCTGAACATTAGCATTAGTGAATGTTAGTACTTCAGAACTGATGTCAAAGGGTTGGGATATGGTTTATCTGCTAATTCAAATAGTTGTGGTGGGAGGTTTTTTTTGTTTGTTCTCAAAAGAAGTTTCAGAAATGTGGAGAGAAAAGTTTTATTGAAAAGCTCTTTTTTTTTTTTCCTTGTAAGTAACTTTCTATTTTGAATTATTTAAGACACCTTAAGCTAGTAAAGTTAATATTAATGAACTCGGTTGAATGTATTTTGAGGACTGTCTTCTCTGAAGTTTGTAATTTTTATTTGTAATTCTGATTCAGAACAGGAAAGTTCTGGAAGGAAGTGAAATCTCTGTCCTGCAAAGTGGGAAAGCTCATTTGTACTTACCTTGAACACCTGACATGTGCCTCTGTTGACCACTATTCATAAAATGATGTTAGGATTTACTTACTTCTATGCGCATTCTTATGTCTCAGTTAATTCCGTGGGCCATGGGTGTGTCTTTACCGAAGTATGTTTATTCCTAGTCTGTCCAGAATGGGGACATTCCCTTAAATAGCAACCTTTGTTTTTCTGTGCCTCGCATAGTAAAGAGGGTGAACACAATCTCTTCTCACACATTTAAGAATTTGATAAAGATTTCTGAAAGTTTAGGAAGGTATTGATAACAATAGTTTGGAGTGCCACAGGGTGGGTCACAAGCAATCAATCTATAAACGCTGACTACAGTTAAGTCCAAGTAGTTCGAGGGTGGTCTGGTTGACTGACTTGGAAAGACCCTCTGTTAAAGAGGAGAACCTCTAACTGACATTTTATTTCATTTGAGCGGTTGCTTAGATGGTTTGCTGTTTGAGGAAGGTTTTCTGTGTTGTTGTGGCTGGAGGGAGCTTTCCTGGAAGAGGTTATCATGTCCCCAGCAGTGGTGGTCAGACCGTAGCTGTGCTTGGAGAAAGCCACACTTTTGTAAGGGTGCTATTTTAACTGGCTAACACATTGTTAACCAGGTAGGTCATGTGAATTTGTTTGCTGGAGATTTATGAATCTCTGATTGAGTAAGCAAACACTAGTATTTGTCACATGTCCAGGTAAGACAGCAAATAAAACAGGGTGATCCCTCCTGTTGAAGGGCTAGCAGTGATGGTGGAAACAGATGGGTTACACACAGATGGAATACAAAACAAAAACTTTCCACTTTTGCTCTTTTCCAGACATGGGTTGTCTGTTTTCAGATGCTATGGGCCATAAACCTTGGCAATATAAAAGCAATGCAATTGACTGTAAGGAGGCTAGAAGGCTTAAAAGCAAGTTTCCTCTTCCCTTGCCCCCCATCAAGACATGATGAATCAGTAGGTTGAGACCACGGCTGATGTTGAGATGCGCAGTCATCTTATCTTTCACAGGATTTATTATGAAATGAGTTATTTTTCAGCATGGGTCTAAGTATTTGAATCTGTCCCCGAGTCTTTCTCTGGTTTATTAATGGGCTGCAGTGCTGCCATCACCATGGTATCCTGCTACCTCTTCCCCTGCGAAGACTGCAAAACCGCATGTTGATGAAATTTACATTTTTAATTCTCCACTCGCCACGCCTATACGTGTAAAAATGGTTTGCAAAACCATGGGGGAACACAAACACAAGAACAATCTGGTATTGAGAAATGACTAGGGTTGCTGTGTTGTGTTGTTTGGTTTTAATGCTCTTTCTTCGTGCTATTATACTGCAGCCATCGTTGGTTCAATACCTGCTCCTAGGTAGACAGCAGAACACCAGATGGATTAGGTACATTACAGCACTAATGACAGCGGCTGATAATGTGTGCAAGTCTCCCTTTCACTGATTGTTCAAGGCAGTTAAGAAATACTGAATACAGCTGTACATAATTACGCTTCTTTTGAAACTAAACCAGCCTGTGAAATTTCTGTTCCTGGAAAATGGTCAAAATTAGTCAATAATAAAAACAAAACAAACAAACAACAAAAACCCAAACCCTTTGCATGTATTTAGTTAATGGTATATTGTGACATTCTGTTTCTTAGATGCAAGGCTTCCCTGCCAACTCTATTGAGACTTAACGGGGGGGAAGAAAGATGCTGCATAATGAAACTACAAAAAGGTGGTTGTGCTGCAGGTGTAGGAAGATGCTGACTTGACAGTAATCTGTACGTATGCACTTGTTTATGTCAGAAGGAGTTTGTGTAGGACTAAGTATCTGTGTGTCTTAGTGTGCTGCAGGTACGTGAAGGGACAGTCCCTCTTTCTACCCACTGCCTGTTTCTTTGAGTTGCTGTAAGGTCAGCTTTTAAAATTATCTTTCTTGGCTTGTTTATCCTCAACTTTTTTGTCTTTCTTCTATCATACTGCAAAATTTCCTTTTGTAAATGACTGAAGAAAACAAGATCAGACTTTTATTAGGTTTTGCTTTCCCTTCCCCCAGTTTTTCTCCTGTTGAAACTTGCCAATCACTTTTTAAAGCCTACATTGGGCTTTTCTGCAGCATGGGAGATATCATTAAGGCTTTAAACCCACTAATGAGGGAAATGTGCGCTGCTTGAAGGCTCCTGCAATATTAACCACATCCAATTATGTTAGGTAAACGTATGAGTATAGTCAAAACAGGATGAAAGCATATCTTTCTATTCAGGCCAAAAGCGGTCTTCTGAGCCAGTCTTTCATCAAACTTACATTGGCTATTTATTTACTGGGTTTGCAGCACAT
>Ga0065711_1012023_pt1 | contig 12631 bp, 9 predicted proteins | sample Hoacrofraction12_FD_59098 | JGI IMG/M metagenome (GOLD analysis project Ga0065711, IMG submission 59098) | Hoatzin crop microbial communities from Cojedes, Venezuela - Epithelial fraction 12 v2 (version 2) | ecosystem: Host-associated > Birds > Digestive system > Esophagus > Crop | place...
TTTTACCTCGCAACTGACGTACTCGTGCCTCTAGACTTGAGGTAGGTTTTCCATCCCACTTCCTCATGTCCTGTCCGTGGTCACGCAGGTAAAACCACAGGGTGCCCCGGGGTGTATAGCCTCTGTATTCTCTCTCCTGAGTAGAGAAACGTTTGCCCCTAATAGCTGAGATGCTGGCCCGTACAGGTGGGGAGTAGGACATATCTTCTTTGAATTGCTGGAACTCCCAGGAGAGTTTCTTCACAACTGAGACAAGGGAGGAAGAGACACTTTGCTCATATTGCCGGAGTCGGACAGCCACCTCATCCACTGTTGGTGCCTCCTTACCTTTCCAGTTTACGAGTGCTAGCGAGTTGGCCTACAAGGATGGTGTGCTCTGTACAAACTTCTTCCACATGTGTCGTGTGCACTGGACTTCATCTGGTTCTATGGGTAACTGCTCATCATCTGGGTCATAGTAAACGAGCTCCCGCACAGCTAATTCCCTCAAGTACTTAATACCCCTTTCCATATTGGTCCACTTGCCAGGATAGCATACAAAACCTGCAACCCATTCAGGAGGCAGAACAATAGAAACACACTGGCCTGAGCATCCCACGGGTACTCGAAATTCTCAAAAGCTGTTAGGACTAGCCTGAAGGAGAGAGGGAGGGCGAAAGAGTGGGGGAAGGTATCCCCTCCGGTTTTCCCCACAGATTGGGTTTGATTACTAACAAATTCTAAGACATAGGTTCCGAGGTACGGAAATGACCGCAGTGTCGCATGCAAATACAAGCCTAATTTCATGCACAGTAATGTTTTCATGTCATAAGTCGGTATCGTACAGTATAGCAAAATCATCATCCTGATCCTTTTCCCAGTGATGATGAACAGCATGGCAGTGAACACATACTGCAAGTAAGGATTCAAATACCACAGCCATCTGATCAAAGTCAACAACATTTTTTACGGCAACTATTTAACACAGTAAATGCGTATAACAAAATTTAACAAAATCTAAGAAAGCTGTTTTAACACCCACTGCTCAGCCCTGCCGTTATCCCCGCCCCACACCTGGGCACAAATTTAATGTTGTGGTTTGGCTGCGGCCGGCAACAAAAGCGCCACGCAGCCGCCCTTCCCCCTGCCAGGGTGCAGAGGAGAATGGAAAGAAACAGACAGAAACTGGTGGGTCGGGATAAGGGCAGTTTAATAGGACAGCAAACAAAGGGAACAGGAACAACAACGATACAGATAAGGAGAAAACACAACACAAACCGCACAACCCAGAGAGCCGCTCCTGCCACCGCGCGCTCCCGATCCACGAGCCGCAAGTGAGTTCCCACCGCCCAGCTCCCCCCCACCGGAACCCAGCATGACGGCACATGGTATGGATACCCTGCTCTGTTTGGCCAGGTGGGGTCAGCCCACCCGGCTGTGCCCCTTCCTGGATTCTAGTGAAAATTAACCCTGTCCTGGCCGAACCCAGGACAACGGCCTTCATTCTCTGCCCAGCCAACTGCTGCTATGACAAGTCTTGTAAATTCATGGTGGTAAGATCCCTACCCCTCTGAGAAATGTGGCTGAAACAGACCAATTAAATTAAGAAGTTCAGAGATCCTTCTCACAATAATGTAGCAGGTTCCTAAGGAAGCAGAAACTCAACCCAGAAGGGCAAAGTGATTAGTGTCTTTGCCAGTCACCTTAGATACAGGTCTGTCATTTTCCACTCTGCCCATAAATTTCCTTTTCCTGCCTTTCAACTATTTCTTATCTGCAACTCAGTTTATTCATTTACTTGCTACAACCAATCTTTTAGACTTCAACATCATCTTTGTCTTCTCTGAGGATTACGCACAGAGAAGATTCCCAGAGTTGAGGTACATGGATATGGCACCTTATATTCATGAGGGGAGACAAGGATCACAGCTAACCCTTTGATAGCAAAGGCCCTGGAAAACTGTAATTTTAATCCAAAATTTAGGGAACAAGAAAGTTCATATGTTTTCGTGTGCTTAGAGACCTACAGATGAGAAGGAATACTTGAAATCTAGGTATTAATAGAAGATGATATAAATCTCAATTACACTGGCATGATTTGGGAGTAAATACACTAAAATTAATGTCAGTATACCAGAGCAACTGAAAGCTGAAGCAACTTTCAATAATTATTGGAAAAAATTGCCTTCTCTGCATCTCCTTTTGTACAGAGTAGCCAAGCAACTAAATACAGGAATCAAATATATCCATTAACTGGGTTTCAGAAATTAGCACAATTGATCAAGCGAGACACAGCTAAGTAATTTTTAAGCCCTGCTAAGCTTATACAGTTTCCTTTATGTCATGATTCTAATGCAACACTGTTGAGCCAGACACGTAAGACACTGTGTCCTCAGGTGATGCCAAAAATCAACACAATATTATTCCATATGAGAAAAAAAGTTACCAAAGTCAAAAGAAAAAGGAAAGAAAGAAAAGTGGAGATCTAAACAGTCAGTGCCCGATTCTGGATGTACTGCATGCTAATGAACAGCATGGACTCCATGACAGCTGCTCATTACTTGACAGGAAATAAAGCTTTCCTGAACACGATTTTCTCTCCTCAGACCTGTTTCAGATCTCCTCCTAGAGAGTGCCTGCACTGACTTCTATGCACGTAACAAACATAGGAGTTGACAGTCTCTTGTATCAGAAGTGCTTCCAGTCCAAGAAGTTGACTCCAGCAATGGGCAACACTAGCTACATGAAGACACAACAAGTTTTACAAGGAGCAACTAACACTCTGCTCAAATCATGATAAGACAGGAATCATTTCCATTCACAATAAATGAATAAATGGGAGGCTGTATATGTCATGTGGCTTGGAAACAGTATTAAAAATCTCCCTGAAAGGAGATACGTTATACAGCAGCGAAGAGTTATGAAGGAAGATACTGGAAAAAACAAAAAGCAAAAAACAAAAAACGAAAAACAAAAAACAATCAGTTTTAACTAAGTAACACCATGAGAAAAAGCTTCTAAGTCACCTTATGACACCTATGAGGTATTGTATCAAGGTGCACAACACAGTAACTGTTTTGTTTTTAATATACTCAGGGGAATTATTCTGTGACATGTCAATGCGCATCAGTAGGCAGAGAGAAAGCAAGCAAGGTAAAGTGGTGACACACTGAGGTTTTCTGTAAATAACACTGTATTTGTTGGCAGAATTGAATGGTATTTGTTTGACATTTAATTAAAACTCAGGGCCACTAAACTCGAAGGCCTAATGGTGTCACAGCACTTAATTTGTTAGAAAATACACTTCTAGCAGCTCTTTAGTTAGACAGTTTAGGAGAAGGAGGGAAAATAAAAGGTCAACAGGAGGATTTTTCGAGACGCTTCTAACTTCTTGCCTTATCAATAAAAATAGCCATTCAGCCTTCTAAAATGGAATGCATGAAAAGCCGTGGGCATGAAAATGCAATTACTCTCCTGTAAATTGGTAGCACATTAGTATGCTGGAAAGGAGAAGGAAAGTATAGCTTGGGCTTGGAGAGCCATGAGATTGATAGCCACCAGGAAAATGGTTTCTTTAATTAATTTTCTTCTGAAAAAGTGGGAGTTTCTAAATGAAGTTTTTAAACTTCGCATGAACGTAAATAGCCAGATTCTTAGTCCAGCCTTAGAGTAATGATAGCATATTATTTTCTTGCACTACAAAACAGAAATATCTTCAAAAACAATTTACTAGATTGAAGTTATACTTTAAGATCACTCAAGTTATATTTTAAGATCTCTCATATGTATCTGCTTCCACCTCAAAAGTGTCAATATTTGTAGTTTTAATCCTGAAGGGAAAAGGAAAGTGACATACCACAAGGGAAGCAGTCAAAACCCACTATAACAAGCACCGATAACTCTGTCTTGCAAATTAATAAAAAAAGATGATCCAGCTCATGTTCTAGTCCATTTGAGACCTGCTCCCTATAAGATATTTTCTCGATATTTTCTGAATCTGAAACATGTCTTGTTTCATATGGCCCAAATGCGAAACTGCCCAGGGTGGAGTCTGGGCTATATGTTCTGTAATATGATGACATATTTTGTCTAAGACCTACAGGTACTGTTAGAACTGGCATAGAAATACAACCATACAAATACTTATAACTACTGGGCTATATCTCTGGTGTTAGTATCACATACTGCCTTGGAACACAAACCGTAAAACAAATCGACCAAAACAAGATTGCCTGTACTTTCCAGGGTTACATACAGCATCCAAGATCTCCAGTGAGGCATTAGTGCCGCTGCATTTGGGCAGGGGGAGCCATCATTCTCTTAAAGCAAAGTAGAACTAACACTTCCATATGCAAGAGACACAGAGTAATGCCAGGCTGCGGATGACCTCCTTTTCAAAAATACTACTACAAAGGATTCTCCTGTTTCCTAGTTTCTGAATACTGCAGCTGGTCTAGTTAAAAGACAACAGAAAAAAGAAATCTCTTTTCCTTACAGAATCAAGTTCGATGTTTAACTCTGCCTCGCGCATTGTGCTACTGAACACACCTGGTTGGAAAGGCAGAGCACAGAGAAGCACATGAGCAATGCAAGCGGGAAGAAGTTTGTGGCTCTATAAAGTATAGCAGCACCCATCTTTTGTTCTCCACTGCAGTGTAAGTCTTCAGGTCTGGAGAAAGATATATGAATAAGTAGTTTGAGAAAGCATAAAGCAAACTGCTGGGATCAGCTTGGCACTCCTGAGGAAAATCAGTGTTTTTCTGTGGTACAAGACCAAGATTTCTTTATGTTGTACAAAGATAAAGACACTAGAAGTGGGCCAGCTCCCTGCCAGAAACAAATCAGAACCTGCCTGTTTTGACTAGAGTGAAAGTTTCGGGCTAAGTGGCAAATGCACTGAAGGGATAGGGAAGGTCAGATATGAAATACTGACTTGCTTCAAAAAATAATTTTTAATAATTCTGTTTATATCCACAAATGGATTTTCATTAAAAGTTCAATTTTATTTCTCTTACAAATATGAAGCATAACAACAAAATGACGTATTACTTTTTCTAAGAATAAACATATAAAGACTTGCAGTACTAATAGGAAAAGAAACAAGATTGCCATGCTTCAGATCAAGAATGGGTCATCCAGAAAATGGCTTTCTGAAAGATTTCTTTGTGGCAGAAGAAAAGGTACCTGTCCTGGGTTCGGCCAGGACAGGGTTAATTTTCACCGGAATCCAGGAAAGGGGCACAGCCGGGNGGGCTGACCCCACCTGGCCAAACAGAGCACGGTATTCCATACCATGTGCCGTCATGCTGGGTTCCGGTGGGGGAGAGCTGAGCGGCGGGAACTCACTCGCGGCTTGGGAGGGCAGAGCGGCGGTTCGGTCCGAGAGAGTGGTTCTGTTCTGCGGGCTCTGTTCTGCTGGTTTGTTTTCTCTATTCCCCTTTTCTGTATCGTTGTTGTTCCTGTTCCCTTTGTTTGCTGTTCTGTTAAACTGCTCTTATCCCGACCCACCAGTTTCTGTCTGTTTCTTTCCATTCTCTTCCGCACTCCGGTGAAGGAGGGGCGGCCGTGTGGCGCTTTTGTGCCGGCCGCAGCCAAACCATAAGAGCCGTATTCATTCATTCATATGACAGACTTTCTTGTTTTTCTCACTTAGTTCTTGATGCTGCTGTTCCTTTCACCACTGATGGTGTAGAGGCTTTGCAGGCTGTCTGGCTGGCATGCTTAATTGCTCATACTAAACTACCTCATGCAGTAGTTGTCTTTGTTTTATATGGGTTTGCCTTTTTTTAATCTCCTTTTTCTTGGCTGGAAGTTTTCTGGGAAGAAGTTTAGAGGTTTTGTTTTTGTGGTAATCTGTAGTTTGGGGAATCTTAAGATGAAGATCATCATCTTGTTTCTAGAGATCGGAAGGGGAGGCCTAGTGAAAGGAATCGAGATACAGACATATGCTACAGAGACATTTCCCCAAGGCCACTTACGGCACGAACCATTCTCCTAAAGGAGTGTTGTACAGGTCTAGAAGGTCGTAGCTCCAGGCTTCACCTTTTGGCCTGTACGTGCGGCTAGGTGGACGTGCAGTGCAAATGGGAGCTACAGAATAGGAAGGGAAGTATCTTGCCCTCTTAGTTTTAGTTTCTGTGAACATGGTGGATATCATGACAGAAAAGTTGTACCTGAGCTATCTTTAAACAAGCACAATCTAATTAACTCTGCAAAGAAGAGCTGGTAAGCTGAATAAATGTGTGCATTACATACCTTGCTCTGGGGCACAAAACAAGCACCCTTAATATCAAATCATTATGAAAAAATCCAACACCCTACAAAAACATTACTCTTTCAGGTTTGAAGTGCTGTTTCATTATTTTGGGCTCTTTGAAGTGGAAAGTGACCAAGAAAGCAATTGTCTCAGAGGCCCAGAGGAGAATTGGAGTAAACGTTGTGCAGTTTCTCTACTTCTGAGCACGTGAGTCCTGGGGGGCTGGACATGAGCCAGCTCACACCAGCTGGCCGACAGCCAGCCTTCTTCTGCTGCTGTTCAGTGTAAATAGGCATGGACTGACTCTCCTCTGCATGGATTAATTCCCAAAGGACACAGAGTCCTGGTTGGGTGTGAATTTACCAACTTTGCTTTCAAAAGCATTGACAACCATATTTATAAATATGTGTGTGTGTAGGCATATACAGGATTTAGAGAGAAGCTTATGTGACTGCGCAGTGCCCTTTCCCCAGTGGCTACTCTTTCAAGTAATAGGTGAGACAAGCTCAAAAGGTAAATCACATTTTCAACAAGCTTCTCAAAGACTTGGCATTGTCTTGATTCTCATTGTAATTCACTTACAACAGAAGGGCTGAATTGAAAAACTCGTAACAAAACATATTGACATTTCAAGCCTTTTTCACCCACGTTATTTAGTTTCTTGCCTTGCTGAGTTATATTGAAACTCTTATTTTGCTCTTTTGTTGAGCATATGAAAACCACTGGGCTGAAAAATATGCTGTCTTTGGTGTCTGCAATTAGCTCTTAAATGATTCCAATTCCCAATGAAATGTTTTTCACATATGGTAAAGAAATTTATTAAAAATTTAATAGAAGCCTTGTAAGTACATTCACATTTACAAAATCGGGAAGAGAATTATGGCATTAAAACTTTGAAATACAGTTTTTTCCCTTAAAAATGAAACATAAACCTTATATAAAGACTGACTACAACCTGTTCATTGGACACAGTTCTCTATGGCTAATACAATTACAAGTCACAGATGTTAGATAATAAACATTTAGTGAAGGGTTGAAAAGAATGGTTTATTTTGTGGACTGGAAATTTACGTGTTACTGCTTTTTGCTATGTTCTACTTCAATCTAGCTCAATCTGAATCATTTCAATACTGAATACTGCTCCCATTTTAGGGCCAGGGTTAAAGGCAAGTCTCAGTTTGCTGTCAGACAGATGACTATGTGTTTACAAAACCACGACTACATTTTACACTATCATTAGCAGTGTTGGAAGAGAAGAAGGATAAAAACACTGTAAATAGTCCTTCAAGCCTTTTTGTATTTCTTCTAATTTAAGCCTAATACTGGCTCTGAAATAGAGTGTATGTTGGCATTGTCGATATTAAACTTGGGGGAACTATGGAAGCGTTTTTCTCTTGGAAACTCGACATTAGTTAACTCTGAGAGTAATGTAAGAATGATGATAAAATTTGTGACTAAATAGAAGGAGCCAAAGAATTCAGTGTAATGTTCCTGACACAAGTCAAAATAATACATGACAAGAAAAAGATAAGCCCCCAAATTACTGATGTAGCTGCAGTTTAAATAACTTTCTATTAATTTAATGACACTTATTATAGAAACGAAATTTCAACCAAACCATGTGGCTGAAATTTTAAGCCGTTTTCATATAGCACCATATTTTTCTTAGATGTCCGTGTTTACTCTTTATTGTCCCAAACTGTTGTCTGGAAAACTTCATAGTGGATAGAGATAAATAAAAAGCAGCTTTGTTTTTTGAGAGATTTATAGCATTTTTGTAGTGCCAGTATCATAAATTGCACTGAAGTAAACAGCTAATGCTTGTCCAGACTGATGTTAATACAAACAAGGAGACTGTACTACTTTATAAAAAAGTGTACTTTGAAGATGGTATTGAAAAGCCATTAGATGTGAGAAAGAATAATGATAGCTTGGGCTGTGATCCAGTGTTGACTGAATTTGAGTGGGAAGGGGTTCTCACTGATGTGACTGTTGGGCTACATGCAGGGTTAGTGTCTTCCTAGGAGTATGGGCCTCAAGCAGGGTCCTGGGTCTGAGTGCTGAGCAGAGCTTGGATCCTGACTTAGAATTCCAGGGCTCAGGGTCCTCTCTAGCAATAATTCATTACTGATGTTGGAGCAATGCCTGGAGCATTGCAAACCTAGTACTGAGCCCAATACACCTTGTCAGTGTACAAGCGTGTAATAAAACAGATGGATGCATGCTGGTGAAAGGTTAAAAAAAAAAAAGTCCCTTGCACCTGGAATTGCAAATGAAAGGTAACCTACCCACAGGAATACTGCGTTTGCATTTGAGTGGTAGTTCACTGAAGCCTTAAGTGAAAGCCTGCTGTCAAACAAGTAATTTTAATTCTTGCTGTTGGCTTTACAGGGCCTGTGATTTCATTGAAGACTTTTTTCGGGTGTATGATGCTAAATAGAGATTTTTTCAATTATGAAACCTTGACTGTGCTTTTGGGGTTTTTCTTTGGGGAGCAGACTTGGGGGTTGGTTTACTTGGTGAAAAATGTTGGTCATAAAATTGAAGATTTTACCTGTGTAAATATTTCATGACCTACTAGCAGCTGATAGTCCACAGTACTTTCTGCAAGCTAGTCTCAAATAAGTTATAGCTGTCCAAGTAATGGCTCCCTTTAAGGGTGTTTTTTTCCTGGTGTTGAATACGAAGTCACCCTTCCGTAACTCTCACAAAGCACTTCATGTTTTATGGGTTTGTTTTTTTGAATAAGTGAAGAATTTTCAGCACTTTTTTTGTTGCCTCTCATTACATTTCATAATCCCTTTCTTTAAGGAAAGATAGATAAAGTCCCATAATGACCAGCAAGTAGCATGTCACTCTTGCAGAACTGTATGCATTGCAAATTACTGTGATAGTTAACCATTCAGTAGGATTTTTTAAGCAGCGTCCATGTATTTTGTCACAGGCAGTCATTTTCACTTCAACACATTAGGCAAGCCAGGAATTATATATATTATGTATATATAATATATAGTATATATATAGTTTCTTAGCTGAGATAATCTGTCAGATTTTTATTTATTACATTATTTGATAGATAGGCTGATGTTCTGGTTAAGCTATTGGTCTGGCATGTAGAAGGTTGAAATTCAGTCCTAAATTTGCCTTACACAGTGTGATCTGGGTAGACCACTGAATTTTTCTGCCCCTTAGTTGCCTCCTGAGTGTTCTCAAAGCACAGCTTTTTCCTCGCTGTGTGCATGAACGTCCACAGCAGAAAGGAACCATCACCAAAAGTAGTTTTAGTGTAGCAGTGTGTAAACTCTGTAACAAAATACTTTGAACTACTATTTTGGTAGGCGTGGCACAAAGGGGAAGATGTACGTGTAAGTTGGTTAGGTTAACTGATAACCCCCCACAGTATAATTACTTTTTTTTTTGCATTGCTCCAAGAGGTCATTTCTTCCTGCCATTAAAAATACCTTTGTATCATTAGGGTGAGGTCTTGACCTAATGCTAGTCAATTTATTATTTATTTGTTGAATTTATAATTTATTTTTCTGCAGACAAGATTTTTGTCAGTTTCTGCTGACTTTGTTTTATATCTTAACAGATGCATATTTCAATTTCTGTTTAATGGCTTAACCTCTAGCTGAAATCTCTTTCTTGTAAGACGTTGAGAACTGATGGCCCTGTCACTGTATCCACCTTGTACTGAACTGTGCCTTCCTCGTTTTCCATGGTTAGCTATGCATTGGGTCACTTTGTTCAAGACTACAGTAAACAATAAAAATGTGTGCTGCTGTCTCGTGCTTTTTTTAGCTCCTTTGTAAAAGAAGGAAAATGCTGCCGTTCTGCTTTTACAGGCTATGCCTTTTCCCCAATAACTAGTTTGCTGATCTCTAAACATGTTTGTTTTGCTGTGCATTTTGAGTTTGTGCTTTTGTGCAAGGATTTGGTTGCTCATTAGTGTTGCAGGGAACCTGAATGTGGGTTGTGTTCCATTGTAAGTTTTAGTGGGAATTGTAGCTTCATGCTGGTACTCTGAGAGCCTTTAGAAAAAACCTTCACTGCTGTCTTTGTGCTGGGGAGAGTGATTTGTGAATGATGATTAAATATCTGGAGTCATGTTGTGTGGTGTCTGGGGGTTCACTAGTCTACCAAACACAGAATTTGCTGCTGTTTGTTTCTAGAAAGCTGAAAAGTAAACAGTAGCTTAGAAATATCCCTCTGCCTCCTAGTGAAATAAATCTGAGTCAAACTGCTTCTGCCAGTGCTGGCTGCTTTAGTAGGCTGTGGTGATCGCTTAAGATACTATTGCATCTTGTTCCCTGACCCTTCTTCCAGCATTAATGGGGAGTGATCCTTTCCTTCTGATACTACCTTGTGTTATAATCCAGGTCTGAGTTGACACTGGTGTGCACATGAGCATGGGGACATGTGGAGCACAGTGCCAGGCTGTTGTATAGTTCTTGGCCGTCATTGTTTCCAGAAGTAAAATTAACAGCTTTGTTTAAATCACATGTTGGATTAAAATTTGTTGTGCAGTATGGGTACTTCAGTGTGTCAAAGGACCTTTCTGTTCAAGTTATGCTGTCCAGTGCTTGGTGCACCTGCTTAATCTCACCAGCTCTCACTCAAAATCTGAGGTGAGTCTTGAGGAAGAGAAATGCAGAAGTCATCATCTCAGTAAGAATGCATATGTAAAAATAATTGGAGTTGCATGTTAGTGGGAGCAAGAATACCACCTGAAACAGTCATGGTATAATGTACACATTGCGTTGGTTCAGTATGTATGGTTTGTTGCTCATACTCAGGCTCTGTTACAGGTGTTTAAAAAGAAATCTCTTAGATGGTCTGGACAAGATTCAAAGTTAGTAAGGCAGATTGACTAAATTCTGTGCAAACTTCTGGCCTCTACTAGATTTAACTTTGTCACAGGTTCTTACGTACTCTACACTAATGTCTAAGAGTCAGGTATTGTTTCATGTATCCACACTGGAACTGAAAGAAGAAAACTCATTTTAGCTTAAAAATGTTAGGTCAGACTTTAGGAGTTACTGAGAAAGGAACAAAGAAAAAAAACCCATTGTATCATCTGCAGTCCTCCTATGTTTTCAGAAACGTGTATAATATTCATTTCCCTATTTGAAAAAAAAAAGATAAAGAGAAGGGAAATAAGAATGATCAAAGATGTTAAATGATTTCTGTTTGAGGATTAATTAAATAACCTAGTGTGCCTTGGGCTCAGAAAGTAATGACTGAGGGGATATGAAGGCTCATAAAATCCGGAGCAATTGGGAATGATTGTTCTCTGTCTCTTCCAATACAAAACCATATTATTATTATTTGCATCTAACAGAAAGATTAAAAAAAAAAAGGGGTGAAAAAAAAGATAATATGCCGTTCCAGCTACATGGAGATGTAATTATTTGCCAGCAAGGACTGTGAAGGCCTAAATATGACATACCTCTGAAAGTGACTGGGCAGATTTGTGGAAGAAAAAGATATTAAGGTCTGTTTAGGACAAGGACGTCAGCTCTACCTTGAGAAATCATTGTGCTACGGATCTGTGGTATTGAAAATTTTCCTGGGGAAGAATCACATAATGCCTGGTGCATTGCCTATGTCTGTTACTGGTCAACTTTTTGCTTTAGGGACATTTATTCAGCTTTCAGTTCAAGTCATGCTTTTTTCCCCGTGTGGGAGTGTGCAAACAAGAAGCACCAAGTACATCTGTGTATGTGGGAGAAAAAAAAAGAAAGACTCCAGAAGTACTTTTTTCTATGGTTTATTTCATTCCTGGCAAAATGCATATATATTTTCCATAATAGTCTTAACAGCTGACCAACAGTGTTTATGACTTATCCTTTTCTAACAGGTATCAGGTCACTTTCTGTGTGTAAACATAGATCTTATTAGTCTTTGTGTACAGTTTTCTTTCACGGCAGATGCTAAAAGAACAATATTGTAGTTCATTATAAGCATGCACAGAATGTATGTTGATACTCAACACAAGATACTTCCACATTGGACCGAAAATTTGCTTTATAGCACATCAAATTTAGAGGGATATTCTGCTTCTCATCAGTCAGTCACTGGAGATGCTAACCAGTGTATTAACGCAGTAATTGGTAATTTTTCAAAAGGGACAATTGTCCTGGTACAGAAAGTTGTACATAATGTTAGAGATACAGATGATGAGAGCTCTACTTACCTGCTTGTTTTGGTTTTGGCTGCCGCCGGCAACAAAAGCGCCATGCGGCCGCCTCTCCCCCCTGCCGGCGTGCGGAGGAGAATGAAAAGAAAGAGGCAGAAACTGGTGGGTCAGGATAAGGGCAGTTTAACAGAACAGCAAACAGAGGGAAACAGGAACAACAACGGTACAAATAAGGAGAAAACACAACAACGAACCGC
>Ga0065711_1046904_pt1 | contig 12631 bp, 6 predicted proteins | sample Hoacrofraction12_FD_59098 | JGI IMG/M metagenome (GOLD analysis project Ga0065711, IMG submission 59098) | Hoatzin crop microbial communities from Cojedes, Venezuela - Epithelial fraction 12 v2 (version 2) | ecosystem: Host-associated > Birds > Digestive system > Esophagus > Crop | place...
GCTCGGCGGGCCGGGGAGCCGTGGGAGGCGGGCGCCGGACCCACTCCGCTCCAGGCTCTGTTCCCGGGGGAAGCCGGCAGCGGGGCCGGGCCGGGCCGGGCCTGTGGCTGCGGCCTGTAGTTTGACGGGGCCTGGTGCTGCGGCGCCCCGAGGTGCGACCGTGGCACGGCGCGGAGTTATCTTCAAAAGCTCCGCGTGTGGAGGGCTGAAGCGATCACCTGCCAGCACCTTTTGGAGTAATTTTATTTTTCAGCAAGTCGTGTGTGCGCTGTGTGTTTCGCCCAATGTTGCAGCACGGAGACTAATTTTTTTTTTTTTATCAATTAAAATAGGAAAACTTTGTTATGAGTCGCGATAAAAAAAATACCGGAACAGAATGCACTGTAAAAGGAGGACGTGAAGCCGCTTTGAAAAAAGTTTTCTTGATCTGTAGGGCTTTACTAATAGAAAATATTTTACTTAGGTTTGTTGGCTTTGGTTTTCATGAGAACTTAAAATACACAGAAGTCTGCTCCCACCTGGAATTGTTTCCATGGCGGCATGCTGAGTCCCTGCTGAAAGATGGCAGTTCAGACTAGCAGTAATTGTATGATGTCTATAGACATATCTCTTTAAATTTCAGTTGAATGTATCCTGTAGGGAGGTATTGAAATATAGAGTCTTAAATCTAAGAATATTCTGAAAGGAGGTAAAGCACTGCCTGTGCGTAAAAAAATCTGATTGTTTAAAAAAAGCAGATATTTTGTAATGTACACTAGGTATAAGATAACTGTTTGAAATATTTAAATAACATTGTCAAGTTGTTTTAAGCGAAGTGGAAAGAAAAATTAACGATTGAACTGGCAGGCATAGCCTGTTATACTCTGGAAAAACATCAGTAGCTGACTTGGTCTCCGGAAGTGAACGGGTTGTATGGGTACACAGCACGACTGATGCTTTGAGGAAAAAAACTGAGGAGTGCTGAAGACAGTCATTTTAAAGGTAGTCTTCTTCTATTACATAGGCAAGAGCTTGAAGGAGGTCAGCTGAACTGCAAGCTTTTCAGAGATTCCTTTTCCAAGGAAGTAATTTAAAAATCTGCTGTTTTCAACCGTCTATTTGATTTACTAAAATAAGAACAATTCAGACTACTGAACAGTTTATATTGACAGTTGTACAGATTGTTCTTGGACTATATAAAAGTGGTTATATGACAGCTAGGTTATAAATGTAGTAGTTTTCAATCCAAATTCCACACTTACACTTGAGGTGTGACAGTATGTGATAATTCACTTCTGGTGAGTTGATTACTGCCCCTAGACTTCTAATTCACTTGATAGGTGGCAAAATGATGCTGTTTTCTGTTTTGCACTGTCATGTGAAAATTTCCATATACTTTGGGGAATACACCTCAAGAAACTTCTTCAAGGATGTGCATAATCATTTTTAGCTTGTCAAAGCAAGCTGTGAGGGCTGAAGGTGAGGACTGTGGGGAGTAATGCTTGGTGATGTAAAGGGCTTTGCTCTTTCCTAACACTGTTAGTCAAAGCACTTGAAAGTAGTGGTGTGCTAGATTTGCAAGTTTTAGGCTGTTTCCTCAGTTGTTGCATCTTGGTTACTGTCTCAGCAGAATGTAACTGCTCACCCATGATTTAGGTGAAGCAGTATTTGTAGGCAAAGTGCCTTGTGCCACCATATGTGGGTGTTTTTTTTGTTTGTGTTTTTTTTTTTAAAAAAAAAAGACTGATTCTCATCTTAAATCTGAGGAACCCAAGGTAGTTGGTGAACACCTTATGAACACCTTATAAGTTAAACAGTTGTTTCAACCAGTAAAACAGTAACGATTTATAAAAATGTGAAAGTCACTGTGACTGTATACAGGAATTATAATGCTCAACTACAAAATTTTTAGTCATTTGACTGTCCTCCAACGGGAGCTGTATTCAGTCCTTTCACTTCCACCACTCAGCATTGGAAATTAGCGTAAGATTTGAAGAAAGAAGGAAACTGGTCAAAAAAGATACCTTTTTTCCTTTTGACTATGTTGCTGTGATTGTTTACGGTTACAAATGGGGTTCATAAATAACAGGTCATTCTTCCTAGTCTGTTTTCTTGAGACACCTTCATAAGGGAGTCAGATTGATACTGTGCTTCTAGTGAAAAATTAAAAGGAAATTTAAAACCATAATCTTCACAGTTCTGCAGAAGATGCCAGTTTCAGTGTTTTACAAGGAGTTTGGGCCTGTAGCTATTGAGAAGTCTTGATGGCTTTCTGACTCCCATGCTCTCTTCTTTATGGAAACCCTAGTCACCTTTATGTAAGATAACAGTGAATAATCTGTTTTCACCTGTGCTCCATATGCTTGTCATCCTTTTCTAGTTCTGAAACTTTGGAGATGGAACACTGAGTTTTTTGGGGATTGGGGGAGAGTTGTCAAGAATGTGAGCTGGAAAACAGATCAAAACGGTAAGGAAGGGATTATGTAACCATGAGCTGTTGATTAAACTTTGAGTGATTTACATAATCACTCCTGCGTAGGCTGCATTTTGTAAGCAAATGCTGCTGCTTTTTCTGTACTTAGCAGTCATACATTTGTGCTGATGTGCCAGCATTTTAACACAGTGAACCAAATGAAGAGTTTTCTATTGATGGTTACATAACCATATGGAAAATATACTATGGTTATTGTACAGGCTCTCTGTAGCAGGGATTCATAATCATATTATCTCAGTTCCATACTTCCAGATAAGTCCTTTAATTTCAGAGTCCTCCAACTGTTTGTAATGCAAATTCTATTTTTGCACCATATTAACAAAGTGCTTTAAATTCTGTATGTATATGATATCTGCTAATTTACTACGTATTCTCAGCTGTGCAGCCCCATCTGTTAAAACTTTGACACTTTCCCACTGAGAAGAAACAGAGAAAAACTGCTTGCTACTCCATGGCTCTTCTGGAATTCCATTGTATTCAATTTACGCATTATCAAATTGAAAAATTGCACAAGTTTAACTTATTCAGGCAGTTAATGATGGTCTTTTCTATTTGCATTTAAATTTTTGTCATCATTTCTAATGATAGTAACATGCAAATTTATCTCAAATTCAGTATAAAATTTAAAGTAGGCATTTTAAAGAGTTTTATTATCTCTTAAGAGGCTGTTAACTTTGTAATAAGACATCTGGATCATGTGGGAATGCAGACGTTAAAATCTGAGCTCTTAGCTGCTAGCATGTAATTGTTACAAATATACAAGGTACACGCAGAAAAAATACGGCAGAGGTATCACTTTCATGATTAACATTTTAATTTCTGTAAGGTTTTTCTTAAGGAGTGTAACAATAACATCTGAAAAAGCTCAGAATTAAAAGATTAGATTGTAGTCCTGCAACTGTACAAGATGTTGCTATTCCACCTCTCAGTTAGTAAAACGACAGGGAAGTATCACTAGAAGAGTCGTAAGCCTCATTCTCACTAGGGTTCTGTCTGTGCTGCCTTTGTCATTGTATGAATCATTATGTTGGCTTTTGAAAACTTCGTTTAAAGTGGAGTATTCCGTATGAGTACAGTCAGTCTTTCTTGGGGGATCGATGAGATAATTTTGTTGGTGGTTGAAATGCAAAATATTTCATATGCAGGTATAAACTCTGGGTCATCTTGGAGTTAGAACTTTACTGCTATAATTTCATCAAATAACTGTTTTTGTTATCCTAAATTCATGCTTGAAATGCTGAATCTGTCTCAACTGGATAACATGCTGTTTGTAGCTCCTGCTGTAGTTGATGGCATAGCAATTTGTGGCCTCAGTACAACTTTCAGAGAAATGAGGTGGGGTAGGAGAAATAGAAGCAGAACAGTGACATAGGTTCCAGAAAATGTTGGGTTGAGTTTCATATGAGTCTGCTTAAGTGTTATTTGTTGAAGAAAAATGAAAAAAAATAGAAGGAAATTGAAAGATCAGTACTTTACTAAGCAGAATTTCTGATTTTTAAATTTTTTTTTTCCTTGCAGCACAACACTAAATTTGTAATGAAATGGAGTCTGGGTCAAGCTCTTTTCGAGTGGAGTTTCCAGATTTTTCTAGCACCATTTTGCAGAAGTTAAACCAGCAGCGCCAGCAAGGTCAATTATGTGATGTGTCCATTGTAGTTCAGGGCCATCTCTTCAGAGCTCATAAAGCTGTTCTTGCAGCTAGTTCACCTTACTTCTGTGATCAAGTTCTCCTAAAAAACAGCAGGCGAATAGTCCTGCCTGATGTGATGAATCCCAGAGTATTTGAAAACATTCTTCTGTCTACCTATACAGGTCGGCTGGTAATGCCTGCTCCAGAAATTGTTAGTTATTTGACAGCAGCAAGTTTCCTTCAGATGTGGCATGTAGTGGATAAATGCACTGAAGTGCTAGAGGGGAACCCAACAGTTCTGTGTCAGAAGATGAACCATGGCAGTGATCATCAGTCCCCAAGCAGTAGTAGTTACAATGGCCTTGTTGAAACCTTTGAACTTGGCTCTGGAGGACAGACGGAATTCCACAAAGTGCAGGAACTAAGGGATGGTGAAAATGAAGAAGAGAGCTCTAAAGATGAATTGTCATGTCAACTGACAGAACATGAGTACCTTCCCAGTAATTCTTCAACAGAACATGATAGACTTAGCACTGGAATGACAAGTCAGGATGGTGAAGAAGGAACTAGTGATAGTGCAGAGTATCAGTATACCAGACCTATGTATAGCAAACCCAGCATCATGTCTCACAAGCGGTGGATCCATGTGAAACCAGAAAGATTTGAACAAGATTGTGAAGGTGTTGATAATCCTTATGATGAACACCAAGTTTCTGAATCTATGAATGCCATTCAGGCAGATCATTCAATCCAGTCTTCAGGTGTTGAAGACTTTCATATAGGCGACAAAAAGATGGAAGCAGAATTTGATGAACAGGCAGATGAAAGTAATTACGATGAACAAGTTGACTTCTATGGCTCTTCTATGGAAGAATTTTCTGGTGAAAGGGCAGATGGAAATTTAAGTGCTCACAGACAGGATCTTATGATAGCAGCAGGCTATGGTGAAGGCATTGAAATGGCTACGGGAATTAAAGAAGAAACATCCCTCACTGGATTCTCACATGCTGATAAGCTGTATCCTTGTCAGTGTGGTAAAAGCTTTACACACAAAAGTCAGAGAGATCGGCATATGAGTATGCACCTTGGTCTTCGACCTTATGGCTGTGGTGTCTGTGGTAAGAAATTCAAAATGAAACACCATCTTGTAGGCCATATGAAAATTCATACAGGCATAAAACCATATGAGTGTAACATCTGTGGGAAAAGATTTATGTGGCGGGACAGTTTTCATCGGCATGTGACCTCTTGTACCAAGTCATATCAAGCTTCTAAAGCTGAGCAGAGTACTACTGAGATGAACTAAGATGTTAATGCTTACATTTGTTTAGTAGAGTAAGCAAAATAAACTATTATGCAAATAATGTCTGGTACTTGCTATTGTAAATTCTCAAAAAACCAAGTTTTAATGATGACACTGGTGTAAGCAGACCAAACTTTTGTTTTATTTTCCACAGTATTACTGCAGATGTTTGATGTGTGAAGTGCAAATGGTTAATCTGAAAGGTGCTTGCAAAATGAGGTCTAAGGTCTTTGTGACATTGACTGTAATCACAGAAGTTTTTAGAAGCCCTGTTGTTTTTCCAAGTCTTTTAAATTCACAGTAAACCCAGCTCTAAATTGACCCAAATCGTGCAAAAACTTACATGAAGCAAGAATTCAAGTAGCCCTATTCAATGAAAAAGAGAACTAGGATGATCAAACCAGGTTATATGATTCATATTTTAATGAAAAAAAATTAGCATTCCACCTCAAACTGGAGACTGCAAACATACTTAACATACATCATTAGGTAGCCTACATCATTAAATAGCCTTTGCTGTATTGCTTAATGAAAGGCTGTATTAAAGACGGTTTGGCTTTCCTTTATCTGTCTTCCATTTTTTATCCATCTTCAGTAAAACAAATGTTGTGCCAATTCCTATTTAGAGTCTGTAAAGCACTTAAATATAGTTGAGCACTATATAAACTGCAATCTGTATTGGAATATAATTTGTCTTTGCTCCTCTAGGGTCTAATGCTACATGACTCTTGGCTTGACTAGATTTTGATTGCTGCATTGTGAGAGCTTCTAGAAGTGTGTGTAATAAGTATGTCATCCAAAAAAAAAAAAAAAAGTAACATTTGGAACTTATCCAAATTAATCAAACATTTAAAATGTAGTTTTTTGTTCAGATTTTTGTGGCTTACTACAGTAGCAAGTACCAAACTCCGTGGATTCGCGAATTGACTTTTTGTTGGTACGGAAACTTCTTTGAGAACTTCTACCTAGTTTTAGAAACCTGCTTTAGGAAAATGATTTAGTCATTGATAGGTATCTATACTTTTAATTCTTTACTCTTTGAATAGTAAGAACTATAATACAGATTCTTGGTACGGAACTACTGTGACTGGTTACATGTGATCACAAGCAGCCAAAGTTGTTTACCTCTTCATTTGGAGTTGCTTGTGGAACAAAGTAGAAAGTATGGTATTTGGCTCTATTCATGGTACTGCAGAACATGGTACCATGCTCACATCTGAAGTCTGGATTTTTGCTGGGAAAGTGGCACTTCTTCATTAGGATGAGGACCTATATGCTGGGCTCTCATTCTTGGAGGTATATGGAGGAGTGTTTGTAGTTGAGAGATGCTGCCAGCTCTGCAGGTGGAGTGAATGCATCAGTTGTAAAGGTGGCAACAGGATTTTGGGGTTGAAAGCTTAATGCAGTCCTATGCAAAAGCAGTTAACCCTTCTTTGTAGTTTACTGAAACATATCGTAAAAAGGAAAGAGCCTTTAGAGCATACCTAGACTATAATAGAAAGAGGTGATGTCCAAGTCCAGTGCTGGTAACATGGGGGAAAAATGTTAACCAGCATTGAAGGCCTAAGCCTGTCTGGCCCCAATTTATGTATTGGATTCTGCAATATGCAGGATAATGTATTTTAACAGATCAACCTGTATGGTGAAGCAAAACCACACAAAGATAATTACTATTTAGATGCTTTTTTGAACTCCCAGTTACAAATTGTCTTAAGACACAACCAAACTATCCTGAACATGAATGTTCTCACACTCTGGGGGTTTACTACTCAGTGGGCTGTAATTGCTGTAACTTCTTTTCTGGCATTCTACTTACAAACTTTGATTATTTTTTTTTTAAGAGGCTCTTAATTCTCAGTCTTCTAATGCTTCAGATATTTTTCATATGGAATTTTGTTAAAACAGATTATTCCCAAATATGATGAACCCATTGCTGGCAATGGGCATGAATGGTCAGCACCACAGAGTTCCTGTTCTTAGCACTTAACTGAGCTCTACAGTATACCATGGTGGCCATATATAACCCTTGTAATCAAGGTAACTAAACAGGGATTTGCTCACTAACACTGTAACCTGCTTAATGTATAGAAGCACTTTGTATTAAAAAACAAACCATAAAACTTTATAAGTATGTTTTTTAAACTTAGAAATTATATTCCCTTTATGGTTTGTTTTCACACTGCTAACACTGTCTTTTTTAATATTAGAAAAAATAAATTATAATGCTTGCCTGTTTACATGAGTGTAGAGGAAAGGGTTCTTGCACTCAGTGGCCCTATTTTTCCATTCTCCAAGGCCTTACTACATACAGGGTGTCATTTCTGCAAGTACCATCATCGCATTTGAGGGAAGGTATTCTCATACTCATTTCAAGAATGATCTTGTATATTACATTAGTTCTCAACCCCTTTCAAATTGTCACTTCAGTGTTGCAGAAAAAGGTTAAGGGTGCCTCTTCCCATTTAAACATAAAAAAGGCTGGTCAGAAACACCAGGCTGGAAACCATGGTCAAGCAAAAAATTATTTGTGTTAAACCCAGACCATCCTACAGAGCTGCTAGCAAAACTGTTTTTTTTACCAGCTTGGAATGACTTTTATATGGGACATTTCAAAGTTAAACATTACTCCTATTTACAGTTAGATTACTTTGAAATAAAGCTTTAAAATAAAATGTACTGCGAGAGACACTTTAAAGGTTTTATAACAGGTCCAGTAGATCATATTATAGAACCATGTCATTTTTTAATGACTTAGCATAAATAGTAACTTTTTAATATTTGGCTGTTACTGTTTTACCCCATATTATGACATTGTCTTGAAAGCCCAACAACTGTTGCTCCACCGATGTTGTAGCACTTGGCTTTCTGATGTTAATTTACATGAAATCAATTGATAGCAGGAAAATACTGATATGGTTGTTATGACATCTAGTTGAGAGGGTTGATGATTTAAGGGAAGCTTGAGATACATGTCGAAAATCCTTAGTTTTGCTTATCACAGGCAAAACCGTTCACTTGTGTTTTTCCTGAATTTAATTTATTGCCCTTTGACAAACTTTAATCACTGATTCAGGTACTGGGGGCAAAGATAATAAAAAAAATCAGTTAAACACTTAAGGAGGCATCTTTCCTCCCTCTTCCTCAGGCTCAACTTAAGTCTAACACCTCTCCTCCCTGCTTTTGTAGTCTGCTTCCCTTGTTTTCACCAAGAGTTAGAGTTGCACTCGGTCCATGCCAGTTCTTTTAGTGAGGCGACAGATCACACAGGAGGTTGGGCTGGTATGCATGCTGGCTTGTCTGACGCTCTTAATTTCTTGTTGGGTGTCCTCTGCTGCTCTGAGTTGGTCAGTGTCACTGTTCCTGGTGACACTGGTCCATGGTCCCTTCAGGAATGTGCCTGTTCCAGCTTGGGTCTCCTATGAGCCTCAGTTACTTCAGAGGCATATGTGCTCTGGCATGGCTTACCTATATGCCAAAGTCCCCTCAGAAGTGAATCTCCTCAGGCATGGAGTGTGTCCTTCTGGGAGTGTGTCTCTATATGTGTCCTCAGTGTCTTCTCCATGTGTTTTCCCAAGAGAGCTCTTCAGTTTCTCCGCATGTGTTTCTTCCCCAGGAGTATCTTCTCCTAATGTGTCTCCCTGCACCTCTTGCTGGCAGCTGCCACTCTTTCTTAAATATGTTTAAGCAGAGGCACTGTTGAAGTTCTGGCATGCAGTGAATTGGTTACATCAGTTCAGCGCAGGCTAGAACCTGTTTTGACTAGCAAGGGCAGTTTGCAGCCTCTTGCCACAGGCCCTGCTACTGAAACCCTGCAATTTATGGCCAATACAGTTGTACATAGCAAACCAAGATATGCAGATTCAGCTTCCATTATACTCTTAATCTTCGCTAATGGAGTGGTCTTGTTCCAGATACAAGAAATTATTTCTTGTTTATGTGGAGGAGGGAAGCGATCCATATATATATATAATATGAATACATATGTATATGATAAATTTCATTAATCTTCCCTTAAGCTTCTTCACCTTTAATGATATGGCTTAGAAACATTTGTGTGTTTTTTTATATTGCTCGCTGTTGGCTGTAGTAAAGTGAACGTCTTCTGAAACCAGAATCGTTGTGCACACAGGAGGCTTTCAGAATTTCCTGCTACTGTGAAGCCATTCATTCTCCTATCAGTGGTAAGAACACTTAATGATACTACAACTAAGTTCCTTTTCATTCCATTTTGTAACTAAGATTTTAATTACCATGGAATCTTACGTGTAACTGCAATTCTGAAAAATTCAACTCTTAGCAGGGTTAAGATCTCTGCTTAGGTGTATCTCACCCTTTTGGGGGAGGAGGTTCCTATTTCACACACCACTGTTGGGATTTTGTTTTGTTTTGTTTTTTAAACATTACCATGTTTGTTTTAAGGGTGAGCAGGTAGACTCTAGAAGTTACTGTCGGTACAATTTTTGGTCTTAGCTTTTTTTCATCTGAGGTCTTTCTGGGGTTGAGAAACTTTGTCTCGTACCAAAATCAAGGTGGATGATCAAAGGCTGATGTATTGTGTTTCTCATTATAAAAAGAATACTTGATGCCCCTGTGTTATTGAGCCTGAAAGAACGGAGGCACATCAGATCTTGTAATCTCAACATTTTTGCATTGGTGCCAGAAAGGTGACCTGTCTCTGAATTATGAGAGCCTACAGCAGTGTCTTGAGTGTTTTGCTGTAACAGAGTTAGAACCTTACTCAAAGCAACAAAGGAAAGTTGTGGGGTTTTTGTCAAATGCTTCACTGGATAGCTAGGCTTCTTTAGCTATAAGCTGTAAACTGTCAGTGCCCTGGGGGAAGATGCTGGAAAACAAAATGGCATATTTTTAATGTGATTAAATTGTAAGTTCTGATTTTTGCTTGAAGCCTGTGTCTGTCAATTGCTGCTCCTTTTTTTATTATTCATGGGATTCCATATTTCTTCCAGACATGTAACTGTTTATGCAAGTCAAGTGAATCTTCCTTAATGAGCTATAAGTTTTTACTCTAAAGTCATTTATAATAGTAAATTTGCATATCTTGATATTTTGTGAGATGTTATGCCTGTATTGCAGAGGTTGGATAGTTTTGTCTATAAATATTGCTGTCCTAATTGTACAGCATGGTTTTAATTTAATGTTACTGTTCAATATTTTCTTCTTATAGAAGAGTCCCATGCCCCTTTTTTGTATGACATGTTTTAATAAATGTTATCTGTCAACTTTGTAAATGTTTTCTTAAGCTTGAATGAAAGGAATGCATGTCTAGTACTAGTATTTAATATTTCACTTTTGCCAAAACGATAAGTGCTCAAACAAAAGTACAAATCCAAAAGTTGTTGATATATAACTTTATTAAATATATAACGAAAAAGTGTATCTAGTAATGTGTCTTCTTGAAATGTTGAGAACATGCCAGCCTAGCCTAAGAAAACACTAAACTAAAACCTGATTTTTATAACACAGTAAGTTGGTGGATTTGTGGAATTGGGCCCATTTCTTTGGTGCCTAGGTAATTAGTTCCCAAGTTAGTCCACATTTATCAAATGGGTTTTATTATAACTTTTTTTCAGAATGGTGATCTCTAAAATTTACAATACAGAATGTACGGGCTGATAGGAAAATTCCAGAACATCACTTCATAGTAGCAGCAACTGCATATCTAAAAATTTGAAGTAGGTACAGATAACACAGATTTTTTTTTTCTTGTCTGAGTATAAAAGAAATTTCATACTGTGAAAAAGTATTCAAGACTGAGTTTCCATTATCTTCCCGTGAGGATTCTTCCTCTCTCTGACTAAATTTAGGTACTCTTACTGAACGATTTACTTTGTCCAGCCTCCATGTATTCAGTCCTCATGGAACTGTCATAGCTGATGCTTCTTACTCAGCAGCTTAATTCTTGCTATCGAAACAAAAAATGAGCTCATGGTCATTTAAAGCATATTCAGCTCATTCCTGGAGAAATCAGGATCTGTGTACCACACTCCTCCATCTTCAGTGACCTTAAATGGAATATGGTACAAGCAAATTCATTTCCTCTTGCTGTTGGTTACGCTTGCTGAATACACGTAACAAGCCCAAAGTATTCTGGCTGTTCAGAACTAGTCATTTGATTTTCTTTTATATGAGTGAGTAAATACCATTTGTGCATCTGTTATTTAACTTTGTTATTTATGCCCTGATCAGGATGCTCCCACAGGCTGCTACTTTATCTGATTACCATTCGGCACCTAATTTCTGAAGACCGTCTTCTGTATGTTTTACAGGGAGAGGAAGACATACCTCCGGAAGACAAAATGTGATGTCCAAAGTTAGACCATGTGGCTACCCCAGCAGTACCTGCTGGCAGCAGTCACTCTGACTTTTATCAAACGGTACAGGAACTGTCTGGTAAAGCAGTGAATTGATGGTGCCCTATGTGAACTACAAGCACGTGCAGGATAATTTCAGAAAAGATGTGCGTGCTTGCTAAAGCAATTTGTGTAACTTTGAAGGACAGTGTAACACAGGTGAACTTTTTAATTCCTCATTTACACTGCTCAGGAATGGTGGTCATTCCCAGCGGGGGTGGGGGTCCTCTCCCAAAAGCTGCCAGGGCCCTGTGTCACGCGAAGCCCTCTCAGGACTTGGTGACAGAAAAATCATAGAATCATTAAAGCTTTAAAAGACCTCTAAGATCAGTTCCAACCATCAACCTAACACCACCACACCTGCGAAACTGTGTCCCGAAGTGCCACGTCTACATGGTTTTTGAACCCCTCCAGGCATGGTGACTCCACCACTTCCCTGGGCAGCCTGTCCCAATGCCTCACCATTCTTTCAGTAAAGACATTTCTCCTAATATCTGATTTAAACCTCCGCTGATGCAACTTCAGGCCAAAAATCAGTCTCTCAAAATGCGGGAGATTGTGCCATTCCAGAAATGAGCACTTCTGATGTAATGCTAAGCTGCTCATGGTAATCTTGGAAGGCTTTTGTTTTCATTTTTTTTTTAAATTCTCCACTACTGATGCATTTCTGAAGCCAGAAGAATTTTGAACGCCGTGAGGATTCTGGGAAGGGGTTTGCCCGCCCACGCACCGGCTCCAGCTAACGCTTCCCTCGCTCACGCCTTCGCTGGGGAGCCGCGCTGCCAGCGGGACTGCGACCTGCCCGGCCGCGGGGCGGGCCACAGTCGCCGGGAGCGCCCCGGGGCCCCGCGCCG
>Ga0065711_1046905_pt1 | contig 12631 bp, 11 predicted proteins | sample Hoacrofraction12_FD_59098 | JGI IMG/M metagenome (GOLD analysis project Ga0065711, IMG submission 59098) | Hoatzin crop microbial communities from Cojedes, Venezuela - Epithelial fraction 12 v2 (version 2) | ecosystem: Host-associated > Birds > Digestive system > Esophagus > Crop | place...
CCCCCCCCCCCATCTATTGTATCTGGCCGGGACACCAGCAGACAGCATTTGTTGTTGCTGCTTCAGCTCGGCAAAATAATGAAGCAGTGTGCCCCAGCCTCCCTCTACCTTCAAGAGAAATTCCCGTTATGAAAGAGGGATGTCTTTCTGAAGCAATCAGCAATGAAAAATATGCAAAACGCTTTTCCTGATGCCTCAGAAGAATTCAGTTGTGCTCTTTACTCTTTGCCAGCTCCTGGCTCTGGGGGATATGAAAGCACTTGTAGCTGACCCACATGTTCAGAGCAGGGAGAACAATGGTTGTCTTTGACAGCCTTGTGATTATAAATTCTTTCCAGTGCAAGCAGCACATACTAAAACACTGAAACTCCAGCAGAGGAAAAGGTCAATAGAAGCCATCCTCACCCTTGCATTATAATAAATCCCTTGTTTTAGAGAGCGTCTTAACATTAATTACAATCGCACAGTCTGAGAAGAAACAAAAATAACTACTTTTATGCATAGATAAATCTGTTATTTTCTCCCCCAATAGTAAGTAAAGTCAGAGATGTGGGTGCCATTATCTGACTGACATTTTGTGATCCAGAGAGGTTGGAATGTGATTTTTTTTTTCTTTTTTTTTTTTCCCCCCAGAAGTATTTGAATATTAATTCCTAATTAAGAAGCACCCCCTGCTTACCACTAGCTGGAGCACAATGGCTATGTTGAGCACAGTTCCCGCTGCCCTTGACTGCTAAGCTTTTACTCGTTACTAGTATCGCCAACGAGAAGATCAATCAAGAACACCACAGTATGCTACGGCGGGCCATCACTGCAAGAAAGTGGGGTTGCAGGAGAAGTACTGGAGGGGGGAAAGCCCTGCACGAACACACCAAAGCTTCCATGCTGGAAAAGAGGGAGGCTTAATGCGAGACGGAGAGCTCAGACCCAACATCCTGCAGACTTCTCAGGAAGAAGTCTTAATTAGTGCCGCTCACTGTTATGTTGCCAAAATACCACATTAAGGGCAGTGGCAAAGGTCCCCTAAGGTCAGGTGAAACTGTGGTAATGTCAATAAGTAACCTCACTGCAAACTGAAGTGAAAGTATTTTCTACAAACAAATAAAAATCACCTAACAAAGTAGTAACTGGATCCTATGTTACTTCCTTCCCCAGTCCTGCTTAGTGAACTAAAATATTGATGGAAACACAAGACAACAAAGATCTGTCTCTCTGAAATCCATGTTACACGTATCCAGGAACAAATCTAAAAATCCTATCAAAATCCTGTTTGAGACACGATCCAAAAATCTTTTTAGAAATCCAAATTCCCTAAATCCTCTCATCCTTTCGCACCAATCAGCTATTCTCAATCCTCAGGCACAATTCCATTTTCCTAAATTACTGTATTTGAATGACACAGAACTGGTCAGCAGCTACAGGGACTTGAAGTCGGGCAAAAAGCCCCATCCTGCATTCACTGTCTCCCACAGTTTGAGAACAGTCCAACTGTGAACTAATGAGTTCTGCAGACCCTACTTTCAAAGGCCTGTTGATGTTAATTTTGCATGCCGCTCCCCAGGAATTAGGAGGCAGGCACCAGGATGAGATCCTAGACTTCTGTAAACATGTTCTTTACAGCCTTCCCCTTGGCAAAGCTACTCTCCCAGCCCCACGCCGTCCACAAACGGGTACTTGTCCTGCTCTGAGCAAACGTCATCTCCCAAATGTTATCAATGGGAAAAAGAAAGTGGTTATCTGCGGGACTGATAACACTGTAACACGACATGCAAACAGCACATTAGTCTTTCATATTATCTCATTAAAAACACAGTATGTCACCGAGTGGTAGTAAAAGTGTGACTGCCAAAGATAAGATGCACTTCTCCAGGAAGCTCCACCCACTAAATATAATCAAAAAGCCATGGACGTTTTGTCATTGGGAATTTCTAGTTTAAAAGTAAGAATGCATGTATATCCCAATAGTTAATGAAATTAAAACCAGAGTAGAATGAATAAAATTAGAAATGAATAGCCCTTTCAGTAAGAGAAGTAGAAAAAGATGAGTCTGAGACAACTTACATCTGAGCTGTCTTTTGATTTGCTTATTAAAAAAAGAGGGCAGAGAGGATTCATAACAAAAAAACTAAACCAGACTGAATTTATGGTCGATTTAATTATTAAATTCAGTGGAAAAAATGCCAGTAGAGAATGTGACAAAGTGTCTTTTCATCACTCGAGCTCAGCTATAAAGAACATCAGAGTGTTGCACAGCATGATTAACCTTCTATTTTACAACCAAATCCTCTTCAAATTCAGTAACAGACATACCCCCAATTGCCCATGGGAAATACTGCAGGGGTACAGGAGTAGGGAGGTGACCTTAACATAAGATGCCAGCAGCCCTCACAACAGTACCACTTAAACAAGACTTTTCAGAACTGCGAAGTGCTCTGTTCTTACACTAAAGGAATATATAGCTCTCAGTTTTTATGAGATTGCTACTCTGCTCCCAGCTCCAACATCTGTAATGAATCAAACCCCAGCCTCTTGCTTTTGTCCTTGACCTGCAGTGCTCTGCACTGCCCAGCCAGGCACTCCACGATCACCAGCTCCCCGGAGAATGCCGCCTTTCGGCTCCAGCTTACTTCAACCCACAAAAGGGCTCAAGATCACACCTCCAAAATGCTCTGATGACTAGTTTGATGGGTAAACATCACCTGGAAAAAAAGGAGCCTCACGCTGCAAGACCACCTTTCAGACTCTTTGGAGTGGGGACTGCTCCTTCCCTGCATCTTCTGTTTGGAAACAATTACAGTATTAACTTCATTTCTTTATTGGTCTCAGTCATATCACTCATGAGTGGCAAAGTCCTGAGCAATTACTGCAGGTCATTTCAAATGAAGACCAAAATAAACCTCTACAGAGAAACAAGATGTTCTCTTTTCCTCTCCATTTCCATCTGCTTGTTCACAGGAACTGGGCTCACAAACAGGGATTTTACCCGTCTAGCTAAGGCTCTCTGGTCACACTAGGGCATAGCAACTGCTGTCTGTCAGCCAAGTACTTCTTCCCCTCCAGTGGCAATGTGGTGCCAGTCCTCTGAGACACCACAATGAAGAGCTGCAGCTGGTGCAGATGCAGCCACACTGAGCTCAAGGAAAGCAAAGAGCAGACAGTCTCCTATCGTCCCCAAACCCTAATGCCTGTGGTGACTCTGCCATTACATAAGATGGGGAGGGAGTAGCAGGCACAAAGCTCTCTGTGGGCTGGAGAAGATACCTCCATAGCCTTTCATGAGCAGTATGTCCAACACATGAAATGCTAGCACCGGGTGCTGCTATCTTCTCACATGCCTGCTCCTTGCCCCTTGCATCCCCAGTAAACGCATGCTTGGCTATCAACACTAACCATTATTGAGGTTAAGTGTCTCATGTTGAGGTTCAGGGCACACTGGAATGCTCAACCAAAAGTCCCCAAACCACCCCTACAGCAATCACAGCTTTTCCTTTCCAACAGAGCTCAGCTCATCACAAACCACCAAATATGATTTCAGCCAGAATTTAGAGCTTGGCAAAACACAGCTTCATCATAACTACGCCTTTGGTGAAACATAATCTTCTCTTTCTACCCTTCAGCTTTATTTAGATACTTTGGTTTGATGCTGTATGTTGCAACTTAAAAACAGAAGAGCTGCCCATGAGACTGAATGAGAAGAGCTGCCCATGAGAATGAAGACAAATTCTCTGCTCCTGGGAGTCCTGCCACCTTACTTTTGAGTCTCAGCTCTTCTAGCTGAAACTGTGTGCCGTAAATGAAAATAGTTCAAACCAAAACCTATGGAAATGAAGCTGACAGAGCCATGCGACAATTCTAAGGCTTTGTTTGACATCACATACTGCATCACTGGTATCACCACAAAGCTGTCTGCCAAAGAAAGTTGTGTTCATGGCTTGATAGAGTCAAACATTTTTGAAGAAGGTAGGGGTTTACCAAGTAATTTGTACTCCAGACTCCTACTTCTGTCATATTTAGCAACAAACAGGTTATTTATGGGAGTAATAATTCAAATGAAATGTCCATTCCCAAAACGTAACAAAAAGATACCTTTCTCATTTGTGCCAGCAATCCTTCGAACTCCTTCAGGTTCAGGGTTGATCCACTATATGACGTGCAGCTGTTTGCCGCTTTCCCTAGCCAATAAATGGTGACTAATACCTGCAGAAGTAAATAAGAATTAATTGAAGACATCTATACAGTTACTTAGCTAAATTTACTTCCCTTCAGCATCTCTCATTTATTCCAAACTCCGTAACAGCACAAGATTTTGTTATAAATCAGAATTGAAAGGGTAGCATCTGTCAGCGGTTAAACACAAATACATTGGGCAACTATGAAAATTTAAACAGTCCTACAGAATATGTAACTTAACACATTATCTTCCTGATATTTTTATAAAAAAATGAAACTGTCACATCTGCCTGGAAAGTAAACAGCAAAAATAAAACCGAATAGAAAAACTAGGCAAGATATTTGAAACTGTCCATAAGACACACTTCTAAATATATCTGTTTGTAATTCCAATAGGAAGAAAAAAATCCTTAAAGAGTAATAATACTAATGGTCATTAATTAAAATCGTTAAGACTAATGGAATAAATAAAACAACTGAAATGTGTGCCTGCCTATTTCAGGGACAGAAAAGGTAGTTCTATTTTTAATTGTCTTCATGTAATTAGCCAGATGACACAAGAACATTTACTTCCAGGCTTCTGCTAGCTTAAGAAATGCTTAGTCTTTTTGATTAATCGAAAGCCATGAGAATCTTCTTGTTTCTATCAGACTAAACTGGAAAGAGTGGTGGTTTCATTCAAGTTGTCTCCTGATGTCTCTCCATAACTCAAAAGTCACTTCAAAACCAGGGCGGGAAAAAAGCCAAGAATTGCTCTTGCAAATGTTCATATACCCTCTCACTCCTTTAGGTAGCAAAGAAATCTGACCTGACACTGCTGGTGCTGGACTTGTTTTAGGAAAGGAGATGGTCAAATCCAACACCTCCAAAAACGTTGACATTTATATCACGCAGGGAAAGCACACAGTCCTTCTCTGCACCCACATCTGTCTCCACTTAAAGCAACGCCTTTAATGGTACTTGTACAGCAGCAATTTGGACTGGAAACTGATTGTCAAAGGCAATTCAGTTCAGTGTTTTGCACTGGTTAGAAATGCCCAACCATCACCTCGGAACCTGGGGCTTTTTCTCACTTCCTGCCCGTTCTTTCTGCATATTCTGTGACATTGCAAATTATTTAACTGCAGAACAAACTGGAAATATTTTGATGTGGAAAAGATGTGCAACCAATAATAAATAATAGTTGTCGTTAACTATCCCAAAAAAGTTAAATAAACTGAAATACAGTATTTTATGTTTTGATGGGACAGGGCCATATAATTCATACTATACAGTGAGCTAAAGAAAATAGGACTAGGAGAAATCCCAAGGGGACGTTGAGGACAGACATCTCTGCCAGACTCTTCTTCCCTAAAACCTACACCCACACTCCTTCAGTGCTTCCTCCTCAGTCACATACGATAGATTTCTGATTAGCCTTTTCTCATCAACTTTCTCCGACATCCCCGTTTTTCATTTAAGTCTGATGTCCGAAATCCTGCCAGAAAAGTATACAGCGTGTGGCACACAGATCCCCTGTTTAAAAACAACTGTGGTGCCTAATTTAAAATATAAAAAGGGGAAAGGAGGTGGTTTCACCAATACTGATCTTTTTTGTCTTGAAACAACCTTTACCTGAGCTGTCTTCCTTCAACCAGCACCACTCAAAAAATTTATGTAAGAAATTCTTACAGTACGTGTTCTCAAGTTAAGTGAAAACACTTGCAAATATACTATTCCTAGCAACCAGGAAACTGTCCGATTCATTTTGCCATTCAGTTCTCTGATGAAGGTTGTGGTATTTTTATTTATTTCTGCTAGCATTCTCTCTTCTTCCTTTCTTTATCCGTTTTCTTTTGCTCCAAATAATGTCACACTGGCTGCCAGCCGAGGTGGTAGGATCATGCACCTGGAAAGCACATATTGCCTACAAGCACGTAGTGGAGGATACTTCTGAAACTTTACCTTTAAAACAATACATCTGTAGAAAGATATTTAGCCAGTGCCCACAAGGGTTCTAAAATGTCAAAGCTGAACACTTCTCCTGCAACTTTGTGTGCTGGAGGCAGAAGATACTACTCTGATCATAGAATCATAGGTTGGAAAAGATCTCTAAGGTCATCAAGTCCAACCATCTGCCCAACACCACCATGTCTACTAAACCGTATCCCAAAGTGCCACATCTACATATTTTTTAAACACCTCCAGGGATGGTGACTCAACCACCTCCCTGGGCAGTCTGTTCCAGTGCTTCACAACTCTCAGTAAAGAAATTTCAGTAAAAAAATGATGCTGGGAAAGACAGAATAAATTAATTTGGGGGTTTTATTATGTTTTTTTGGGGGGTTATTTATTTTTTTACCTGCAGTCATGATTACTGGCTTTCAAAGTTATTAGGAAAAGGTCTTGGCATTTCCTAGCCATTTATAGGTATATGAGCCAAATATAAAATGAATTTATAGCAGTTTACAGCTGACTAAGGACAGACAGCTTGCTAGGCTACAGGATAATAACTAACTCTGAGACCAGCAAAGTTTAGCTATTTTCTTTTCTACTTTGCAATTACAAGATCCATTGTTATTGCTATTGGTTTAAATCAACAAAAAATAAATGGAATTTGCCTTTCTGGGAAAACACTCATTTATTTGGAAGAACCACCAGAAAGCTAGCAAATCTGACGCTGCATCCAGACTTTCATCAAGATCTAATGATCATTTTGCTTCATTTTAAATACTTTGTGCAAGTTTACTTTATGACTCCATATTCATGAAAGGCTACAAAAGCGCAGCTTCGTGGGTGAGTCAGACCATTCCCAAAGAAAACCACGATGGACAGCACACAGATCACATTCTTTATCCCTCCGTTAAGCAGAGACAAACATTCTCCATTATATTTCTGTAGTAAGGCTGTTTTGCCATAACAGCTTTACCAAAGTTTGCAGTAGAACCTGGTTAGGTTTGTGTTTAGAAAAACTTTGCAGCGATACTCATCTGTACAAAGTTTTTAATGACATAATTCTTGCTCAGGCCAAACTCAAGCCAAATACAGGATTAACCAGACAAAGGAAAAAAAATACTCCAAGTCATGTACTTACATTTTTCAGCTTCCTACTATAGTCAATGTTCCTGGTTGCAGATACACACACACACAAAAAGAGGAAAAAAGAATATGATCAGAAAGCAGACACACTTTCCAAGAGCGTACATGCAGCAGATCACATTTTCCCTAACAAAAGCCTGCAGAATGCTTCTGCTGTCTGGAAACACATGAAAGCTGAGAAGATGTAGTTCACACATTCATTTATTCATAACGTGGGAGTATTTTGTCACCATTAATTCAATCCTTAAATTAGAATTCTGGAAGTACAAAAAGCAAATGTGTTTATAATGGTCCCACAGTAAAGTCGGATGGTGCTAAAAATATTTCCTTTAAACAGTGTTGCTGATTTCTTCAAAGAAGAAGAGCAAAGTCCTCGCTGTTAAAATGTGTTCTGCAGTAATCCAACAGCCAGGATCGGCTCTGTGGTAAATCCTGAGACCCACACAGATTATGGAACCAACTGAACATGCATAGGAGACTGAGGAAATCATCACCAAACATTTAGGAAATGGAGCAGGTGCTTCTGCGGCAAAACGCACAGCAAAGAACAAAGCAGACAGGTGAAGCAACAAAGATCCTGCCACTTGCAACAGAACCTGTTGTGGAAAACATATTTACTTTCAGAATGTATACTTGAGGACTGAGACTGAATGTCGGCATTCTTCTTAATTTAGTTTTTCACCAACGTTCAAAGAGTGAAAAGTTTTATGCTGGAAACAGCAAAGCAGTAGGTTTGCACAAATTAACCAACATTTCAAAATTCAGCAAAGAAACCATTAAAAAAAGAATGGAGGAAATGTATATCACATTTAGGTGCTTAAAAATAAGTAAGAGCACTTCAGATTTAGTACACACTGTCTCCTGATTATTTATAATGGATTTGCCTTCTACTATAACAGTAAGTCAACTCCAGCATTACAGATTACCTGATAAAAACAAGAATAAAAGTACTTAAATCTGTGAGAAAAACAAAAGCCTAAATACAGGCGATACTACATCAAAGTATTTTTGATAACATCTTTTTGAGGTCAAAATTTTATCCACCTATACCCACATACTAAGAAAAACAGAACAGTCCTATTTTTTTTCTTAATAAAAAGAGTGGAAAAGAGTCTTATTTAAAAAGTCAAGAAGAAATTCTTTACAGCATTAGCTCATAACTTTTATAAGCTGAATGTTCCAAAAAAAATAGACCTAATGCATACTTTAATTAACATCTATATGAAAAAAAATGATTAAAAATGTCGTTATCTTGATCATGCGCAATAATGTCCTATTCATCCTTTACCACAGAACAAATACCATTTTTACCATGTTTAGAAAATAAGCCAAAAGTCTTGAAAGGGGTGGGGGGAAAAAATCACCTTCATGCTTTTGGAACTAGCTAGCGGAAGACAGTCTTGAACATATTTCTCCACAAGAGTCATGGACTTGGCTTGTACACCTCAACTCGGTTACTCAGCATGAACTTGGACAGTGCTAGGAAAACATCTGGCTCATTTCCACAGCTGCTTTCTCTGAAGAGTTGATGGAGGGAAAAAAAAAATCCATGCCAGTGAGACACTTCACGTCTACCTAGCATGGTATTTGGCAGAGGGCCACGCCAGCTCCGTGGAGTTTATCGCTCCTGGTGCAACTCGCCTACGCGCTGGACAGCTCTCCCTGGAGCTCCATCCCAGGCCTGGACGGATCCCCTCAGCCTGCCTCCTCCCAGGTGCTCCACCATCCTCAACCCCAAAAGGTCAAGCTTCCTATCAGAAAGAGCCCTTCTCTCTGGCTCTATATGGAGATTAGGGGTTTATATCGAGATTAGGGATTGTTTTGCGACTCCCTCCAGCCACTCATTGTCAGGATTTTACAGGACATCATGATGAAACCTGTTTCATTGCAATATTACCAGATTTAGAAGAAATACGTTACGTAGTCCCCTCTCACTGGTATGTGCAGGCGAGAAGAACCTCATATTACAGCCAGAAACTTGGAAAGGAGCAAAAAGTGGGAGATTATTCCTTAAAACAAGGGAAGTGGCCAATTCAATTTTCGTAACCTTTGAGTTTTCCCAGACAGTGCTTGAATACCATGAGAACTTGCCCAGCTTCCACTGCCAGAAGGGGAAAAAGAAAAACAGAATGCCGCTGAAATTTTGTGAATTGTTTCCATATACTTTTCTAAAACGGGTATGTCTGACCAGGATTTCATTAGTGATCTCATTGGGCAAATCTTTTTTCCCAAATGAAGCAAGGCCATTCAATCAACTCAGCAGTATTTTCTTGTCTGTACAGCAGTAACTTTTTCATATTACAAGATAGACCCACAGTTTCAGGAAAACTTCTAAATAACACCAATTAGCAATTTTGCTAATTTTGTGAAAGTATGGAGTGGTCTTGCTTTTGGATGTGGGGAGCTTGATTGCCATTAATATGAACAAGAGAAAAACAGTTTGACTGCTTCTGTTCCTGTAGTCCACGATGACAAAATCTTCTCTGAAAGGCACAACAGTTCCTATTTAAGACCTCAGTCTATGACTATATGGACTTTGATTCAAATCTGCTCTGGGTGACCTTAGGCAAGTCAGTAATTCTTTTTGTGCCAGTTTCACACCTATATTTTAAAACACTTTGTGGGGTAAAATGCTGAAAATACAAGGGTTGGAGTCTAAGCACCTAGAACTCTTTGCAGCACACACCATGGCCAAAAAGTTGTTGATTATAAGGAGGTTTTTAAAAAATCACTTCACCCTCAAAAAAGCCCAGGAATTAGTAATTAGGAAAGAGAAACTCTTCATACATGTGTGGCAATTCACGTTGTAGTAGGTGTGTGGCTTTAGTGAAGAAGTAGCTAAACTGCAGCACTTCCAGTTCACACAGACATCCTCAGCCCAAGTATCATGTCCCAACTTAGAGCTCTTGTTAGAAAATCAACAGGCCGTGCTCACGTCTGTACCTTGTAGAGTCCGAGAGGCCTATAAATGTCCTATAAAGTGTCTTCAAAACAGTTTAATCTGAAATAACAGAGTTGTGATTTTTTCCCCCCCCAGCCTACATAGTTCATTAGCTGGACAGACAAAAAAGAATGCCATCAATTCAGACTCTGGAAAACCCCTAAGTCCCACAGAATCTAATTGCTTAACTAAAACAGTATTTTTAAAGTGCTGTGGTTGATCTCTCTGGGAAAAATAACAGCCCTTAGAGAAAGCCTGTTGAAAGGAACAACATATTCTTCCCAGGGTTGAAGGTTTCCCAAACCCGAGCTTCCTATTTGCTTTACATCAATGACAATTCTATAGCCTTTTTGCTCATCCTTAAATATTTACCATTGCATCGCATGCAGTGGAGGTTTTAACATGCTAATCGCAAACTGCTGTTGTACTTACTTGATGGTTACTCTGTTTGATGTGTCCTGCAGATCACCAGGATCAAAAAGCTGAGATTCTTTAAGCCCCAGCTCTTTGCAGCCTCTTAAGAATAAGATGATATTATCCTGAAATGAGGCAAAAAAATAAAATATTTTTAACTCTTCTTAATAGAAAAAAATAATTCTACTGAACCAACCTCTCCCTGACCCAGTAACAGCTCAAAACCAGTTGTACCATCAGTTAAATGAAGAACCAAAGAAAGCAAAGACATTTCCAGTCACATAATTTAAGTAGACAGTACATGTTTTGTTTAAAAACCAGAAAAATATGAAACAAAACTTTTTTTTTTTCTAAATATGTAACTGCAACAAGCTTGTTGACTTTTCTCTTTCCAAACCCAGATATTGGCAGCTTCTTTAACTGCAAAAGCCCTGCTAATTTCCCCACCTACTGCTGCAGGCTGCCAGCACAGCTTCAGCATGTTGCAGGGCAGAAAAGAATAGGCTGGATTTCTGAAGGGAGCAGGCAGGGTAGATACGAAACAGCCCACCACCATTTAAGCCAGCAGTTTGTTCAGAAAACGTTATGCATGTTGATATGAACAAGCCAGTTACTCCTAGTTAGGATGACCAGTCTCTTGCCTCTCCAACCTCAACCAGCCAGAAGCCACTAGGAAAAGAGGGGGGTGTCTTCTCCCCAAAGAAAAACGCTTGAAGCTACACTTTGCATGACCACTATCTCTAAGAAGAAACACCACCATCTTTATAACACTTTTTATGGAGGATTTACACTTACTAGAGTGTAAAAACCAAAAATCAACAGCTAAGAAAGATTAAGCACAAACTGATATAAGCCTCTCTCAAACCACACACGAGTGATGACACATGGGTTTGCACCAAGGGGATTAAATCTTTATGTGTGCATATACATTTAACATATGTTTTATACTTACTTACACATATGCATGTACACTGCCCCCCTTTTACAGAACCAGTGAATCTTTCTTAGGCAGATAAACCACGAAGGTCACTAGAGAACAAGTTTTTAGATATATAAATTGCTAGATCAGCAACTGCAACAGTAGATGCGTGGACAAGTAAGGATATAACATATAGCTTGATATTCTCCGAGGCGTCTCATCTCCAACCTCCAACTGGAGGTAAGATGCCACGGGAAGAGTCAGAGAGGAGCAGAACCACAGCGTGGGGCAGAGATCTCAATTTTTGTAAAACCTGGGATGCAGAGGAGCCGGGGCAGTGTTCAGCCCCTGCCTGCCCTGCATGATGGAGCAGGGCTCTCCCCACGTCTGCTCCCAGGTTGTTGTCTGGGTGGCACGGCCACAGCTCAGCCAGAGCAGCCCTGTTTACTCTGCCGGGGCACAGCAATCGGCATGCTAATCACTGCGGCTCTCTGCATGCCAACGCTCTTGCACACAAAGCTCGCTGTCACCACCCACACCGCACAAAAAAATACAGACTTGGAAATTTAGAGGAGCCCAAATCTCCCTTTCTTCTCTGGCTGAAAATTAACAGGTCTGGAGGGGAGCCAGGGGGAAAGGAACAGCAGTCAAGAGAGCAGAGAGCCCATAAACCAGAGGGACAGCATCCTTCACGACTCAGAAAGATGCCTGTAAAATTCCCCATCTAGCTTACTGTTTGCATTATAATTTTTCCAACTGCATCGTGAATAACTCTTGTTAGCCTTTGATGGAGGACAGTTCTGTTCACTTCCAAATGGTGGGTGGAGCAATGTAAATCTAATAAAAATGCAAAAGCATAAAAAAAAGGTTCCTAACAATATTTCCTAACAAAAACATACAGGACCCAGTAACCTAAGAGGTTTAGAAAACAATCAAAGGAGGGGGAACTCCGGGGATAACTAATTGCACCATCTTTATGCCAAAAGTTCACATCAAAGTTATGAACAGCAGTAATAAAAATATCTGCCATTTGGCAGCCATGCAGTTTGGAAACTTGGGTCTTCTGTTGATGAACAAACGTCCACTTCTCAAAAAAAAAAAAAAAAAAA
>Ga0065711_1046903_pt1 | contig 12630 bp, 7 predicted proteins | sample Hoacrofraction12_FD_59098 | JGI IMG/M metagenome (GOLD analysis project Ga0065711, IMG submission 59098) | Hoatzin crop microbial communities from Cojedes, Venezuela - Epithelial fraction 12 v2 (version 2) | ecosystem: Host-associated > Birds > Digestive system > Esophagus > Crop | place...
ACGGGTTGCCCAGAGAGGTAGTGGAGGCCCCATCCCTGGAAACATTCAAGACCAGGTTGGACAGGGCTCTGAGCAACCTGATCTAGTAGTGGTGTCCCTGCTCGCTGCGGGGGGGTTGGACTAGATGACCTCTAGGGGTCCCTTCCAACCCAAAGCTTTCTATGATTCTATGATTCTATGCTGCTTACTCTCAGATCTTTACAATGAGAAGCATAGCAGATGTCCATGAAGACCTCCTTCTATCTAGCAAAGCTATCCCAGCACATACACGTTGCCACAGCTGCTGACTTCCAAACTGATACTAAGGAGAACAGAAGCTAAATTCTACTAAGGGTATGGACAAAATAACAGCTATAGGCAAGTTGTAGTCTTTACCTAGGCTGGCCATCCAATCTTAGTATCTGCCTTTCTTTTCCAAGAGAATCTTGCATTTAGCAGCTTTAGTTGCTTTTACAGGTAGATCTGCTCTGGACAGCATAGCATCAACACACCCGAACCCACCAGGTGCTGAAAGTCTTGCTCCGAATTGCTGGTGCACGGCAAGAGGCATAAGAAGCACCTAGCAGAAGTCTTTGTCTGGGTTCTCAAAGCAGCACAGCTTCACCAAAGTAGCAAATTTGTTTTAAAAAAAGCAGCACGATGCTATGGCTCTCCCGTTCCAAAAAGCTCATGTGATGCTAACTAGGGGAGCTCTGCATTGAAAACATCCGCAGAGATTCAGTAGAAGACTTTGAATGAAGTGCACACCACACGTGGTGTGATGTAAAATACTAGTTTTACCTAACTGACCCTATTTCTTTACATCCATGAGACATGTTGATAGTAAAGTCCCTTGTCTGTTGCACTGTGCTGAACCTAGGGTTTCCCTTTGTCCTACAGGAACCACCTCAGTCGGCAACTAACATGGTTTTTTGCTCTTTCTGCTTTTCTGTAGGGCTGACAATCTGGCCCATTTGACTCCAAGTATTTGTGAGGTGTTGAAACACAAACATCTGAAAATGAGATTGCTTTGACAAAGAATCGGCTTTCACTTAAAATATTCCAAAACCAAGGGATGTCAAAGTAAATTTTGCACACCTCAAAGCAGAACAAAGTAACAGGCCCCAAAGAGAAAAGGGAGACTCCTGGCTTGAGGTTTAAATTTTCCTTTCTTTAAATTTAAATAACAAAAATATTTTTCAAAGTATGACTCTCTTGGGCACTGTCATGTTATGTTGCCAAATAATTCATTAAAGAATGTTGGCTCTACTGCTGCTGTTTGAAGTGTCACTGGTTTCTTTGCCTGAAACACCCTGTTATTCCTAAGGATGGAGGGAAGAAGGTTCTCCTTGTGTTTTTCTTTCAGAGCAAAATGGATTAAAAGAAAACAAAACAAAACAAATCCTTAATAATGAGATAACAGTGAGGAAACTCATTGTAAAGGATTCTAGAGTGCTGTAATAAGTACGTCGCCATCCATGGTAGGGCAAGGCTCTGCTCCCTCCCTGTGCACAAATTGCTTGATTGCACTCACCACCACAGTTTGTTTCCTAATATTCAGCTTGACATTTCCTGTTTCTAGCCTTGGGCTTAAATGAGTTTGATCCAGCCTGCCCTGAAATTAATGGAAAGACTGCTATTTACTTCAGTGTCCCCTCTTTCCTCTTGCTGCAGCCCGTTGGCTGCTCCAGTGATTTCTCTCCTTTCATTCTGGCTGGCCTTCAAGTCCTTCCAAAACATCATGCCTCTTGTTCTGTATACAAGCACAGGCAGAGAGAGAGAGAAGATAATGAGCTGTTCGGCTCCGGCCCCTTCGCCGTGTGTGCTGGCCAAGGGGCACGAAGAGATTCATGTGGCAGCTGTGCAGGGAACAAGCCGAGCCCCTTTTTCCAGGCAGCCCTCGGCAGGCACCCCAGCCTTCCCCAACTTACTCCCACTCTGCTGCAGTTGCCAGTAGCAGCATAGCCAAGCGCTACTCTGCAGCTACTCTGTGTTTACCAAGCACTACATGTTGAGTTTTCGAGGTCCCTAGATGCGATCCCACACCCAGTCCTGGTGTAATGCGCCCTGCTTGGGTGATTTTCCTTGTAACATTTCGTTTTGTCCCCAAAAAAGAGAGAGCGGGAATACTGCTCTTTGTTTACAATACAGTACTTAACTGACTATCTACAGAGATAATGTCTCTTTGGGTGACCTGCTTGCTTGGCTGCAAACTCACTGGGTTTGTGAGGTATTACAAAAAGTCAGGGGTACACTTTCCAGTTGCTTGATCCTGAAATACGCGTCAGGTTTTTCTCCCGCTGACAATCAACAGCCTTGCACTTCTAGTGCTGTAGTATTTAGTCATTATGGGCTGATACTTTTTTGTCTGGCTTTACCAATTTAACTTCAGTTCTCAGAGGTCTGTAGCACAGTGTCAAGCTTTGGCCCATAGGTGTTTCCCTTTTGTCCTGTTTCTTGCTCTTACTACCACTGCTGTTTGCAGGAGCTAAGTACCAAAGGTATATATTCATACTGACAGCAAGCATTTTTACCAGACTGCTGTTAATGCTTTCTGCAGGGAATGTTTCTCCATTCAGGAGTGGTTTGACATATGTTTTCATTTTAGCAGCTTGCTTTAATAGGACTGCAGCAATTTTAAGCAGTGACTAAGCTTTGTCATTGTAACATGATGGTGACGTAGAATGCCTCTTCCAAGGTAAATCAACTGAACAGAGTGGCCCAAGTCAGGGATGTTATCTGAAAGCACGACGCTGAGGGTACCAGACCTGCTGAAATTATTCCTGCTCTGGTCAGTGCAGCGTTTGACAGTCGTCTGCTTCCCAGCAGCCTGAAAGACAAGACGGCAAAGTGTGCATGGTCTGGGAGGGGTGAGCAGCCAAGGCAATGTCAGGGCCTCGGGTCAGCTCTGTTAAGCAGTAGTGGAAAGCATCTGTGGTGTGGATGGGAGGGGATAAGAAAACTTTAGCTTTTGTCTGAGGCACCTGTAACTATCTATGTCTTCACCATTGAACAAGGGAAGGTCATGGACTGACCCCTGGTCCCAGTTTTCAAGTGGAACAGACTAGATCCTGTCTACCCATCTGCAGGGTAGTCACCTACACAGAAGACTGTCCTGAAGAAAGCTAAGTTTGAGTCATCCAAGAGAAGCCAGGAGTGACAAACAGTGTGGACAACACGCTACCAATGCTTAAGTTCATTCCCTTGCTGTCCTTCCTTTAGAGCACAGACAAACCAAATGCTATGTACGTATTTCATCAGCTTTGAGTTGGTTTTGCACATTCCCATACGAACCCCGATGGTTTACCAGGTCTTTGATATCCCTGGTTATGTCTGCCAAACAGTGACATCTCCAGGCTTTTGGAGACATGCTCCAGTTTCAGAAGGTGCTCTGAGGAAGCTTCTGTGATCTGAGTGCTGTGAGCCAACTACATTTAACTATGGTGATATCTCCTCTGCTCAGACTGCCTCGATAATTCAGGTACTCTGTGCACATGGGTATGTGGCTCTCTGGCATGTGCCCAGCTCTACAAAATGATAGATATGAGCACTTGTTTCATATGGTTTGTTCTCAGATTACTTTCAGATGCTTCCTTGACAATTGTAAATAATTGGCTTGATTGCCTTCTGTGCCTTTCTGTTATCTGTTTTTCTAGCAATTTGAGGATCTCGTATTTTGGTTCATTTGCTGTACTTTCATGACCAGCAGACAAAGTCAGCTATGTGTATCTAATTCCCTCTTTTTGTTGTGTACCTCAAAATTGTAGCATTGCAGTTTCAGCATCATGGAGAGTCACTAGCGATAACTCCTTTAAAATGCTCTCTAGTGACTTTATGTCATTATCTACTTCAGTTGCTTTACACCCTCAAACTTTATGATGAAGCGACTCACGGCAAACATGACTGATAGACATTTCTTCTTGGTTTAGGTGTCTCTTGGTTCTGTGGTGGTAATGAATTCAGTCCAAAAGCTACCAGCTGTCTCTGCTGCAGGAATTGGTGCTCCAGACTACAACTCACTAGCATCACATCTTGTGGTTGCCTTTTCAGTCATACTGCCATATTTTGGGACAGGATAAATGCTTACCTGTTCCATGGTGGTATGTAATGGTTATATGTGGTAACCACGTCCATGCTCTTTTTCCTTTTTTCCAGAAGTCAGCAACTGTCTGATACAGGAAAACAGTAGAAATAATGTCAGCTAGTTTAAAAACCTAATATTAAAGGCCTTTAGAAATTACCTTTAGATGCAGCTGTGCTGCTTTTACCTCTCTGGCATATAGTACTTCGGAGGTCAGCAAATGCCTATGAATGACATGGCAGAAAAGTGCATTTTACTATGTTTTCAGCCAAATTTTAATCCACTTCCTGAACTCTTTCAAAACAGGTGGTGGCCGTGATCAGCTCCGGCTGCTGCCGTGCAGTTTCCTTGTTGGTGCAGCAGAAGGTTGTGAGACACATGCTGCTCCCAGCAGAACCATCTAATCCCACTAATGTTGTTGACAGGCATTACTCACTTCTTCTGCAGGTGCGATCCTAAATGCCATTCCCTACTTGCTGTATCTAGGTGAGGCCCATAATCTTGCAGAGGAGCCGTTTGACTTACCTGAGTGCTTTTGCCATTACCACTGTTTGCCACGAAGCACTGGGAATCGTTCTGCTGCTCCAAAGTAGATAATCCTCATCCAGGAAGGTATTTAGTCATGAACTCCAGCTGTGTGCAAACGTATAGCTGGTCTGACTGCAGTACTTGCCTAGCTTTTCCTCATCCATTCCCAGTGTGGAGAAAGTAGAAGCACACTCACGGAGAGTGTCAGGGACACCCGAAAGACACTTCTGGGCAAAGGTAGTTTGATTACCGGCCAACTCTTCTAAGCTCTCAAAAAAAGGAAGCAAAGCATAGGCATCTGAAAAGAACGAGCATCCTGTTGGGTGGGAGAAGTGCACAATCAGGCACTGAGAGTCATCATGATCTGCGTAACAAAAGATGCTTATCCTGCCCGAGGTGGTACAGTCATTCACATGGTGACACCCGCGACAGCCCTGTCGACCTCACCCTCAAGGGACTCAGAATAATGATGGCAGCCTGAATTTTACACTGTCCTATCACCATTACAGTACTCTAGCTGGCTCTGGGTGACTGCATTTGCCTCTCAGACAACACGGAGGAAGTCTGTATTGCTTCACACATTTACTACTGCCCTACTGCTTGTTTTGCATTTGATTTCCTGGGGAGTTTTTTGCTTGTATCATGGGTTCGATTTGGGGCAGAGGTTTTTTGATGTTATCTTGTATTTGTATCATGAGGTTGCCTGAGGTTTACAGCAGCATTTCTTTTTCCACACCTTTGCGCTGCATTAATATTGTGTGCCTGCAAAATCTCACTCTCGGTCTCACTTCCTGCCTCCATGACAATGTTATTTTATATTTTCAGTTTTATCAGTACATTTGGTCTCAATGACTTCTCTTTCCATGATTACTGTATTCAAAGTCTTTATGCAGGGCACCCTTTATTATCCCTCAGATTATTCATGTTTCCCTTTTAATTTTGTTTGTCTGCTTTTTCACCTCTATGCATTTGCTTTCTGAATACATTTTGGTACATTTTCATGTTTCCTTTCTTCTACTTAGTGGATTAACAATTCTAGGTGTGGTCCATCTTAAATCTTGCATTTACGCAGGAAACTGAGCCTTACCCTTACGTACAGCTCCAGCTTTTGGAGGCTTGTTGAGGATTTTTAAGTCTTTAAAATTCTTACATTTAAGTCCTTTAAGATTTGATAATCACATGAGTCTTGAACTATTCAGCAAGACGATCATCTGTTCCAGTCTTCCGGCTGCATGCACTGAGCAGATACTCTTTCTGGGCGGAAACAGTCATAGAGAGATTTTAGATCTTCACTTGGGTACTCACCAGCTTAGTGCTGATGCATCTGTTCAGCACGCGGCTGTGTGTCTGTCTCACAGAGCAGTGAGGCTGCATCCATGTTGTTTCTCCTTCTGCCTGGCTTCACTACATCCTTTACCTGTTTTCCATTGCGAGCTAAGGAATCTCCAAACGATGAGCATAGTCTATCTGCATACAGGCAGCTATGGCATGGTGCCAAGATTGTTGTTTTTTCTTTAGTTGAAGGATCCAAAATTCATCCTTCATGACGGATGCAATTACAACCCCTAAGCAAAAAAGGCTCCCAGTTAGAAATTAGGCTGATGAGATCATATGTTCGCTTTGACATTGTCAACAAAATGACCAATTCAAAATACTACAAGAAGTGAGAATGGGCAAAATGAGGGTGGTGTCACTCAAACCTGCAGCTCCACAACAGGAGCCCGTGGTGCTGCCAACGTGACGACAGCCAAGGTGATGGCTGCTTTGTGGGAGACTTGCACTGAGTGCAGGTGCCAGCAAACAGTCTGGGCAAAGAGCACGATGAGCACACTGCTGGCTTGGATGTGTTTTCCTTGGGGATAACAGCAGCAGAAGAGGCTCCAATTAATAAGCTGAAAGCAAATGTGAATCTTATAAATCCCTACTTGGAATCCAGTCCACGAGTCTGTATCTTGTTAGAAATAGGGTTACTAGCCGTAAAGCAGTACTTCAAGGCCCTGGGTATGTGACAGGGACAAATGGATGGAGCACTAGAAGGAAGACAGCCTCCACGAGCATGAGTAGAAAGGGGCGGATTTGGGAAAGAAGGTGAGTAAGACAATCTATGAGGAGCTGGACGCCGGCCTCAAACCGCGGGACCACCCATCAGCACTCCACTGCCAGCAGATAGCTGGAAACTGGCTGGTAAGGTGTGCACTTTGTGCCTTCCTGATCGTTGTCCCAGACAGACGATGACAGCCCGCTGCTTCTGGGTGGTAACTCCACAGCCTCCAGGAGGAGGAGTGCAGGCAGCCAAACGACTCTCCCAACCCTCTAATAAGCTCATTAGCATACGTCTTTGCTAACGATACATATGGAACCAGACTACTCCCATATGACAGATCTCTGAGTTATTTTACCACTAGAAAAAAACCTGGGAAATCACATCCAAAAATAGATTAAAAGAATATGAGAAGTGGAAGGTCAAGCGTTCAACAGTTGGGTAGTGCCAGAACTGGGATGGTTTACATAACCTTGCTGTAGCCTCCCTGAGTGGATGCAGTCGTTAGCCAAAGGATCGTGGGTCTTTTTTTCCAGAGAATCCTGACTCATTTGGTGACGTAATGGCCAGAAGGATTAAAGAGAAAAATAGAAATACTGCTCTCCTCACATTCAGGAGGTGGCACTGTACGGAAATCCAGCCCCACAACGGAAACAGAATTACTAATTTTCTTCATGAGCTTCTGCAGTACAGCCTGCCCAGAATATCTTTAATTCTTTACAAATAGTAATTAATCTTCACACTGCACAAGTAAGCAGGCATTGTTATCCCCGTCTGATGTACTGGGGACAGAAGCACTAAAATCAAAGTTTTCCCTCAGATAATCTGAGGTATCGTTATGAGGTAAGTTATTTCTTAGCACCCACTTACATTTGAGATCTGAAGATTGCTATGTTAGTTCTGTGACAGTGTGGCTTGGAGACAAACAGTGACAGACAAGAAACAGTTTACTTCTATTATTTGGCATTTGGGGATCATTCTTGAGAAAGCGTACAGTTCTGGGAATCACAAAGCCCCATGTGGGCTTATTTTTGGGAAGATGGAGTGTATGTCTGCAATTTATCAATGCATCCGCTGCAGGGTTGACCTCTATAAGCAAATGAAGAAAGTGATATTTAAGAATCAACTCGGGCGTTTTGGTCCAGGTTTATTCCACCACAGGAGGCCAGCCTTCCCAGCGTTCCTCTGATGCTCAGCAGAGGGCTAACGCTGACGGCAGAAGTAGGACAATGATGCATCTGTAAGTGTATTAGCTGTTCTTCATTTCTACAAAATTATGTAATGTAATACACAGACTGCTTCCTGTATCTTTGAAAAGATACTGTCCCCAAAAAAGAATGAATATATTCCTTGGCTGGATGACAGACGCACTGTTGTTCCCAGTGTCCTTCTTCTGCAGGCTCCTCACTGTCATTTAACAAATATTTCTACTGAAAGTCCATACATTTTACCAACTGTCATAGAAGAGTTTAAAATGTTTATATGAGTAAGTAAAGTAAGAGTAAGAATTTTTTTTCTGACTTTAGCAGGATGCAAATTTTAATTAGTCTGGAATTTATGAAAAGACAGATTGACTATTTTTATGTTACTTCTGGATTTCCTCAGGTAGCCCCATGTGTAGTTTTTTTCCCCATGTCCATGTGTAGCCACAGAGAGTGCAAATACATCCGGAGCTTACAAACACAGACATTTAGCTTTTACAAAATGCACGATCCCATTGAAGATGTTATTCCTGCAGCTTAGCACCTGTTTTGCTGGTTTGGGAAAACCTCTCTGCAGCATCTGAGGAAACACCTCTTCCAATTTGTGTTTTAGGGACATTCTAAGGCAAGAAGAAAAACAAGCTGGTATGAACGTAAACATTTGAGATTAGGCTCTCTACAGTAATAAGGAAGGCCTCTTCTGTTTATTCTTTAAAGACATAATTGTGATTGAGTTTCCTCTGTCTACCTGCTCCCACAGATATCTATATGGTACCCAAAACACAAAGCGCTCTTCTTCGTATCCTGGCCAACACCCTCCCTTCAGCTTCTGCGTATTAGCGTGATTAGCGCTGACGAGCAGGTTGAAGAGCTCAGCTCAAACCCTTCCCTTCCGCTTCCAGGCTGCTGTTCCCACCTCGCAGACGGTCTCCCCGCGGAGGCAGACCTGCCACCTCAGCATCCCCGGGCAGCAATTGCCCATGAGTCAGCAGGATCCACTTAGCACTCCCCAGGCAAGGCACCTCCTGAAAACACAGTGGGATGTTTCAGGCAAATACTGTCAGCCTCTTAAAATACTGTAGGCAAGTTCAGATCCTTTTTTTTTTTCTTTCCACTACTCTGTAATTATTATTATAATATGTAATACATGACAGGCTATAGCTGGTAAAATACACACAGCCGAAACCAAAACGAATGGAAGCGTCACCAAGTTAGCAATGTAGAAAGGGAGGAAGCGTAAGAGAAGACGTAAAATGGCGAAGCTGCTTAATGAACTATTAGTCTGTTTGTGATGAGTGTGCTGGTTTGAGTAAAGAATTCGAACATGGCGTTTGGTCATCCTTCTGAAAGGCAGTCTCGGTCAAAAAGTTTATGATAAGAAAAGACACTGTAAAACTTACCACTTTGGGAATCTTTTAAAACACGTGTTTCTTAGGTTCTCACTTTTACAAACTATAGCTCAGAAGAATCCAGCAGGTAGTACTGATGGGTTTTTCTGAGAGGCAACCTAGTTTTACCAACAGTGGTTTGAAACAACCAAGAAAACTGAACTGATGTCCTGCCCCGTTCTTTGAAAGAGCTGCCTTTACATCTCCTCACTGTTACAAACTTCAGCATGTTTTGCTGCTAAAAATATTACCTTTCAGTACAATCTGCGGCTATTGTTTATTCAGTATACATTCATGCTATCTGTCACTGATTTCTTGCTCGCTGAGAAATCTGACAGGCACTTGTGTGCCATTTTGTGACTGTTGCACTGCATTCCCAGATGCTAAACTATTCATACAAATAAATCCTAACCAGGCTCCTTAATTTTTGCAGTGTTCAATGGCAAAAATGGTACAGCTTTTTGCAACTCTACAGGAAGATAGGAGCAAGGAATAGGAAGGAAAGGGGGAAATCTTGATACCACATCGTTTAGCACACGTGATTGTTTGCAGAATTAAGGTTTTGACAGTATTTTTCATGATTTTCATGAAAACAGCTGATGGGGAAGCAGTGTTACACTGGACTTCTTTCAAGATTTTACTGAATAAGTTTTTTAAGGTGAGGTTGGAGAAAGAAGCACAAAGTAGCTTGGCATGAGGGGGAAGGCCACATAGATGAAGGTGGGAGAAAACAGCGTTACGGACTTAAGGTTAATGCTTAGAAAAGTCGAGCAAGTAAGAGGAGAATGTGAAGAGCTGCTCCTGTACTATGTAGGTGAATCTAATTATTTCTTCTGTTTAGCTGGGAGGATGCCTGTCAGGTTTGCTGGGTGATTCCTGAAGGCAGGTATCAATATGGTCAGACCACGATGGCCATGGAGGGCCAAAGAACAAGACTCGTGTGAGGAAGAGCCGCTGTGGGCATGCACGGGCTCGACTCGCGAAGAGGCAACGCTCCAGCTCATCTCACCTCTGCCGCGAGGCCGCAGGAACTCACAGCAGCTCTGCTGGTCTTCACGGTCCTAAAGAAATTACTGCTCCCCTACAGGTAAGACCCAAGGCTCCCTTCCCGTGCTTCCCATGCAGCCACCAGCACTGGGTTTCTGACTTCACACCTTGCTTCTCTTCAGCTGTGCTAGCCCAGAGCGTCAGACTGTCTACGGGGTGCTGCCAAGCCAGTTCATCTGCCCGGGCTTAGAGCGGCTCTGTGGCTGATGTGTGATGTTGTTTTGCTCTGCTTTCATTGATTAGTTGGTTATTTTCTGGTTGGGCTCAAAAAAGAGCAGCATGTTGTTGTTTGGTTGGGTTTTCTTTCTTTGTCACATTCTGGTTTTAATTCACAGCAAGGGCATTCCAAGTTTTGGACAAGGATTCTTTATTCCCAGTTTCCTGATTCTAGAATTAAGTATGTTTCTTTGCTACAGCTCCTGCAGGAAGAACATCTGGTACTTTGATTAATTTCCAGGATGCCTAAGATCCCGAAGAATATAAACCTCTATTGACTTGTGGGGAGGTAAGACTATGCGTAGCCCTGTACAACAGGCAAACTTAGGGCATGCAAAAATGCACCTTTTCCTAGAGCCAGGAGCTGTTTTTTTGCTGAGGAGCCTGGGATATTAAGGCACCACAGGCAGTCCTGATGATAGTCTCCGAGCTGGGAGTCTGTAACTCTGCTCTCTCTCCAGGCTGTGCTGGGCCAGCCAAGGCTGGTCTCTGGCCAGCAGCCCTGTGCTGCCTGGGCCGGTGCCTGCCGCTGGCCCAGTGGGTGCAGCCTGAGCTCCTCAAAGCCTGTAAAATCAGGATCCCACCCAGTGTTTCTGGAAAGGCAGAACCAGACCTCTCCACTGAGCTGCTGTTCTCACACACCAGGATGAAAAGCAAAATTTATTTTTTCAACTGATCTGTAAATTTATACTCCTGTCCTGTTTATACTTTCTATATGGTAAAATATTTTTTTTTAAATCAATTTGCATGGAAAGACTAGGAGGGAAACTAAAAGCGAAATACCTAGGAGCCTGAAAATTTTGTTTGTTTATACATCTATAATAATTTTTTAAATCAGAGGTGATATGAGCGACGCTTTCTTTTGGAATTCCCATCCTCTCCAAATTCTTTGCATGAATTAGTGGAACAAATTCTGTAGGGTCCTGAAATGTAATGATCAAGAGTCGCCTACACACAACCTACACAGACACCTAGACAGAGAAGTGAAACACTTTTTTGTTGTAAACACACAGCTGTAGACATCCCGATAGGAAACAAAGTTACATCTGAACCTGCAAAACTGTAATTTCACCAGGAAATCAGATCATCGGGATGAAATGATTCTCTGGTTTAATATCAGCAGCCAAAACTGAAGTCTGGGGAAGAGGAGGGAGAGAGAAATGTAAACCTTGCTCATTGAAAACTTGTATTACAGATGTCTCTGCTATTTCAATACGCTATGTTAAGTTTTTCTCCCTCTGTGGATGTATTTTATGCATTTCTCCCCTTCTTGTTGGAGCCTAAACTGCGATTTCTTCTGTGCTTGGGCAACAGAGCTTTCCAAGCCCAGGAGACGAGTCACAGCGCGATGTGCCAATATGTCAAGACGGGAGCATCGGAGGTTGCGGGTGTTGGAGCGGGGCCCCGCAGCCGGAGCGTGCGGTGCCTTCAGTGGGCGTCGCAGGTGGACGCAAACACCTTGAGCAAGGCCGAGAGGAGTTACGGCGTCGACGAGGACGCCAAGGGAACGGAGCGTGGGGGACACCTTCTCCCGTCGCCTGCCCGTGGAGCAAGGTGCGCCGTGGCCGGAGGACGGCAAAGCCAGCGCGTCGTCGGGCACGGCGCCAGACCGAAGGCCCGGCGAAGGCGCCCGGCTGCGCGGCGGCGATGGCGGATGCGCCGCGGCCACGGAGGCCGCCGGGCTGCGGCTCCTCCCGACACGGCCGTCTGAAATACTCTGCCGTTAAACGTGAAAAATGGAATAAAACCCCGGCCCTGGAAAACCCGCGTGTATTTCGCGGCCGCTGCTGCCTCAGAGCCCGCTGTCGCCAAATTCCAGAATGAGGGATAAAAAACAGCCACAGGACAAGACGCCGGCTTTTGCAAAGAGGCGCGATCTGCTTCAGGTTGTTCTCCCGTCCGCGGGGGATGCCGAGAGGTCCGGCCCACGCCCCCCGCTTCCCCGAGGCACCCGGCGGAGCACACGCAGCGGGGCCCGGGGCGCGGAGCAACGCGAACCGACCCCCGCCACGGGCCGGCGACCCCTCCTCTTCTGCCCTTTCTCGCCTCTCCGCCCCCGGCCCCTCCTCCGGGGCAGCCTCCGGCCCGGCCCCACCGGACCCCCGCGGGCCGCCCGAAGCGGCGGCGGCTCCCCGGGGGCGGCGACCG
>Ga0065711_1046906_pt1 | contig 12630 bp, 11 predicted proteins | sample Hoacrofraction12_FD_59098 | JGI IMG/M metagenome (GOLD analysis project Ga0065711, IMG submission 59098) | Hoatzin crop microbial communities from Cojedes, Venezuela - Epithelial fraction 12 v2 (version 2) | ecosystem: Host-associated > Birds > Digestive system > Esophagus > Crop | place...
TTTTTTTTTTTTTTTTTTTGCATCGTGAGAATGAAAGACATAGAGGAATACAAATTCTCATACTGGAAAGTGGGTTTGGACCTTGTGAAAAGCACAAATTTGGTAATTAGAATTTGATGATAATCTGATCGACAAATATGTATATAAAGGGGGAGGTAGGGCTGGGGTGGAGAGAGACAGGCCAGAAAAGGGATTTCCTTCTTCAAACATCACTAATTAAAATGCTCTATGCGCACTACATCATATAAATACTGTTTCAGCAAAATCTAAAAATCTGATGGTGGAAAGGAACAACATCCAAAATGAAAACCATATGGGTAAATCAAAGAAAAATCAACTCTTGTTCATTTTCAGTAATCAACAGGTTTGCTTGTTTGTTTGCTTTAACAATTTTGAATTGACATGTAAAACACCACAATTACAATATACAGATCCATCAGTTCTTTAAAACAAAACGACAAAACAAAAAAAGAAACCACATCAAGACATGCAACATTAGGGTATTAGACAGTAAGTACATTGCTATGAATACCTTTGTACACCTAATGTAGCCTGAACTTAATTTTGTCTCTGCTTCTGTAAGAGCAATCACAATTTTCCTAAAAGCAAGGCAAGCTACCAGCCAGATGTGCATATAAGGCTTCAGTTTGTAAATCAATCAGCATTTTGGTAGAGAAGACCTTGCAGAGCTCATATTGGTCAAGTAGTCAGTAACAGAGGCCCTAACCAAAAAGTCTCCAACACAAAAAAAATCCATACGTGGCTGCCATACAAACAGACGTAAAGCTCATTGAATGGATATTGGATGAGCATTCAGCTGAGGACCTCTTACGAGCTGTAAGAGGGGCAGCATGACAGAAGCATTTCAAGTGTGACATTCCATCTCTGAAGCCATGTATGTGACGTCATACAACGCAAAGACATAGACACGTGCATCGACCCAAGTTGAGGACGCAGGTGTAAGCCCAGCCCGCCCACGCTCCTCCAGTTACCCTGGGTGACCCATGCTCTGCCCAGCCCTGCTGACACACACATGTGACCTCACGAGGTTTCTCCTCCTCTATCCTTCCGCCTTTGCTTTCTGGGCCATTCCCAACAACCACCAGTCCTGCAAGCTCCCTCCACTGCCAAAGCCAGTGTCTCCCCCGCCTGCACAGGTCCCACACCACAGCGTTCCCAACCACTCCCTGTGCTTCACCCGCTGAACGTGACCAGGGGCCAAAGGCTGAAGTACTTCAAAAAAAACGGAGAAAGTGCTGAAACAACAGGAGATTTGAACATGCTGCGCATCATTAACCAGTTATTTCCATGCCCAGCACCTTGTCTGTGAAACTGCTGGTAGACCTGTCTTGTACAAAAATTTGATAAATCTATCAAATACATGGCACAGCAGCATTCGCTTACTTTGATGGGATGGCCTTTTCACTAGTGAGTGGTATGACGAAGCCAAGCAATAAAAAGCGATGATCAACTGACAATCAGTATCCCTAAATTCAGTATCATCCGTATTTTTTACGACATGTGAGTTACATTCCTCCGTGTGCTGCCTTTTTGAGGAGCAGACACTTCCTCCGCGCAGCTAGAGCTGGGAGAAGAACGGCGGAGCATTCTTCTGGGGGCCTAAGGGACCAGCCATTCAGTAAAGCCAAATCACTGGACCAAGAAACGTGTGGGGAGAAGAGGTCTTTTTTTAAACTTTTAAAAAAATGTTCGTTTTTATACCGCAAAAAATATCCAGGCTCTCGAATGCAAGTGAGACCCAAACCAGTCCAACTGTCAAAACTCAACTGTGAAGAGCTCCGCTTGGACAAAAATATGGCATTCCACTTTATAAAATATTTATTCCATTGACTGAAAATGTTGCATAAGAACATTTGAAAGGTGAAGGGTAATTAGGCTGTCATCATTTTTTTCTAAGGTCTCGTACTCACTTCATTTTGCATCCTAGAACAACTTTTATATAGACGACTGGTTTTGCACATCCACCTAAGCTGGGCACTCCACCTCAGAGCACAGTGAAAAGCGAGTCAGACACCAGACAGCATTTTTGGAGATACCCCTCTGTAAAGCTCCTTTGGAAGCAATGCGAGTATACAAATCACTACTCTAATATAGTGCTTGAAAGTTTAATTTTAAATGTTATGTCTTCCCCTCTTACACCACCATGATGGAAGGTAATTGCTGGATGCGTCACAATCTTTTAATCTTGGAAAACGTGGCATCAAGTCCTTATGGAAGGATGCATGGTAAAACAGTGCTGCTGTTGCTGTTACTGCTAAACAACTAGCAAAACAATAAGTTAAAGCTAGAATTTATTGCTCCGGATTTAACTCGCAGAACCACACCGTTGTGTACAAACTGTTAATCTCCATAGATGCTCAGACATGATTGTCTCCTTGTGTCTAAACACACAAAATACAAGCGGCTATCTGTACAGTTTACAGTACTGAAACACATATATTTGAAAATGAAGTATAGATATGTTACTTTTCAAAGATACATGACTTTATAGAAGGGGTTTACCCAAACTTTTTTTTTTCTTATTTTTTTACAGCCACTTTAAAAATAGACAACAACTTCACTAGTATAGCTAAGTTACATCAAAGAAAGAATCAGTGTACTGAATGTGAAGAAGCTGGCCAATTCCCCAGGCTCCCCGATTTTTGTCTTTTGCTTTTGAGGAAACCCCTATACATAAATGAAAATAGTATCTGAGTATTCTTCAATGGTGGACTAAGCAGTTTCTTAAAACAAGACTTTAGCTTGCCATTCACTTCGGACTGCCTTGAAAATAAGATACACTACTGCTTAAAAGAACCATCGGAATGCTTCAGCGCTGGGAACAGGTGTTCTCTAAAAAAAAAGCAAGAAAACAAGTTAAGCTTTCTTTTGCGGCATTGGCATAGTTGAGTTCTTCTAGTTGTTCTTTTCCTTTACATTTTAGGCATACTTTCAGTTATCTAGATTATCAGATGCCTCACATTGCTTGACAATTAATAGAAACATCCTTTCTCCAAACACACATGATTTTAGGATCACAAGCGATAACATCGTACTCAGTACATAACACACCTAACACGCTGTCTTCTCCTTAGTTAGTTAAACAAGGTAGTCATGGAAATGTAAACTTTGCTAGAAAAAATCTCCTGGAAAACAGACAGTGCTTTCAGAGTAACCACACAGTTGTACAATGGTTTCTGCCTGTGCCTTGGCATACTGGACACACCTACGGCTTGGCGGGTTTGCAGGTTAAACACACACTTTGGCAAGAACACTTCTTTTGATAGGGGAATAACGAAGGCATTGATCTGCCATTCAGAAAGCGTGCTATGTCTACAGACGCCTCGGGAGCAGAGGTCGGCGTTTTCAAACCTCAGGCTGGTCACCTCATTCCACATTTAGGTAGCAACGCAGAAAGCACTTAAGCACATCCTTGACTTCATTTCAATGAGGGAAACACCCTATTGACTTTGCGGGGACTTCCCAGACTGCCCAGGTACTTTCTTTTGAACACATGCTCGACCTTGGCTTGCATAGAAATAGTCTACTTGCAGAGTTGCTGCCCTCCCTCCTTACCCGGCCTGTGGTCCCCTCAAAAATGACACCCACTTGCATTCAGGTGCCTCCACACACATTTGAGTACAGGCAAATTCCCTTCACAGCTTTAAAGTACAATGTACGTGAGAGATTGAGGCGCTGAGCCTGCAAGGACTGTGTCACTTCTGTGAGGTACTTCTTGCCTTCAGTTTCCTTCAAAGTCAAAAGATCATGAAAGTGCCCTTGAACCCACGCATCTAGACCTGCACGTCTCTCCTCCAGAACTAATGATGATGTACTGATCAGGGAGGCAATAGCACGCCCTGAGATGATGTTCTTCAGTCAGTCCCAGCTCACAAGCACTTGTTTCATTAAGAACTGCCTACAAATAGCAGCATCACATCCAATGAAATTCCCCTAAAAGCAAAACTCTGGAAATTTGCAAATAAATATTTGCAGTGAAAGAGTTCTCTCTAATTTTGCAGGTGTCATATAGAAATACCATGTCTCTTTTTGAATGATTTTTTTTTCATCTTTGTTTTAGGGAGGACCTTTTAAATGCTTTCCTAGTTTTTCCATAAAAATCCAATAAACCATGGACCCTACAGGGTACAGTGTGCATTGTACTTGATGTCAGAATATTTCTTTCCAAATTCCAGGGAACTGCTTAGTAGTACGGCAAGTATTTTTTGCTGAATAACTAGCCCATTTTGTGACAGTCAGGCTCAAGTGGTATGCGGTTCCTCTTTTTGTGAAAGCTGTATGAAAGGGGAGCTGTTATTGTTACGTTTATCGCCCATGCCCATAGAAATACCAGAGCTGAAATTATCTCTGCTGTGTCACCAGAATTCTGACCTGTGGTCAATTCAATACTCACTTTTCCTTCACAAATGTTAGGCTTTAATATATCATCCAAAAATTAGCTTCCATAGACAATGAGCTGGTTTGTTGAATACAATCACCAGTATGAGTTTTCTTTGTCTCAGTGGTCCAAAAGCAGGAATTGCTCATATTCATCTTTACCAGCCCCTGTTCTGCCCCATTATGTGTGTCTAGCGTGAGCACAAGTAGTGACAAAGCACAGCAACCCTCCTCCCAACGTATGCCGAGGAGAGCTAATGCAATTGCTAGACCACCCGCACCGGTCTGTGTGGGCTGTAAGATGGCTGCTGAGAGCGAGGCATACAGATTTATAATTTATAAAGAGGTTGACTGCAGAAGAGGCTGGAGTTCAGAATGACAGGAAACAATCATTCGACTAAATTGACCTCAAATGAACAGCCAAACATGCAAATGTATTAAACTCAATAGATTGTCTTCACCCGAAAATTCAACCTAATACTCTGCTGTGGGTCCATCTGCCTAAACACAAAACCACAGCTAGACAGAGAGATTTAAAGACATAGTGACTGAGATGGCCTTTATTTATTTTCTTGCAGCATCAGGTTAAGTTACTGTCAGACATTGTCGTATCAGCTGGAAATAAAGGTGCAATGTCTGACTAAAAGGTCATTCAGACCTTTAAATCCATGGAATAATATTTCTGAAGGGCAAAGCTGTGGTTTAGTATGTGTGCTTTTGGAAAATTAGAAGGTAAGGAATTTTGCATGCGTGTACCAAGTTCTAATTACAGATATACATTTACAATTAAATATCCACTGTGCTAACCTCCAATTTGGGAATGAATTATTAATCCACACTTAAACAAAAAAGAAAGATTTTAAAATTGAATAGGTGGATCGAGTTCAATCTCAACCAATTTATGTGATGAAATCCATAGATTTTATCACTCTGAGAATCAAGGTTAATTCCAGACAAAAAGAGATCCTTCAGCCCATTTAGAGGCTGAGCACACCAACGTCCAAGCTTAAGTGCAATGACCATCTACTGCCTGGCTGTATAAATCCGGGAGTCCCGGCTGGGGAATCTAACTCTCGGCAAGATTACAGCGTGTTTCTGGATCTCTGTGCTGCCGGCAGGGAATCGTTATCCTGAGTGACAGGAAAGACAGATCCCCCCGGAAGCCAGGGGAGGGGTGGCAAGGAGCAGAACCAGAGCTGATCAGCGTGGTTTTGCTGTAAAAGCCTTCACTGCTTGTGCCAGTGCAAATGCTGACAAACGGCAGGCTCGCTCCCAGGAGGATGCTCAGAAACCCGCAGCCCTGGCTTCTCCAAGCAGGTAATGCCATAAAGCGTGGCGCTCGAGAGGATTTATCTCTGCACAAACCCGCGATGAAATGACCTCCACACTTTCAAATGCTCTATTCTGTTCCCTTCTTGCCAGCTTTCACTGCAAAAGCAGTAGCTCAAACATTTGAAATTTTAATTGTTGCCTTGAAAAATCAGATTCACATAGGGAACCAAGCGTACTATATTTTTGGAGAAAAGGGTAAAAAAGGCAACCAAAACCAACAGAAGAGTGAAAATACTTCCAATTAAGCAGCAACGGAAATATGATACCTACGTATCTGTCCTGGTTGCCCACCGCAGAAAAGTAAAAGCAGCCCCCTGCTAACTGCGCATGTGTGAACGAACTGCCAACACATGAGAACAGCACGCTGGCAGGTGCCGTAAATTCCTCACCAGAGACTCCGTTTTGACAGCTGAGCTCTATATTTACACAGCAAAAGCACTCATTAAATAATGATGCCTTCCCCAGCCCCCCCAGGGTGACCGACCAACTGATGGAGCAAGGCGTGGGTGCCAGACGGCGGGCTCTGCTGGCCCAAGGCCCAGCTGCTTGCCCAGCCCAGCCACATCCCTCGGCAATCTCATGCCTACAAAACCCATCAGAGATGCCCCTCTCCTCAGCTCTCTGAGTCTCGCAGCCACCTGAAAGATTTGGTACGGAGGTGAAGAATCAGGAAAGCCGGCCGCTTCTGCTCAGGATGCTGTTGCATGGGATGCAGCCCAAATTCACAGCTGCATAACCAAGGCTCACTGCAAGTCATCTGTATTACTAGTTTCTGCAAGGCTAGGGAATCACTGGGGTTGAGGTGAACCACATTGAGAAATAAAATAGAATAATAAAATATATCAGAGCATTATATGATTATGACCTAATACTTTACCAATGTTAAAAGAAGTTACTTTATGTAAGAATCCTTTGATGCTTGATCCATGACCAAAAACTCTGCTCTCATTGAAGCAAACTTACACGTTGGCTACAGCAAATTATTGGCCAGATGTGGCCACCCTCCTCCCTCTTGAGGAGTCCTGGCTGAAACAATCCAGCTCAACAGAGACCCTTTGGGAAGTAAATTGCAGCTGAGGTACGCTCAACAAGATCTGGGCTACCTGACAGTCTTTACAAAGACCTACACAACCACAGACATAGACAGCGGTGAAGGAACTTTGTCCCTACTGAACCTCAAATTCACATGGCAAGACAAATGAAACTTGTTTCCCAAAGCAGCAGGACTGGTGCTGGCCACATAGGGGAAAATGACCTTACCAAGCTCTGCATAGAACCCCATGTGAGCTTCTCAGCCTGGAGGACGATTCCTTCTTGAAATCCTTTCCACTACAGTAGCAGTTTGACAGTTAGGCCAGTGGATGTACAGCATGAAATCTGTCCCACTAAGCTACATACACATATATGTGTGTGCGTGTGTGTATATCTCAATATACACATACATATACACACACACATATATATATGATCAGAGAGAGAGAAATCCGGTTCTACATGATGGCCAAAAAGTTTAGCTGGAAAGTCATGGCCCCTGCACGAAATGCAATTTGGGTTGACCAGCACCCCAGCCCAGCAAACACTGGCCACAAACCAGTGACAGTACACTTTTCTTCACATGTGTGAATGTGGGCTAGAGACCTAACCAGTCCCACAAAACTCACATGACTGCCTGGGAAGAGCAGAGCATCAGAATAGTGAGATAAGTCCCAGTGAGAAAGCAAACTGCCCTTTCCGCCACATCACGCCTTGTGTTTCCAGCACCACAAGGTAATTTAGGTGTCAGCTTGATCACGCTGCAAATGACATCAAATATACACACAGCATTGCTTATACATAAACAGTGCAGAATCTGGTGCAAATCCATGTGCTCTGAAACTCACTTTCCATCCTCAATTTTCCTCTCTGGAAAGACCCTTCTCCAGCCAAGCACCGGGCTGCAGGGCATGTGTGGCAGTATGGACCCAGCCTTGCGGCTGGAATGGGGCTGTGCGTCTTGCTGAGACGCACCGGGACCCAGCAGAGCCAGGCAATCTCCTGACCCGCGGGGTGACAGCATCTCCTGAACCACAGAGCAAGGCCACCTCCTGACCTGTGGGGTGACAGCATCTCCTGAGCAGCAGGCAGAGGCAGCCCACCGGCCGGCAGGTGAAGGATGCCTGCCACCTCTCCCGCGCTGGCCTGCTCCGCCACAACGACTGCGGTCTGGACAGCATCTCCCCTCCTCAATTGCCTAAATACTCTGCCACCCTGAGACGAAAGCGGCCTTTGAAAGCATCTATGGCCCACTTTGTTCCGCTCATAAATATACATTACCTACAGCAACGACTTTGGGGAAAACCTCTTGACGCTCAGATTCAGCTCACACACAGTCTCCTTGAATGTTTTTCTTCAGGCGAGGAGGCTCAGGGGCAAGAAACCAGTGTGTGAATTGCACCTCCTGGAAACACAGAAGGAAGGAAGAGGCAGAGCCCAGCACACAGAGGTTTCTCCCAGCCGCTCTGCTCCCTGCCCTGGAGGGATGCCGAGAGCCCCACCGCAGGCAACACCAGTGCTGGGGGGATGAGGCACGCCTCTCCTCCTGGCATCTTCCCACCCAGCCGCAGGCCCACGGGAGGGATGAGGTGTGGAACAGCCCATGAAGCTGTCGCTCCCCACAGCTGCCAAAATCCCTGGCTGCCCACTGACGCTGTGCTCCTGCTTGCTGTACGTGTTATCAGGCGGTTACAGATGTCCTCTAATAACAAGCTTATTACTGGACTTAGCAGATAAAATGGGACATGTATGCCAGGTCAGAAGCTCGGTGGTGAGTCTGTCTCCACAGCCCACCTTAAAATATCTCTCCTCATACCTGAGTTACAGGCCTGTCTCCCTTCATACCAAGTATGAGATTTAACATTTATTTTAAAAGTCAGCTTTATTTGCTCCGAGAAGACATGCATCTGCATGCTGGCAGTTATTTTTCCACTTGCGCTGCATATCTCTAAGGCCATATTTGAGACAAACCAGATTTAGAACATACCAGATTAGGAAACTCATTTGACTTTCTCTGCCGCCAGCTCCACCAAGTGAAAAGTAAACCTCCACCACAGGACACTGCAAACAGAAATTTTTAAAACGTGCTCCTAACTCAGGGTCATGTTTTGAAAACCCTGCTCCTTTCGAACAGGTCACTCGAAGGTAACATCAGGAGACTTCAGTGGGGATAGCTGGGGAATACAGGATTTGTGCCCTCGGTCATGAGAGAGCTAGAGCCCTGCCACCGAAGGTCCGGATCCTGCCACTTGGACTCAGCATCAGCAGCAGGCAGTAGCTCCCGAACTAAATCAATAGGATTAGTCTGAGGAGTAATGTGTTTCTCCACAGGAGAAAGAACAAGCAAACGTGTCCCTCATTTACATTCAGTGCACACCATACCTTATTCTATATATTAATTTTTTTCACTTTATATATGAGATTAAATTTGGAGAATGGATAAACAATTTCACTTTTTTTATCTGAAAAAATGCACAACACCATTAGGGAAAACAGATGGCAAACACAGATCAGGAATCATAAGGAATCCAGACTAATGCTGTCAAAGAAAAACAGCTCAGTCTGAGGAAACGTTAGCGACGGAGCCCCGCTCCGTGCTGGTGAGCACCTACAGCTAGGAGCAGCCACACTGGGTTCCAGCAGAATGGCTCACATGCTCCACTGCTGGGCTTTAAATTCCTCAGAGGCAGCTCAAGGCGCTGCATGCTGCTTGCACCGAGGCTGGCGGCACCAGCATCACCCCAGGACACGGGCTGAGCCCTGGGAAAGCGCGCATCTCCTCTCTGCCTTCCCTCCCGGCTGGGAGCCACAGGCTGTGGCTGCCTTCCAGCACGCTCCCTCCCCTGTGCCAGCGCAGCTCTTCTGGCCAGCAAGCCAAGGGACGGAGCCAAGTCTCCACCTCTGCCGCCCCGCTCGCTCCCGAGGGCAGCGGCCGGCTTGGCCGCCGGCTTGGCTGTGCCTGGCACCCCGCACGCGGGGCTGGCAGCCCGGGCACGCCAGGGTCAGGACTCCTGCTGCCGTCTGCTACCCTGCAGCATCGTTCCAGCTGGCCACGCTCCGGCCTCATGCCGGGGCTCCTAACAGCTTTCTGGCAAAGGCAGAAGGGAAGACATCAGAGGTTTGGGTTTTCGGGTTAGGGGTCTCTCATATCTCACTGCCAAAGGGATTCACGTTTCTTTCCCTATTTCTACGTCTCTCTCAAGCAGTTCTTGCAGTTCCTTCGTTGTTTCTGCTATTCCTGTACCTGAGGATGGAGATGCTAAGCCTGACAGAGTGCCTATTCAGCTTACCTGACTACTTTGCTTTTTCATATTTATTATTTGCATTCCGGCAGCATCTGAAGGCCTCAGGCAGGCTGAGGGATTGTTTCTGTTGGTTCTGCTTGCCTGGCCTCTCAACCAGTAGGTCTGGCCCATCTCCCACTTTTTCAAGGATGGTGAAAGGCTCGTACAAGCTCTAACACAGTGTTACTTCAGAGCCAAGACTGATGCTAAGCAGGTCAGAAAAGCTGTCACTCAGTGCTCCCCATACTGACTGAGGGAATTAGTATCAAATAGCCAAACGTTTTATTAGCATAAAGCAGAAACCTCTGTTGCTGAGAAAAGTTTTATAGAGAAATTCTTGGACCCAGGCTTGTTACCACCATGCAACGTAAAATCCAAGACACTAAAAACGCAAAAGACACTAAAAAGGACATGTCCACACCACTGCTCAGCTTCTGCTTTTGCCTAGGACCCACCTGGTTACTTCTGCTGACTCTCTTCCGTCAGACATTATCAACCAGAAGTGTGCCTGCCTTCTGCAATGGATGCACCACGCGCATACCCCTCCCTCCCCCCCTCTCTCTCTCTTTCACACACACACACTGCCATTCACCTTCTCCCTAATCAAATCCCTGTGAAGACCATCCATCAGTCCCTATCATTTATCCTTCCCACACACACAAGCTCACAAAACAGAATTATTCTTGTTAACATTCATTCCATTAATGAGAAATCCCTGCTGGTTCATCATCCAGCAGTACAAGTCTTTGCACTCACAGCCTGACATCTCTATCATCCTCCAAATGGCTGCTCTGGGGTACAGTAATCTCTGGTGGACGGGTGTCCAAGCAGAGGGGAGGCATGTTTCTCAGTACCAAACCTAAATTTAAATCTCATTCCCCTAGAGCTGCTGGGCCTTCAGCATCTTTTTCTCCTGCATGGAACCTAAAATCGGCTATGATGCCTCATTGCTTAGCTAACTGCTTCTGTCCTTTGGGATTTTTCATACGCTGTTGATAAAAGAGCCAGTGAAAAATATATCCATTAAATGCTTTGCCTCTGCTTGCTTGTTTCTTTTTATGCAAAACTTGCAAAAAAAAAAAAGAGAAAAGAAGAAGAAAAAATGAATTCACTCAAATGCAGACTCGGTCAGACATGGGCTGAGGTAGTATTTTCAGCCAATGCCTAAGACTCATCACAGGTGCCAGCCTGGCTCTCTCGCAGCTGGTGAGCACTGACTGGACGCAGGGAGAGGAGCAGCAACGCAAACTCTTATACAGCAGGTCAACATAATTCCCGACTGAAGGGGAAAACATTAAAAGATTGTAAATGGCTCTGAACCCCATTCGTTCCCAGGTATGTCTTCTGAAATTTTCAAGGACGACAATTAAGACCCATCTCAGTGATTACTTTCATGACACTGTCACCTCCACTGGACTTTGACCTCCAATTTATTCACATCAGCTTCCAAGCAACCAGCCAACTGTGATTCCCGCCTCCCAGAGCTCAGATGAACTGGTGATTTAGAGGGAACAGGTTTTACATCATTACTGAGCTTGTGTCACTGAGTCCTCTCCCATCCAGTCCCTGGTGGCTCACTATTCAAACTCATGACCCCTTCAAATATAATTTCTCTTCTTTTGCCCGCTCTAAAAACAATAGCCTTTGTTTGACTGATACCACTCACTTTGGAGATTGCATATTGAACATCTACTCCCTGCCTCTCCTTTTCCATTTCTGACCTCTTTAACTGCACCACAATAATCATGCTCTGCCCTCCTTGTACCTTCTACACAAGACAGCCAGAGCTCCTCAGCTCTCTTCCAAGCCTGTAACCGCCAAGGTCGCTGCGCCATCTCTGCATCCTCACCCAGCAGTTAGGATGTGCAGATGGATCGACGTTACTGAACCACAGATGTTTTGGGGTATTTCTTTTGTGACAATGGAGCAAATTCTTTGTGTTAACATAGTGCAGACTGACACGCTGTCAGCGTGCTCCAGCTTCCCTAGAACACACGGTACACACCATCAAAGAAGAAACCTCTAAGCCCAAGCAGTCCTTGTGCAACAAATCATTATTTTCAGCCTTTCATTTGCAAGCATCCCCTCCCTCTTTCACATTTATCAGCTTGCCTGTATGTATGCCTTTATCATTTCCTTACCTCTTGAGCAACTTGTTCAGATCATATGACTCCTCCCATACCACATGCTCACCCCAGTACCCAGATTCTCTCCATAAATTCTACTCAATTAAAAAAATTAATTAAAGAAATTGGATTTCGCCATCAACAAGGGCACGTGGAAAGCCCTGCTCACCCTCACCAAGGTCCCCTTCTGCTGTATGGCTTCACCTGGAGATGCGCTTGGAAGACGGTTACTGGTGAGCTCTTCAACTACCTCACTTGAATCACTAATGGCAAACCTCCTGCTCATAGCAGCAGACATATTCCGTGCTCTTCTCACCAAGCAAGACCTCACTGCATTTTCAACACTACCATTGCACCCTTCACGTCAGCAGGTCACCTCCAGTGCTCGGTCAGTCTGCCCCAAGCTAACCGAGTCACCGCTAGGAAGGAGCAGGCCCCCCCCCCCCACCTAGGCTTTG
>Ga0065711_1046908_pt1 | contig 12630 bp, 10 predicted proteins | sample Hoacrofraction12_FD_59098 | JGI IMG/M metagenome (GOLD analysis project Ga0065711, IMG submission 59098) | Hoatzin crop microbial communities from Cojedes, Venezuela - Epithelial fraction 12 v2 (version 2) | ecosystem: Host-associated > Birds > Digestive system > Esophagus > Crop | place...
CCCCCCCCCCATGCATTAAGAACAAATAAATTCCTTCCTTTTTGAAACAGTCTTTGTATCTGAACACTATTATAGTATTTTTTATCATATTTCTGTTCTTTAGACTATAAACAACCCCAGCTGTAGTTCTTGTTTTCTAGAACCCTGATTTCACAGAATGCAGGGCTGTAGGCATCCTCTTTATTTTTAGTATTCTTCTCCAGAACTTTCTTCATTTCCAGACGAGGAACAAATTGTATTCCTTTTCAAAAGGAATTTTTTTGACAGGGTGCCTCAAGTAATAACTTAATATAACCCTGTTAAACCTTCTTGACATACCTATAATTACTAATGACAATAATTACAATACTGATAATATTTTCTGGAATGCTTTTGAAACCATGTGTCTCTTATCCTTTTTGCAGGGCTTCTGATTCTGTTGGAGAAATGATTCCTACCTTCCTTGGTTCTCTTTCACACTCTACCTGTGGAGACATTTCAGAAGCTTGGCCTCTTATGCAAAACTCAGCTTGTTGTGACAGTGTTTCTTTCTGTGAATCATATTCAGAACTGGCTGGAGGATCTGCAAAATCCTGCAGCCCTGAGACTGAAAACGCAGCCGCTGTTGAGTTGGATAATAACCAGGAACTAAGTGAAGTAGTTATTTCAGCTAAGTCTCTTGATGGAAACGTTGCAAAGTCCTTTGAAATATCCAACCACAGAACATGCACAGAAGTTTCATCACTTCACATCTCAGCAACTGCTGAAACTCAGCCAAAGACAAAGCGTAATGGAACAACAAATGACTCTACAGACTGATAAAGAGGTAAAAAGCATAACTACAAAGGAGTGAGAACGAGTACCCAAGGCACGTATAGCTAGAGAAAAATAGAATTGTAAGAAGTTGTAGGGTTATGTTTCTCCATAGGTTACAGCTAGCTATTGCTGAAATAAATGAAAAACTCTAGAAGACATCCAGCAGTTTCACATTTTTAAATCATCGATTTAATTGAAAGGTAGAACTACTGGAACTGTAACGTTGAGATAATATGAATTGGAATGTAGGGGTAAGTCTGTACACTGGTCAGCTTTTATCAGGTTTTTTTTCATTAAATTTCAGGGGGGAGAAAAAAAATCAGTTTAATAGCCTTATGACCAAACTGTTACGTGAGGCTAGTGCTGGCTTATGAGGGAAAAACTGAGGACTTGCCTTTGCTCATTGTAAGCAAAGCATAAAAGACATGCGAATGTTCATCCAAAAATATTTGCAAAGCCTTCTTTGTGAAGTTACTGCAGCAGCAGCAGAAACAGAAGAATCTCAAAAGCTTTTTAATGTCATTGATATTCCCATGTCATCAGAAGAAAACATTCCATAAGTTTGTTCATAAAATATAATTCAATCTATAAAAGCTCAGAGAAAATCCAGGTCTGAGTTCAAAATGAAAAGAGGTGATAAACAATTGTCTCTTACCTCATAACAATATAACCATCACAAAAAGTCAGTCTGCTACTGCTTCATCATTATGTCTTTTTCAGTATTAGCTGTGCTCTGTATTTTTAAAATGGCATTTTCTACTATTGGAAGTAACTTTGAGCAGGAAGTAGCTAATCCGTGAAAGGATCCCAAATTATCTGTACTGGTGATGTTACTCAAGGGTTATGCAGGCTGTGGCTGGAAAGATGAAATAGTCTCCTGTGCATGTACACAGAGGCAGGAACAGAAGCAGTTGCCACTAGTATTAATAATACTCCAAACCTAATTAAGAAAATTATACTATCTGTAATTATGAAAATTTTGGGTCATCTGCAGAAATAAAACTGCCTTCCTTTGATCCTCTTCCATTTGGTTTGCATGCCCCTTTCATGCTGTTTTTAAATAAGAAGTAGAAAGTAATTAGTATTTAACAAAAAAAATATGTCTATTCTGAAAACATATAAGTGCAATATTTAATTCTTTGTAAATCAAGCTTAAATTCTTTAGGTGCCATTTTCAAGAGGAGGAAAGGGGGGTGAACAGACTGCTAAGTCATGGGGTTTTTGCCACTGACTTCAATGGCACTTGTGTAGTGTATCACCCTGAAAATCCACTGCTGTCAGGGAAAATATCAACATTATCTGTATTTCCTCAATCTGTTATTTACAACGTATAGTTTTGTCTGTAACAACGTCTGGCGCTAACTGCCCATGTGTCTGATAGCAGTTGTCATAGTTTCATTTTGGTATATGCCAAATATCATTAGGTGATAGTCATATTCTCTAGGTGTGTATAGGAAGGGACAATGACAGGACTGTGACTGCAGATCTCAACGCTGCTAGTTCCCAGCTTTTCAGTGGTTATCAATGGAACTTGAATGCTCTCTTGGTGTCTTAAGGAAATATATTTCCTTATTCACAAGATTTAAAAAATTAGAGATTCGTGGAGTTTTTCCCACTAAACCATGTATCAATTTCAGAGGTATGTTATTAATATTTAAGAGTTCTTCTAGATAAAAGGAACCACAGAATTTCAAAATATCACTATAAGAATTAAATTACATTTCACTATACTTGTTATGGTATGTAAATTATAAATTTTCTTACTGGTGCCTATGTCTACGTAGACATCTTTTCTGATATTTCAAAATCCTGTAGTCTTTGATGGTTTTGTACTGTCATGGATTACTACTGAGATTTGTGTAGAAGTCTGAATAAGCAAGATGGTTTGGGAGGGTTAGGTTTTTCTTTATTTTTTTTTCTTTAATAGACTTTATTGATTCATTTTGTATAATTTCTCCATATTTGAACTCTACAGTGCATCATTATTTATGCATCTTTGGTGGAGAAATTTAAGTAGCATTGGAGGGACAAGAACAGGATTAGGCTTACCTGAGATGTATTTTCAGGCCGAACTCTTGACAACTCCAAGAAAATTATTTCATCTCAGTCTCCGCCATTTTTTCGATTTGCCCTTCATCTTTCTTGTCTTTTTGAAATATTCTGAGTGAAGGACAGATTTTTTTAGTACATGTGGATGCATTACAGTCTTGCATAGGGCCATACTTCATTATTATATTGCACAATAGATAATAATGTGATAAAATCAGAAAATAGTGTATTTTTATTTATATGTACATAAATGTAAGTTTTTTAATGGGTGTTTTAATACAGCTTCAGTCTTCAGGTTTAGGTGAATTTTTACAAGAAGCAGTAAGTATAGCTGTATATTTTTAGTGTTTAGTCAAGTATAGAAGTACATGGAGGTTTTTCATGAGTTTATGTAACTGCTGTTCTATCACTTTCTTTTAGGAAACCAAGCTGTTTTTCCCAGTACTAAAGCTGAATGCTTCCCTTATGCTCCTCTGCTGATTCTCATCAAACTTAGTCTGGTCTTCAGTGTTGCATGGTATCAAGATCAGCTGGAAAAAATGGCATCATTTCACACCTCTGAGCAGTTGCATCTGAGCCATAACAGCTGTGAAGTGGAACTTCAAGGAGCATTCTAGGAGAACCCTGGAAGTAGATTTATGACCTTTTGCATCTCTTTTAAAAAAAAGGAACCTTCTATTCTCTCAGATTCTCAGAACGTCTAATGGAGTGAGTTTAAAAGTATATGTAAATACAGCAAGAAATATAAGTACTTCCGTGTGTTTAGGTGGGTATTTTACATACATCTACAGATGTCAGAAGGCGTGGGACAAGACGTTGCCAGTTACTCTGCTTGCAGATTTATGCATGTGTTAGGATGTTTTTGGCTGGTTCTAATTTTAAATCAGTTTCCTGCTGTTGAAGGACTTACAAACATTTCTGTTTATGCAAGGATCATCTATTGATAAACTGAAGCTTTTATTATATGTTACATTATAGTCAATAAGCTAGTTTGGGGAGTTTGCATGTTACAATATGTATGGTTGAAGTCCTCTCCATCCAGTTATTATGTTTGTGGGAGGGGGTGTTGTTTTGTTAAATATAGCAGGAGATTAGCTTTAAATTAGATTTAGTTTAATGAAAGTCAGCCATATAGGTAGGGATGTTGTGTTTAATTGCTAGTCTCAGTATTGGAATACAGCACTTGTTGTTACAGCATGTAATTTTTGGATGTTGAAATAAATGTTATCAACTGTCACATCAAAATGTCAAACTATAGCAGGTGTGCCATGAAAGTATTCATACAATGAGACTATTACTAATATTTTTTAGTAATGCATTATTTTTAAGGGTCAAGCTTCATGGTGACCTAGCTCGTTCATTTAGCAGGCCTTTTCACTCCTGTCACTCTGTCCGTCTCACTGCAGTATTGTGTAAATTCAATTTTTCCACACAAAACATAAAAATTAATTCATAACATTTTTTTAAAAAACTTAGACTTGAAAGCTCAAAGTTGCCTGCATGCCCAGTAAATTATCAACTCTCTGCCCTCATTGCTGTTCTTTAAGATTTTTTTTAATTGCAGTTTGTTGCAGCACATCCCATAATACCATTTGTTCTGCAGCCATTTTTATCCCTAAAACAGTTTTCCCTGCTGTGAGTAATCCCAGTAACCTCTACTGATTCATTACATTCAGCAGGCTCAAACTTGTCAGCGATGAACTGTAGCAGTCATTCTTTGAAGCACCCAGTGTGCCTTGACAAAAACAAAGCAATCAGCAAAACATCTGCAAATTTGCAATAAATGTTACTCATCTTTCCACAGAGGGTTTGTGTGGCAATGGAAAGGTTGAGGCAGTACTCACATTCCCTAATGGAAAAAGCCTGTTGCTTTGAAGCACCCCGCAGAGCACTGAACCTGCACAAGAATAGCTAGAGCCGGTACAGGCAGCCACGGCAGTAAGGTGCTTCAGCCAACACCAGTGAGACTATTGCTGTGTGCAAAACCCATGAATGACGGCGATCAAATGCAAACCGAAGTAAGTGAAGAAGTGATGTGATTTTTTTTTTATTTTTTTTTTAAGTAGCAAATACCACTGTTTGGTCACTGACAGAAGAATATGCAGTTACACAGGGAGTACAGTTACTCAGCTAAATACTTTAAAGTATATATTCAAATAAGAGTAGTTTTGAATAATTTCTTTGGATGCCTTCATACATTTAAGAAGTGACAAAACGTTATTTTTCACTACATGCGCCTGAGGAGATGTGTGCTTCTTTGTATATACGTTGTACATAGAAAAAATCCAGTGTGCATTTCAGTGTATGGCAGGCTATTTTTAGAACGCATGGAGATTTAACTTTTCACTAACAGCAGTTCTTTAAAATGCTATGTTCAAAAGTGTTGCCAGCATCTGCCGCAGCAACTGTTTTTCCATTGGAATTTACACTTTGTATAATCAGTGCTGTCCGGCTCCTTTGTTCTCTCTAGAGAATACTCCTCATTTCTTTAAATGAGTGACAGATAGCTTGAGAGCAAATTGGGAGGAAAAAATGAAGAGAGTGCTTTTTAAATATATGTGTATATTGTGTATATACTTTTTTTCCTTAATTTAACCAAATTGGTCTTTTTTATATTGCCTGTGGCAAGCCATGTTGTACATGCCAACAGAAGACATCCACTACCACCGCATTTAGACCGCCCACATATCACGTCTAGGGACTTACAGTGCTGTTTTAAATACTCCTTTCAGGAATGTAAATTAAAATCTTGTATAAATCGTTTTGTAATACTTTTTCTACTTGTGAATAAAATGTTACCTGAACCAGTTTTGGTTTGTTGATCTCAAATTAATAATAGCATTCTATACAACGTTAGTGATCAATTTGTTTATTATTTTTATAATTCCATAGTGGTTTAATTGCATGACAATTACGGTCTTTGTACTGAGATGCTTGCTGTTTAACAGTAGCATCATTCTTCAAGCTGGAGGACCTTGAAAAGAAGCAGTAAGTTAACAGCAATCCTTAAAATCATAGTGCTTCAAAATCTTCTCAAAATTTTGCATCTCAAGAAAGGAGAAGAAGCAGCTGGTGAGCACCACAGATTGCTGTCTGTATAATATCTTTGAAAAGAAAACCAAGTAGTGCACGCAGTGGGCTGTGTCAGACAAGATAGATACGTAAATAATGGCAGTAGAAACAGAAGAGGATGCCCTCGTCGCGGCCCCTGGTTCGTACCAACAGAGCCTGCCCTCGGGTCGCACTGCGGCAGCCAGCGGTATTTTCAGGCCTTGGCTGAAGGAAGAGGGAATTAGTGAATAGTGACAGAGGAGACTAATTACCCGTGATTATTCAGGCCATTTTTCAAACGTTGTCCAGAAGGTTTATATGTTGAAAAGATTCAGGAAAATGTCACTCAAGTGGGATGCTTGTACAATTTAAATGATTGAGAAAGGGGGGGGACATGGTTTGACTGACAAGGGTAGAGGACTGAGAAGCAAGAGTAATTTGCTAATTGCACGTAATTACGTGACTTCTTATGGTAAAGACATAAAAGCAGCGCCTGGAAACTGGATCCAGATGAGGATGGTAGCTCACATAAAGCCAGGTTGTTCGTGGTGGAGACTCTGTGGCACTGTTGGTTTTCATGGGAAGGTTTGAGAGAAATTGAAAGCTGCTCTGTCCGTGTCGCTAGCTTGTGCTAGCAAATTCCATATTAGCTCTTGGCTGGGTATGGCTGTCGTTTCTCCAGTCTTTGAAGTATGTAATTCAGAGCTTACCTGGGGAACACCTTCCCAGAAGGGCAAGGTCTCCCTGTGTGACTGTGCCCACGTGCGGCACTCCTGAGTAGTCTCAGTCTGTCAAAAACAGCAGCAGTCCACCCCCCCGGCCCACCGGAGCATCCGTCGAGTTCATTCCAACGCTTGCAGCCTGCAAAGCCACGCGTGGCATGGCTGGCCGTTCCCTTGGCGTCGGTGTGGGCAGTTCCATGATGCTCAGCACTGCTGGGGTCGCAAGGGCGTGCCCCTGCCAGAAAGGGAAATTGAAACAAAATACAACTCAAAACTCATTACGTACATGCTCATAAAACTGGCATAGACCTTTGATCATGTCAGATATTATATACATGTCGTTAGCCAGGCTGCAATTTTCTAGCCAACTATCTTTCTAAAAGAGGTCTACAGAAAAAAAACCACCACCCCAGAATCGGACATTGCTTTTCAGTGCAGCAGTGTTTCCTGCCTTTTCTACGCAGTGGACCAAACTCTTAATACTCGATGCTCCTCATCCTCCCAGGAGTCTGCGCCTGAGTGGCTTTTCCCTTTGTTGTGGGCTCTTTGAGGGCCTTCGGGGTGCATTCCTGGGAAGTCCCTCCAAGCAACCACCCTCACACGTTCAGTTAATCCTCTTGCTGACTACGCTCTGGTGGTGGAGGTTCAGCTCGCTACCTGCAGCACATTCCAGCGCAGGCACTGCGGCTTTGCTTTGCCCTTTTAGAAAACGGTCTTTGGAGGGAGCATGCAGCGCTCTGTCGGGCGCGGAGCAAGCTGAGGTGGGGTGCTGCGGAGCAAAGCCCCACAGTGCACGCTTCATGCTGGCAGGGTGCAATTTAATCCAGATTTAGTTTTGGCCTGAGTGTTGGTAAAACCCTCTTGCTCTTCACGTTGCCCGTGAGCCACTTCAGTTACGTCCGACAAGGTGGTGCTTTCAATAGGATAAAAATAATAGTGGGTGGGTTTGCTTGTGAGCCTGCTGGCTTCCACGACGGCAGAGAACAGTGGGATTAGTGGGACTGTTTTCTAACAGGCAGCTGGCTGAGGGCACGCCGAGGCTTCCAGCAAGCGCCACAGCTTCAACAGCAGGGTCAGCTGAGGAAGACGGAAATCTTTTTCCCGTGATTTGATTTTCTAAATCCTTCCTTACCATAGCTGGATTTAATTTGTTGTTGTTGACCTGACAAAGGGAGATTTGGCTTGTTCAAAAGGCTATAAATGAGATTTTTCTAATGCATTGGTGGAAAAGCACACAAAAAAGAAGACAGCTTTTAGAAAGTGCTATCTCCGAGCCTCAGGCTTTGTGATGTTTTCCATTTCTTCTGCCCAGGTCCCAGCTTCAGTTTGTGGATGGCCAATTCATGTGCTATTAAGCATGCAAGAATTTTCCTAAGTATAGCAGATACTATACCAAGATCTAGTCTGTAATCAACAGTTTAAGGGAGAGCACTGACTTAAAGCTTGGAAAAATTAAACCACTGGAATTCAAGACCTCACCTTGCTTTGCCCAAGATCTGTATCAGATCATTGGAACATAATGATAAACATTTACAAATACAGAATGAATATGTGTACATAAAGATATATTTTACAGCAGAATAAAATAACCACCAAATTTTTTTCAAAAAGATCATCTTGCATGTGATCTGGGGCAGGGCATTGTCCAAGCCAGTTGCAGTAATTTTATTCCTAAATCCTTAAACATGGAAATTACAGAACACTCTGGACCAGTCCAAATGAGACCTTTACACTGTACAAGCATTTATTCTGAATATAGCAGAAGTTCCGAAATGAAATGAGAACTTTTGTTAAAAAAATAGTAAAGGCTCTATTTTAATTTTTTTTTAAATGCCTTTCCATCCAGAAATATCCAAGTGCCCTGCACATTTCATAGGTCAATATGGGAGCCTTAGCAAAAAACCTAAATACCATAAACAACCAAGTAGAACATTTAGGACCTACAGCCAGTACCCTAAGGCTCCCTTCCAGGATTTCGAGAGCTGCAGTTTCTTGCCCTTCCATAGCGACGTGCTGGAATATTGACTGAGTGAATGAGATTTCTGCGCCGGGATCGGCAGCACCCAAAGCTGGCTGGGCCCGCCAGAGGAGCTGCGAGCACAGCAGCAGCCCTGGTGCTTGTCAGCTGGTGGGATCACAGCAGGGTGGTCTGTGATGGGGACTCTCTGTGCGTGCAGTGGACCTTTAAGAGAACAATATTGAACAAAACCAGCAGAGATTATTCGTTAAGAGAGTAATAATAATGAGAAAAGGACATCTAGGTGTCAGTGCACCAAAAAAGAACAAACCTGGCCATTACGTTGCAAAGTAATCACATTTTAAAAGCCAAAGTAAAGATCTAGTCTACAGCCCCCTAACTTGGCTCTGACCTCATGTTCACTTCAACTCTCATCATCGCTGCGTCTGGACAAAGCAAAATGAGGAACATCCAGAATCAGCAGAGTAACGGCATTTACTGCACCGGTTTTGGTCACACATTGCAAATGTGCTTTCTCACAGATTTATGTTGACTCCTACTACCTGTGGTAGCTGAGTCTAACCTTTGGGAATTCAGCGGCCGGTATCAGTCTGGCCATTTGGTTCACTTCGTTCCAAGAGAAAAAAGAAAGTTGTTGCCCAACCTGATGCCATTTTATGTGGTTAGACCCAACAATAGTTGTGTTCCTTTATAATTAGTAACTCATAGCTTCAGCTTCATTAAACCTTGTTCCAAAGGATGTGCAACAATAGAAGTTAAGGGGACACCGCACCTGTGCAAGAGCCAGAATATCTTTCCTACTGAGCTACCAAACCAGACCCATAACGTTCCACCAAATAAGACTTTCAGTGCATTTTGTCAAAATTCATCACTTTTTTTTATATTTTCATAGAATCACAGAATCATTTAGTTTGGAACAGACTTTTAAGATCATCGAGTTCAACCATAAACCTAATGCTGCCGAGTCCACCACTAAACCATGGCCCTAAGTGCCACATCTACACATGTTGATACTGTGAATAGAAAATACCCCTTGTTTGGAAAAAAAAAAAAGGCACATGATGACAAAATGCCGTGAAAGCTCACATAAGAGTATTTTCTCCAGGCGGGTTTGTGCAGTTACCCTCAGCGTTAAAGCCTCAATAAACTGAAATTCTCAATATTAATTTCAATTTTATCTTTAAATATATTTTTAACTTTGGAGGATTAGTTGTTTACTCCAGGAGGAGTAACCCATTTGTGCGGGCAAGAACTGCCTCAAAGTTATTTTCATACACAGGGTTTTAACTAGCAGGACAGAGGGATTCAGGCAGAAGAAATGCTAAATCCTTTAGATGATAAAATACATGGTTTATTGCTGGGTTAAAGAAGAAAGCCGTGTGGGTTCAGACCTCTCATTATTTCAGACAGGCTATGGCATCTGCAGGGAAGTGCTAAAGAATTCCATGAATTACATCTCCTGGTGGCTTTCAACAACAAAAAGATAGTGTTGGAGTTTACTCAAGGTGTAGGCAAGTGCTGTAATAGGAATTTTTGAAAATATCTGTCTGCCAGATGATGTTTCCTAATACACAGAATGTCACTGAGGAGCTCTTGTTGCATTTACAGCCAGATGCTTTCCTTTCCTAGAGAAGAAATCTTTGTATTGCCTTTCTGCACTAGGTAGACTGGGGGTGGAGGGGAAACAGCAACACCTGCAGCAGCCACAGGAGATCACGATGCAGCTCTGATACATCCAGCACAAACTACAGCCTGCTATAGCCGATTTAATGGAATCATAGAAGAGTTGGGATAGGAAGGGAACTTTAAGGGACCTTTAAGGGTAGGAAGGGAGCATCTAGTCCAACTGCCCCTGCAGTCAGCAGGAACTTGATCAGGCTGCTCACAGCCCCATCCAACCTGACCTTGAATGTTTCCAGGGATGGGGCCTCTACCACCTCTCTGGGCAACCTGTGCCAGTATTTCACCACCCTCATTTTAAAAAATTTCTTCTTTATATCCAGTCTAAATCTACCCTCCCTTAGTTTAAAGCCATCACTCCTTGTCCTGTCGCAACAAGCCCTGCTGAAAATATTTTCCCCATCTTTCATAGAGGTCCCGTCAGGTACTGGAAGGCTGCAGGAAGGTCTCCCTGGAGCCTTCTCTTCTCCAGGCTGAGCAGCCTCAACTCCCTCAGCCTGTCCTCACAGGAGAGGTGCTCCATCCCTTGGATCATTTTTGTAGCCCTCCTCTGGCCCCACTCCAACAGGTCCATGTCTTTCCTGTGCTGAGGGCTCCAGAGCTGGACACAGGACTCCAGGTGAGGTCTCATCAGAGCGGAGTAGAGGGGCAGAATCCCCTCCCTCGACCTGCTGGCCACGCTTCTCTTGATGCAGCCCAGGATAGGGTTTACCTTGCAGATTTACCTTGAAGGTAAGACAGCTGTGATATGACACGTTCAAAGAAACAGATGGGTGGGGACATTCCTAGATAGATCTTGACTGTCCCTGGACAGTTCTTCTTTGGCCCTTGAGCCACCTAAACTGTGCTTTATCCAGAAGAAAAGAAGCTATCTTTAAATGCATACATTTTGTTGGACGCTGCCCTGTATAGAAGCTTTCACATGCAACATTAAAACATTAGAAGATAGAGGTTTGCCAGCAACGGGGAGCGGTGGCACAGGACTGTAACTCTCATTTCCTCCTGCAAGGGTAATTTCCAAAAGTCCTTGCTAATTCTGGGAACTCCTGCAGATCTCCTGCCCTAGGTACTTAAGTCTTCTTTCTACTACCTGCCGCACTTTTCTAGCTCTCATTTCAAGGCCATGCTGTGACACAAGCGTTTCACACGCCCTTCTCCCTTTTCTGTCCTTACTCCAACCCGCAGCCTCCCGCCCCGCCACAACGGCCTGAAACTTTCTGAACCTGGCATCTGCAAAGCCAACTCCTCACCCTAATCTAGCCCACTTGGTCCTAAACACCTGTGTATTTTCGTTCTCCTCTTCCCTCACCCCGCCATGCCCAGGGCTTTCGGCACGGCGCTGCTCCAGCTGCTTTCCCTCCGACTCCCCAGCAACTGGTTCTCCACACCTGACTTTCTCACCATTTCGTCCCCTGGGTTTCCATCACATTGGATTGATGAGCAACGCGACCACCAGAAGCATCTGTGCATGCCCTGAAGACAGGGTCAGGGAAGGGCTGTTCTGGAGGACCACTTGATGCCCTAGGTCAGGATGCAGCAGGTCAGCGGACCCCGCGCCGAGCATCCTTCCCATGAGACCTGTGCGTGAGTTTTGGGAGAGAGAGAAGAGGCAGACCAGACTCCAGCCAACAAGAGAAGCCATGGGAGATGTATACGCACTTGGGGCATTAACGCTACGGCTGCGCAGTGAGAGCAGCTCCAGCCCCCACTGTGCAGGAACCAAGCTGACCCACCAGGTAAGCCTTCTCCTAAAAACGCCACTGATCATTGACGTCTTCATCCCCTCCATGTTGCCAGTGCCCAGCTTGTTATGAACATCTTCCAGGCCCTGCAGGAGGGATGGCATTTCAGCAGCCCCACTGATGACGACCCTGAAAGTGGAGCAAGACATGGAGGCCATGGCTGCTGCCAAACACCCCAGCGCTCCTGAACAGTAAGAAAATACCAGTTTGGCTGCCACGTGCCCTGCCAAGGGATGTTACGGGACTACTAATAGCCCCAAATGACCTCTGGGCATATTAACACCTACTCTTTTCCAAACAGTGGTCACTGCTGGATCCAGTACCTCTTTTCACCGAGAGCTGGCTTATTCACATTTCAATTGCTCAGAGATTCATCTATGGGCAGTAATTTGTCGACTGCCTCCGCAGCTGAAACCACATCTTCTCAATCCTGCTGGCAGGCACCAGCAGCCTGTTGGCAGCAGGTTGGCAGCCAGCCCTTGGACAAGCGATGTAGGTCTGCAGCAAAATCACAGAAACACAGAATCACAGAATCACAGAATGGTAGGGGTTGGAAGGGACCTCTGTGGGTCATCTAGTCCAACCCCCCTGCCGAAGCAGGGTCACCGACAGC
>Ga0065711_1046909_pt1 | contig 12630 bp, 9 predicted proteins | sample Hoacrofraction12_FD_59098 | JGI IMG/M metagenome (GOLD analysis project Ga0065711, IMG submission 59098) | Hoatzin crop microbial communities from Cojedes, Venezuela - Epithelial fraction 12 v2 (version 2) | ecosystem: Host-associated > Birds > Digestive system > Esophagus > Crop | place...
GCAGCCTGCTGTAGGAGACCCTGCTTCGGCAGGGGGGTTGGACTAGATGACCCACAGAGGTCCCTTCCAACCCCTACCATTCTGTGATTCTGTAACTACAGGGATTTTTGCAAGTAAGATAATGATTTCAAGTTATCAGTAAACTAAACATAACACTCATCAGACTATGATCTGATATTCTAATCTTCCTAACACCAAAATACCAGCCAGCATGCTTCATACTTGACTGTAAGGCAGGCAGAAAGTTACTCCAACATCCACACCTACCAGAATTCTCTAGAGATGATAAAAATACTAATTTGGCCCTCATCAAACTAATAGCCTCTTTACAGTAGTTTCAGTAACTGATGGAATACTGTTTCTATGTAAATATTGGAAACAAGAGAAACATATTCTGCTATGTTGATTATAACAAGATGAAGACTTGTTAACATGAACACTTAAAAGATATTAACCCAAGTCCTTGAAGCCCTTCAGTTCTCAGAAATGTTGCAGTCAGTATGATCAAGAACTGGTAGGAAGTATATTTTCAGTGCCCTGACCTAAATTAAATGCCGTGAAACGGACCAATTAACACTTCTCCATGTTTAAGTTTTTAAATATCTTCAACACTCAGCACATAAAATTCTGCACGCCTATGAAAAAAATGGACATCATAACTTCCAAACAGACACCACTCTTAGGGAAGCAATGCTTCCAACTGTTCCATCAGCTTGATCAGTACTTTTTTTTTTTAAAGGATATTAAATTTAAGAAATCAAAGCCATTTGTTTGACAAATACGTCTTCTACAACACTGCTCACATAGGCAGTCTCTCATTCCTAGTCCTAACACATCCAATTCAGTTGTGACAGTATTATATTTGTAGGCCCACATGGAGGACTGAGTACTTAGTCTAGTTTACAAATAACCTAAGAAACAAATGGTTATATTGCCCTTCAGTCAATTCCAGTATCTTCTATGCCATGCAAACTTGCACACATTTGCCCTAGCAAAACCACATAGATGCCACAACGGAAGAACAAATCGTGTTTACTGAATTACGGTTTCAGCAACTATTTATGATATTATGGAGGCTCAGGTTCTAGTTCCCTCAGCAGTACCTGTGGAAGTAGAGGTCCCCAACACAAACTGCACCCTCCCTTCACTGTAGTGAATTAGACCAGGAGGCAAGTCTCAAACGAAAATTATCTGATCCATAAATCAGATGATGAATTTTCCCTCCTCCAAACCGCTGCATAGCCACAGAAACACAAGGAAGACCACAATCAAGAATAAAGAGGGAAAGAACTGTCCCGAGTTGCTCTGCTGGTTAGAGAAAAGCAACAAGAGCTGGAAAGCAGGCATCACGGCGGTTTTGCCAGCCCTCCACTACCTACAATTTTTTTTTTTTTTCCACGAGACCTGTGCACAGTGCCTCTTGTGTTTCCCTCAATATTTATCCATTAACTGTGTTAAGAATGCTGCTGTGTGTCCACCTCTTAAACTTCCAGCTTCTACTTTGCAACCAATGTTAAGATACTTGAACATCACAGATGGACCATCTTCACAGCCTCAAAAAGATAAAATGTTTGGATCGTTCATGTCTTCTGTGCCTATGTTATCCAATTTACATGCAGCAGCTTCTCACCTATTCTGTTTACCATTTTTCTCCACACAAAGCACACATCTGGCGGTCCATGATGTGTGACAAAGCAGCATCCTTTTCTCCCGCTCTCAGCAGTAAGAGCACCATTCTAACTTGCCACAGAGAGTTCATCTGATGCTCCTGCCAGCCACGTATGGGGCAAAGGTGGTGTGAGCTACTGCTGGGAGAGGCTACCTCTGCTCCAGCTGGAAGTGGTACCCCATGCACCTAGACACAGCAGCAGCCGTTGCTCTGCCCAGCTCTCCCCTGGAGAATGTGCTCCATTTGTAGGAAGCACCCACTACTAAAACAGTTGTTTTGCCTCCTCCAGAAAACAAAAAGAAACAAAACCATAGACCAGATGGAAATATTTCATGGGATGGATCCAGTCTGAGAACTACAACATAGACTACAGTGACTACTCTCTACAAAGCTGGGGCTTTTGAATGACTTTGATCTTCTCCTGTTATCTAAGTGAGCTACGAATGCAGAGACCTCAAACTCAGTCAAAAAGGCATGTATTACACACACAGTGCAAAAGAATGTGCTCACTTTCAGACACCGGAGAATTGTTAACAGTTTCTACTTCCACATGCCAATCCAAACAAAGATGGGCACTAAGGATAACACAGCTCAGGAATGATACTACAAATGTTCACCTGAAAATATTTCCCATTTTTATATTGGACTGTCTAACCCAAATTGCTAGCATTAGAAAGGATGTGGAATTCTACCTGCACTGAGTGCAAAGATGACTACTTTTCATGTCGGGATGCAGAGCCCAGGCATCACTTTTTCTAGTCACTCTGAAAGTTCAATTTATACAGCACAATTACATTACCAGATTTGAATAAGAAATGGTCTAGACTTCTGACCATGTAAGATATCCTTTTACTTTAGGAATTAAACGTCTCCATGTTTTTCCTTCTGCCTAGGGAAAAACCATCTTTTGTACTTATACATGCAATATAAAAACAAATTATAAAAAAGGAAAAATTATATGGAATGGAGAGCATGGGGCAGATGAGAGAATAAAACATTCAGTAAGGTATGCAAAATGCCAAAATAATTTAGGTATATGAACGGTAAAAGGAAATCTTACATGCATATGGAGCACAAGAAGCAGGGCTAGAAAGGAACCGAGAATTTAATTCATTCTCCCACCCCAAAATGAGATCAGCCAAAACATATTGACAAAGTCTGTTCTGCCACTGTTAAGAACTTGAACAACCTTGTACAAAAAGACAGCTATTTATGCAGAAAATAATTCTACAAGGAAACAAATGATGAAGGCAACATGAGCACTATAGTAAGACTTACAGAATATCCATCTGCTAGATGGAAGAAGAAATGCAACCAAATGTGACAAATGCTTCCAAATTAGAAAAAGAGGAAAGACTTCAAAGACAGCAACATGTTAAAAAAGAAAAATACAGCTCTTATGAATTGGAAAGAGCTAACTAAGAGGTCTGAAAGTGGTGCATGAGAGGAAGCGCTACAAGCTGCTGGCACTTTAGTTGGTTATTGTAGCTCGATTTCTCTCCTGCTCTAGTTCTAAAAAAAATTGTTATTTAACCACTAGTCATCATCATCTTGGAAGTTCAACATTTTCAGTTGGGCTAACAAGACTTATACAACAAATTATACTAGGTGAGCCAAAAAGCCTGGACCTATGAGATGATAAAGAAATTGTGTTTCCTATTACAGGAGATTAACACAAGTTGTTGCGTTTAGTATCAGTATGACAAAAAATAATAAAAATTCTTCCAAGATCAATACTTAGTGTTGAATTGAGAAGGTAAAAAAAAAAAAGAGCTTTTCATTCCTGAGGCTACTATCACTTACAACTGGCCTAAACCTAAAAATCTCTTAGAAAAAAGAATTCCGAACCAAAAAAATCTCAATTCATACTTAAATCAACTCTTCAGTGTATAGCACATTTATGCAGTAATATTTAGGTGTCAAAGTGGAAGCTAAGATTAAACAGTTCAACATGGGACTAACTACACTGAAAGGTGTGTCCAGAATCTAATAATCACTTCCCCAACGTGTACAGTATCCCTTGCTGTTGTTCAAAACAGTACTGTTTAGTGAAACAAAATTCATACTTTTTTGTTACATACATTAAATAACAATGGAATTTTAGGAATGAGACAAAAGATTAGTTTCATTTAATCAATATAACAGTTGTTTCTTTTGATTACTGTCAATACAAACCCAAGCAGGAATTTGTCTTAACACCAACAAGCAAAACCCCTCAGATTTTTGTTGAGGTTGCATCAGCTTCAAGAAGCCTGAAGAACAAAAGCTGCACGTCACAGAGTTCAGCAAGCTTGTGTTATTCACAAAATACGGAATGTGCCTGACTGAAACACTGACAAAGCACACTTCAGTTTTCCTGTGAAAAATAGAAGATTGAGCTCTTATATCATCCTCTCCATTTTAATTGTTGCTGAATTCCTTGAAGTTACTGAAAGCCTCATCCATAATTAAATATTTTACACACATTTATTCAACTGCACAGATGGTATTTGCTTAGCCCATCCAAGTGGTTTCTGAGGTCCTTTCGTAAGCTAGAAAAAAAATGACTGAGAAGAAAACTGAGCATCATTAATCCAATAATTATGCCAAAATCATGCCAAAAAGTTACATAACCGCCAGTGAAAAATACAACAGCTTTCTGTTTTAACAAACTACCTCATTAAATACTTACTTGCTAAACAAAATTCCTTACTCCTCCTTCACTACCAGAAACGTTCACTCCCGGCATGAAAAACATATACCATGCAATTTGTAAGCAGTTGGTCTGTAACATGCAAGTCAACAAGCATGAAAAAGCAGAAGCAATCACCGACATGTTAGAACCGAGCTCCTGAAACAATAAATGCCATAGAACTACCATAACACCTCAAAATTTCCCTTTTGAATGTGAAGGAGGATCCATGTATTCTATTAATATATTGAACACAGGGCAAAACCCAGTCTACATGTTCTTTAGTATAATCAGAGCTCCAAAGTGCTTGGAGTTGGGGGTAAATTTTTGTGTTCTCTGTCCATTGTTAATATTACAATGTATAAACTATTCACAGGAACATAGAATAGTTTGGGTTGGAAGCGACCTTTAAAGGGCATCTAGTTCAACTCCCTGCAATAGGCAGGGACAGCTTCAACTAGACCAGGTTGCCCAATGCCCCGTCCAGCCTGGCCTTGAACGCTTCCAGGGAGGGGGCAGCCACAACTTCTCTGGGCAACCTGTGCCAGTGCCTCACCAACCTCAGAGTAAAGAATTTCTTCCCTACATCTAATTTAAATCTACCCTATTTCAGTTTGTAGCCATTACCCCTTGTCCTATCACTCCAAGCCCTTGTAAAAAGTTCCTCTCCAGCTTTCTTGTAGGCCCCCTTTAAGTACCGGAAGGCTACCATAAGGTCTCCCCAGAGCCTGCTCTTCTCCAGGCTGAACAACCCCAACTCTCTCAGCCTTTCCTCACAGCAGAGGTGTTTCATCTCTCTGATCATTATTGTGGCCTCCTCTGGCCCTGCTCCAACAGGTCCATGTCTCTCCTGTGCTGGGGGCTCCAGAACTGGATGGAGGACTCCAGGTGGGGTCTCACCAGATTGGAAGAGAGTGGCAGGATCCCCTCCCTCACCCTGCTGCCCACGCTGCTTCTGATGCAGCCCAGGATGCGGTTGGCCTTCTGGACTGCGAGCGCACATCCAAAAGGGAAATTTCTCAGAAACCCTCGAACTGTAATGATACAATAAATGTCACTAGAATTTCTTGATCTTAAGTGTGACTTCCTAATTTTTAAGCCAGCTGAAACTCAGCATCAGTAATCTGCTGCAGTTGATAACAGGTCATTAGCATTAACTTGAAGTCTTTTGTTTTCATTGCAGTTGATTTATTTGATATTTTCATTTCTGTGCTGAGCCTCAAAATGTAGGTTTGATTAACAGCTAGGAAAGCTACCTTTCAAAGAAATACACATGAAGCCTAACCTCCTAAATGGAAAAGCAACTTTTTAAAATACATACTGCATTCAAGGCTGCCAGTGAGGGCAAAACTAACTCACTGGTTTGAAATCTATGACAAGAGCATCAGTCTACCGCACCCAAAAGAAAAAGGTAACTAATGATAGCTGTGAACGAGCACATGTGTAATGACTTGCACCATTATTTTCATGCTGCCAGAATCATTGCAACAAATCTGTCATCTGTTTCCCTTAACTGTCAGGATCAAACTTAGTATTTATTTCCATACACTCACAAGCAAAGACAACCAGTTTTCACATGCAAATGTCCTGCTCTCCAAAGCCAGCAAGTTCCTATTCTTTGAAAGTAGAGCCGAAGTCCTGCTTATGCAAAAAAAAAAAAAAACCGAAAAAAAACAGCCCATGCTGCATTCATATAAACCTACCAGACAAGGTTATGGTAAAATGATAGATCACAAGAAACGGAACAGCGTGATAGCATTTGAATGTATTTGCATGTGAAATGTAGTTAATATGTAGTTATATTAATAGCTATTCATCAGTGCTTTAGAGCATCAGATGTAGCTCTTGCTTGAGGAGCAAGCAGCAGTGAGAAATCTATTCCCCATGTGCATTTAAGACTCACTGCTCACTGTGTTAATCAATGCAGACTTCACCTTACTCTGTTAGCTCTTCTGCAGTAACAGAGCTGAGAAAAGTAGATCATTTTCTAGTTCATACAACAACATAATTATTATTAGATTTCCAAATACAAGGCTAATTTTGGCTTCAATACCAGTACAAAATCAACATATTTGTGGCCATAAGAGACTATGCCGATGCAAATGTGCTGAACGAAGACCTTCAGAAAGAGCAAAGATCCGCAGACTTAACGCTACGTAATCTCATGTATCTGCTGCTCTACAATTCTTCATTCACCAAGGACGCTTTAGTTTTCATTGAGTGTACAAGTAAAAATCATTGATTAATTCAATTCAACTCAAATTTGATTTTACAGCTACTTGATAAAAATAAAAGAAGTCATTGTAGCATTTGAAAAAGTTACTTTTCAGATGCAAAGTGGCATTCAGAAGTTAGAACAAACTACAATCATACAGTAATTACATTCTGCTGTACAAAAAATGTTATTTGCATCACTTGTTTTCTCCTTAGCAATATCAGATGAACAGATTTTACCTCTCTCAAGAAAACTGACAAAATCTACCATTTCTAAGAAAGGACATCTATTTCAGCTTCCCAAAACATTATCTAGTTACAGGGATTGATGTAACATCTGAGTTATTTCCCAGCTTTGCCAGTTTCTTCCTTCCACTATAAATTCTCAATTCATTACATAGCAATGACTGAGGCCAACTAATGGCTTTAATTCACAATCACAAGCAGAGTTATCTGTGGCAGCAGCAGGAGGTTCTGCTTCCAAGTGTCCACTGCCAGACATTACAATCTCTTAGCAAGAAAAGCTAAGTAGGACACGCAGCCATGTCATCCACCATCACAGTTTATAGCCTAATGTACTAATGTAATTAGTCAGATGGCAGGACAGCTTGTAATTGCCAGAGTGTAATTGCAGCATATAAGGGGAAGATATACACCCTGTTCAGCCAATAGCTCCCTAATGAGAGGCAGGCAAACATTGAGAATGACACGCACATCAGTTACCACAGCTACATCAGGCTGCCGTTCAGCTGTGTTGCAGAGTCCCACTTCACCAGGCACTGTAAAAAGGAGTAAGGTAGCCCAAGGAACACAAGCTGCTGGAAAGCCTCGGCGGTCTGTCCACAACAAATACAACCCTGTTATCCTCAGAACTCTTCCCACATTGTCAAGTCAATTAACACAAGACTTTCGATTGCCATTCACTGTCCCTACTTCCTCACATAAGCATGCCCCAAAATTTTATCATTCTAGAAGTTCTTACATTTTAAATAGCTACCTTTGACAATTAAGGCTACAAAAAAAGCTTTAAGAGATAGAAATTGGCATAGCTACCAGGTAACAGGAGTACGCCATTTCAAAGACGGCAGATAGAGGCGAGGGCTTAAACTAACTGGGGACAGGAATCTGCATAATCACTCTTCCATTTCTAGGAAACAGCCCCACTTGGATTATACAAATACCTTCACAGTGACCAGTTAAATTTCAAATTATTCTTAATTGGCACTTTTTAAAGGTGCTGCCAATTTGGTGCTGCAAACTGTTTTCAGATACATGCCCGCAATCTGACAGAACAACAACAAAAATTCTTTTCTTTTGTATAAGAAAGTAGAGATCAAAATAAGCAACTCTCACACAACAGCTGCAACATACAATACTCCTCTAGGAGGCAACAGAACCCTCGGCAGCATACTAGAACACTTAAACCTAGAGATTTATGCTCAAATTAGCAGAGCCTGGGAGAGCTGCAGTGGCAGCTGATGAGCTCTAAAGCGCAGAAGTAAAAAATCAAAGAGGCTTCCCTGCATTTCTCCATGAAAGGTTCCCCAATCTCTCCTGCTTTCTTTTTTTGCTTTTAAACAAACAGGACAGCTTTCCTTGCCTATGTAGAACCATCTAAAGGCCAAAGTCTCCAGCTCCTCCAATGCTACATGCCAGAGTCCTATTGCCCAAAACAGATATTTGCACCCCCATTACATGGCCAGACACAAATTTACTCTTGTCTGACTCCGATAAATCACAACAGTCCACACAACTCACAGGCCTTTTTCCTTGCCCACACTGGAAGGACTTGGCAGAAAGAGAGCAGAAACGAGCAGATGACAGGTTGATTTGTTCTTGATATCCGCGTTCAGACTGCTGAAAGCTGACCTCTGTCATACTACCCATCTGCTGAAGGTGGTGGTAACACTCAATGGATACCCAGCCATAACTGAACCAAGGATGAAATCTAACTAAACAAACTATTATGGTCACAAAAAGAAGTGAAAAAAAGTTAGTAAAAGTTCACTCTGAAAACTGCTAAACAAAACCAGCTCCTTCTTATTCAACAGGTTTGTTCTCTATGCACCCTGAGAGACATATCTGCTCACTTCTCTGGCAAAGAATGTTTTTGCAACCTTTTGCTCCCGTTACCATAGTGCTGGACAAAACACAACATTGGCAGAGTGAGAATGGGATTCTAGCCTCATATGCAGAGACTGTTAGCCAAACTCCAGATCTATTCTGCACTCCTTGAGTAACTAGCGAGCATTTTATAAACGTAAAAGTCATGTCCTCAGGAGAGGACTCCCAGCCTAATTCACAAGGGTAGACTGCTAGAAATAAGGGGTTTTCAAAAGTTTATCAATTTTGTTCATGTTTGGAGTTGTCAAGACATAAAAAACAGAAGGCTGAAGAAGGCTTTTCATTTTAACTCGACTCAAACTTTGCTATGCTGCTACAATTTAAGAAGCTCAGAAAATAAGCAGAAAAAACCCCTTTTGCGCAGGCACTGTAATTAGCAGTTACTCTTTTTTTCCCAGTTTAACCAGCAGTTTTGGTCCATTTACTCCAAAATTAGAAGTAAACCTTCTGTCAACTGCTATGTAGCTCAAGAACAGCAAGCAAAGTTGCTATATTCAACCTGCAGCATATAACTTCACACCACACCATCAAGTTTTCTGTAATTATTTCCAGTGAGATCTGTATTTTACACACACTTTTTCATAAGCATGACCTACTTTCACACTAATTGTAGTGCTTTTTGCCCAGAAAGAGACTGTTCCATGCCAGCAGCAACTCAATTTTTTCTAAAGCAATATAAGAACATTTTATATGCATAAAAGGATGTGCATTTAATCTCCCATATTAACTACACTGAAACTGTAATGCAGTCATCTCCCCACAATTTAAACACTACTTCTGCAAATTAGCCAATTACTTCTTTTAAGAATTAAGAAGTATGACACTGAGGTATAAAAAAAAATATACTTGATAAACAAATCCAACTTGGGCAAAGTTTTTCTCCACATACAGTAATTGTTACATTCCCAGACTGGAAAACACTATGATTGTATTGCAGGACATAGAGCCATTTCAGAATTTCTCTCTAGCAATATGAAGAGTTTTCCATCTGCTAAAGAAAAGCCAGAATTTGACACCCATAATCTCCCAGCAGCAAGGGTCTTCTTACTTAGCTACAACAGATCATGGTTCAGAACATCAAGTCAGGATGAGCCTGAAGAGACTGCATTTTTTCTGAAACTCCCTTCAGAATAGTATTCAGGATTTCATACAGTGAATGTTTGAGACTGTTGTCTTCAAGCAAAGCATTGGCATTACCTGATAGCCAAAATAATGGAACTGGACACCTCAGCAGAAGTTCTATGAATTCTATATGGTTGTTTTAACCCCAAGAAAATAGATTATGAACCAAATACCTTCTTTGAATCAAGAACATAGGAAGTTAATAAACTTAAATGAACATGACTAACCCCATGAGAATGACAGCAACACCAAACAAGAGTTTCTATTTCTAAAAAGTTTAAGTTCCTTTGTTCTAACATTTAAACATCAGTTGAAGACAGCACTTAATTATAACTCATGCGAATGCCACACAAAATGACACGCTAAGACTCTTTGAAAGACACAGCTTCAGCAATATCCCAGCCAACACCCAGAAGCACATCTCTGTGCAGGACCTTGTAGAGGCAGCAGCCAAGGGCACAGTTCTATCGGCATACCTTGCAAAGGAGCTGACAACAGTGTTATTTGGGATCCAACACAAGACAGAGCTCTGTAAAAGTGACAGCAATTATAAAAAGAAGATAAGCAGCATATACAATTTCACAAGAAGTTCTACCAAGTCTGTCCCGAAAAAGTTGGTTATCACAAAAGCTGAAAGAGTGCTTCAGAAAAGCACACACGAATGAATCAGACAAGGCCTCTGAAAGTAATATAGAGCATCTGCAATGCCCAGAAATTAGCAGCTGCCCATCTCTGCACATGTATTAATCAGATTCCAGCCCTCAGCTTCCACTAAAGAACATTTTTTACCACAAAAGCACTTGCAGGGACTATTTTAATATTATTTCCCTAAAACATGCATATTTTTTCTTTTCTCCATTTGTCTAACGTCAGCCAGATTTCTACCAGGCCCTTTTAGATTTGTTCAGATACTGATTTCTGCACATACTGGTGCTGTTCTGCCCAAGATCTGTATAAATATTCCTTAGTCACTCCTATATCAATCAGGATACATTTTTTTTAAAGCTATGGAACACCATTTTTTCTCTCCAATCAATATTTATAGAGCAGGAAGAATTCATATTGGACAGACGAGACACCATCTGTCACAGAGATCTTGGCAGAAGCTAAGAAAGTACTGCGTTTTTCCCCTACAACAGCCACATCCAGAGTAGCCCAATAAAACTTAAATTCAGAACTTCGATGAAGTAAAAAAATCCATTATTATCCTCACCTGACAAAATTCCTACTAATGAACTTTCAGATTCAATAGTCTTAAAGGTCAATTTTTACACATGATTTTCAACAGTCATGTACAGACTATGGTTGTCTCAAACAAGGAAAACAATTCCTTCCTGCTATACAATCTAAATTAGTATATTTCAGTAAAACAGTAACTTTAATCTCATAGTTATGAAGTATAACGCTGTTCCCCATATGGGCCAAATTTCATCGTAATCAACTAAAGCAGCAATACCAGATAGATTTATGCACTGTGGTAACTCTCACAATAGGAAGAACTCTCAACCATAAAATACATCACTAAGGATGCAAGTATTACATGCAGTCTTGAAGCCAGCCTACTCGAACTGCAGCATGCCTGCAACTTGCAAGCATACCTGCAAGCATTATGTTGTGATATAGTGACTGCTCACGTCATTATGCTTAGAACACACAATACTGTTACATTGAAGTTATGGAAATCAAAGCTTATAGGACAAAAACAGAAAATGACACTGCAAACTTGTGAAAGAACACAAGATTCCTCTCACAGCAGCTCTGTGCTGCATTACATGGTACGAAGAATCCCCACCGTTGTGTTTACCATAATTAGGACACAGAATGAGTCTCAAACTTCACTTATTCACCCAATTTCAACAACGTTCTTGTTCTGACAATTCTGAGCTCTTCATTGTCACAAGAATTGAAACATTAGAGAGACGCAACAACAAAATAACATTTCAAACACCAAGTGTCTTATCTGTGTCACAAAAGGTTCTCTTGCCTCACATTCTTTCAGGGTTTCTTTAATGTGAATTCATTTCTTTTCAAGTTGTCCTAACAGGTTGTTACAACTGTATATTCAGCAAGTTCTACTACTATCAGAAAAAAGGGCTTTTCTCTGTACCCTAATGAATTCAAGTACTGCACAAATGACCTTTTCATTTGACATGACATGTTTAAATAATATCACCTCTCTATCTATCTAGCTAAGGCAATAAACAAAAACTATCCTGGAAAGAGTTTCACAATTGATAGAGTGGCTTTAAGACAGAGAGGCAAAGAAAGCAGGAATTTTCAAGCTGCTTTTCAGACAAGCAAGTCTCTCCTTCATTTTTCAGAATGCCTCATCTTCCCAGACACAGGCTACCGGCTTTTTTGTAACACTCACCATCTTCCAGTCATCTTACTCAACAGCTTGTCCCTAAACACAGGAAATACCCCCTATATTCATCAGAAGAAACATATGCAAACAATTCTTTAAGGACTATGTTCAAACACAGCCTTAAGTGCATATCAAATCCAGAACAAAGCGTCCTTGGGAAAAAAAAGCGCCTTCCATCCTGTTTGTAAACAAGAGCAGTACGTACCCTGATTTGTAAAGTATGAGATCTCAAGATAAAAAGCATCACCTAAGAGCTGTTTAGGTAGAAGCAGATGACTGCTCAAGTTGTGATTTGGTTTGTGCAGAGGTATGTAATGAAAAGAACAGCATCTATTTGTTCAGCAAAAAAGAAAAAACCCACCATGTTATAGTTTGGCTGCGGCCGGCAACAAAAGCGCCACGCGGCCGCCCCTCCCCCCGCCGGCGTGCGGAGGAGAATGGAAAGAAAGAGGCAGAAACTGGTGG
>Ga0065711_1008549_pt1 | contig 12629 bp, 11 predicted proteins | sample Hoacrofraction12_FD_59098 | JGI IMG/M metagenome (GOLD analysis project Ga0065711, IMG submission 59098) | Hoatzin crop microbial communities from Cojedes, Venezuela - Epithelial fraction 12 v2 (version 2) | ecosystem: Host-associated > Birds > Digestive system > Esophagus > Crop | place...
AGGTCCCCTCGCAGCCTTCTCTTCTTCAGGCTGAACAAGCCCAGCTTCCTCAGCCTTTCCTCACAGGAGAGATGCTCCAGTCCCCTCATCATCCTCGTAGCCCTCCGCTGGACTCCCTCCAGTAGCTCTTCATCCTTCTTGAACTGGGGAGCCCAGAACTGGACACAGTACTCCAGACAGGGCCTCCCTAGGGCAGAGTAGAGGGGGAGGAGAACCTCCCTCGACCTGCTGGCCACACTCCTCTTGATGCACCCCAGGATCCCATTGGCCTTCTTGGCAGCCAGAGGACACTGCTGGCTCATGGTTAGATCCCAGGGACAACCTCCTTGTACTTGCAGGCATGTAGGTAATGGGGACCACACCCTACACATTCATACAGAACATCAACAAAATGCAGCCTTCCAGTACCTGAAGGGGCCTACAGGAAAGATGGGGAAAATCTTTTCAGCAGAGCTTGTTGCAACAGGACAAGGAGTAATGGTGTTAAACTAACGGAGGGCAGATTTAGACTGGATATAAGGAAGAAATTCTTTACTATGCGAGTGGTGAGGCACTGGAACAGGTTGCCCAGAGAGGTGGTGGAGGCCCCATCCCTGGAAACATTCAAGGCCAGGCTGGACAGGGCTCTGAGTAACCTGGTCTAGTTGGATCTGTCCCTGCTCATTGCGGGGGGGTTGGGCTAGATGACCTTTAAAGGTCCCTTCCAACCCAAACCATTCTGTGTTTCTATGACACTCATCCAATAGGCAGCAAGGTATTTCCTGGCAGGATCCTGTCTGTCCATTTACCTTGTAGGTGCTTCTGAAAGGCCTTCCTATCTCTGGTTCTTCATGTCCTAAAATTATCTGCAAATTTTGCTGTCTTTCTTTTCATAATTACCCAGCTGAGAAATTAATGTTTCAAACACAGACGCCTTGGTCTATTTCTCTGAGACCTTGCCATTTATTCTTGCTTTATCCTGACCCCATCGCTACTGTGTGGTCCATGAGAGTTCTCCGCAGTTTCAGCACAGGGCTTCAAGCACTGCTTGCAAGGGACTCTTCAATAAAAGCTTTTGCAAGTTTAAGTAAACATCATTCGACCTCCTGGAACAGTTTGTTGAAGGGCTCAAATAATTCTGGCAGAACACAGGACTGGGAGGCAGCATCTCAGTTAGTAGGTCCAGCCCCCTCCCACAGTCGCAGGAAACCCTAACATGGATATTTAGCCCAGAAGCTAACACCCCACAACTCTAGCTCTGCCTGCCCTCACTTACTGCAAGCCTGGAGATACATTTTAGTACCTATAACAAAACTTCAGGTTGATGCTGCAAGAAACCAAAGCTGCAAACCATGAAGAACCACAGGAAGAGGTCAGAGATACTAATTTGTATTTTTCTAACATGGAGAGTAAGATAAAAGTCTTCCAAATCAATATGATGTCATGAACTACTGCCATTCTGCAAAAGGAATAGATAGAAACTGTTGTTACTGTCTAGTTAAATCACTGTGATGAACTAATTTCAGACAGCCGTGCCCAGCTACTGTAACGTGTTGTGTTGGGCTCCCATATTAAAAATGTTCATCCTCCTGCACACAATCTAATCTTTATCAACACATTTGCATGCAAAGAATGCATCTGCCGGCTGTAGTTCAAACTCATATTCACATAAATCTTCATGCTCCTCTCTGACACAATTAGAAGCAGAACTTGCCAGTGTTTACACTTTTCTGAGCATATGTTTACAGGTAGACATTGACTGAAATCTAAAGACGGCGGGCTAAAAAGTCAACTGGCGCAGCTGTATCGACATCCACACTACTGCTAGCCAACAGCAAATGTGGCCCTGGCAGAAGTCAAACTCCTCTAGAGGTTAATGTTCTTTTGCAACAATGAAGTGCAATTATCCCAGCATATCCACTTTCGAACATACAATGGGAAGTCTGCAACACTCTTTCAAGTGTATGAACACAGAGAAAATTACTCTAATTGCTATTAAAATCTTGTATTAGTCTACCCACTGCATGTATATGCCCTACGCTCGATTCTGAAACAGAAAAACCTGCAGGTTTGTGTGAAATTTGAGATTGGCTTTGGTTAACAGCAAAAAACTAAACAAAATGAAAAATATTGATGATTTTTTTCTTAAAATGTCAGTTTTAAATTTACAAACACAGACACTCAGAAATTATATTTTCTTTTCCTATTAACCATGCTTTTCCTTCTTCCGGTCTCCTTTGCAGCATGAGTTGATAAAGATCATGTGTAACACTGCCCTAGCTTAGTCCCAACACAGGCTCCTATATTCATCTCAGCAGGGCTTGTGAAATATTTAGCAAAAGATAGAAGATGTTCTCTTCTACCTTTCAGGGTGTTCACCCTGTTCAGTCTGGCTTACACAGCACCGCACTTCCTACACAGGTTGCGGCTGAGACCCAGAGGTTTTTCAGGCTCTCAAAACACTCAAATGAAATGTTGTTTCCCTGTCCAAGCCCATCCGCTGACCTGCTTTTGAAGTAACAATCGTCTTCACTTCAAAAGAAATTAGATTCCTTTGCCTTCCCTGCCAGATAGGGCTGGTCATTGAACCAGTAGGCTTTAAAAGAAACACAGCAAGAAAATAAGTCTGTGGGACAGGAAAAACCCTCCACAAAGGACAGGTCCAGAGTTGTTGTGTATGTACAAGGCATACTGTGGAGTGGTTCTTGATGTCAGCCAGGTCCTTCCTTTCCATCTCAGATGGGAGAAATAGAGTGGGGTAGTGCAAAAGAACGTATTGGCTACATCTCTGCTCCCAGTCACTTAAAACATGTTCAGATCAGCAAGCTACAAGTGCTGTGACAAGTCTCCTGGTTAGGACCAAGCCAACTAAAAAAATTCGAGGCTAATTGGCACGGCCCAAGCAGAGCAGCAACTCCTGAAGAACAATGTCAAACTGTAATGCAAACACAGAAGTGTTGCATCAGGCCAAGGGACGGCCTTAGGGAGGCCATCAGCATCTAGCTGTTTCTCCACAGGTCTTTCATGCTCATACAGTTTTCCCAAATTGCTGTTTCTCCACAAGTCTTTCACACTCATAGTTTTCCCAAATTGCCTGTTCTTTCCCTTGCCCGGGCTGGAGTCGTCGCCTTCAATCCTCCACCTCTCCTCCCTACACCCCTGCAGATGTGGAGAGGGTTCACACTAACTGAGCCCATAGCACTCTATCAACACTTCGTAGCAAGCAGAGGTTTTGCATAACTCATCACAGGCTACAAAAGCAGAGCTGGTTGACAGCACTGAAATATGTGCACAAAACTGCTGTGTTATAACCAGCACCAATTATGATTCGAAAACTACAGGTGCAGAAGATGTCAGAGTTTAAAAACAAGAGCTATCTATGAGATCAAGTCACACATTACACAAAGTCTGAACATGCTAAGTATCTATGGAAACACACTGAGAACTACTTGGGTACAATTACAACGTTATGGCAGAATGAAGGAAAAACATGTAGCATAAGTTAATGCCAAAGCAGGTTACATAATGCCCAGAATATGTCTCCACTCCACCACAAACGATAACATCTGTTTCTATGAAAATAAATCATGAAGAGGCTCTGAATCTGATATTAATCAGACAAAACAGATTAACAGAGTGTGTTCTTGAGAAACACTGAAGAGAACAAAATCTCTCCATGACCAGTTTCTAAATAGACCCCTTAATCTTCACATTATTTTAAGGGCACTGTAAAGTTTTCTTGTTTTCATGGACTTCAAACATTCTTTTTTTCTTTTTTGAAGGATTAGCAAGTGCAAATGTATGTTACAGTTGCTAGAAGCAAATGTGTGTGTATAGCAATGACGAGGCTTTTATTAAATTTTCACTTTCTGAAAACTGCTCATTTTTCTGTTACAAGTCAATCTTGCTACGAAAAAAAAGGTACCCAGGAAACCTCAGTGATTCAGGTTTATAACGTGGAAGTAATAATTTAACTTCTCTTGGCAGTGCTGTCTCCATTATATCTCATGTTGAAAGAAGCCTCACTATTGTTCACTATAACGAAACACTTGCTACCTGGAATAAACGATTTTTCAGCCAAGAAACTTGTTGTTGCAATAACAACATGAAACATAAAAGCAGAACATATAATGAAACTTTACACAAACTGAAGAAAGAAAAAGCTGTCTTCCAGAATTTTCTTTTACAACTCTAAGACTGTTTCAGAGAGACACCTAGTACTAATTTTTTTTTAAGTGGTATGATTCTCAACACTCCTACGTTTACTGATGAAAATTCTAGTAAACCCCTATCACTCTTCCAGTAAACAGATATCTTGGGAGAGAACACTATGAGTTGCTTGTACTTAGCAGGATGAATAGGTAATGGTTAGTACTGAGGAAAAATTGGTACCATGCAAGGAGGTGGAAGAAGTAGACGAATGGCCTGGATGTAACTTGCATCCAGTCCTACAGACATTAAAACCCACGAGTCAATATCAGTCACCTCCATTCTAAAGGCACAAAGCTCTTCGTAGTTTGAGATGTGAGAACTTCTCGTCTGAACAAAGTAATGCAACAAGTGCTCGTCTTCAAATGTCGTCTTCTGAGCATCACCAAACACAACCCTTGCACTTGACAACACTGCTTACTGGTACCTCTAGTGAATAAACACAGATGCAATGGAGACAGCTACCTCAGCAGAGGGCCCACAGCCAGGTAAGGTTCTCATCCTGAATTTTAGAGCCATCAGAGAAATTAAGATTGAATATTTACATTACAGTGCTGCTCCAAGCCACTGCAAAAAGATTCACCTGAGCTTGGTGCTATGCAAAAGTGGAAGGAGAAACAATCTCCTGCCTGAAGGGAACCCACTCAAATTACAGACACCCAATGACACAAATTTCCTCTATCTATGCCTGTTTCCTAAACAATTTAACAAAAAGCACCAAATCCTCCAAAGGAGACCTTAGGTGCCAAATTTTGGTAAGACATGAGCTCTATGTAGCAGCCTTCCATGGTCCTTGTCTTCTAAACCGATAATTCAGGTGTGACCCCACCTGGAGTCCTGCGTCCAGCCCTGGAGCCCTCAGCACAGGAAAGACATGGACCTGTTTGAGCAGGTCCAGAGGAGGGCAACAAAAATGATGCGAGGGCTGGAGCACCTCTCCTATGAGGAAAGGCTGAGAGGGCTGGGTTTGTTCAGCCTGGAGAAGAGAAGGTTAAGGGGAGACCTTATTGTGGCTTTTCAGTACCTAAAAGGGGCCTAGAAAAAAGCTGGAGAGGGACTTTTTACAAGGGTATGGAGTGACAGGACAAGGGGTAATGGCTTTAAACTGAAAGAGGGTAGATTTAGATTAGATATTAGGAATCATTTCTTCACTATGAGGGTAGTGAGGCACTGGAACAGGCTGCCCAGAGAAGCTGTGGATGCCCCCTCCCTGGAAGGCCAGGCTGGACAGGGCTCTGAGCAACCTGGCCTTGTGGAAGCTGTCCCTGCCCATGGCATGGGGGTTGGAATTAGGCGATCTACAAAGCACCTTCCTACCCAAACCATTCTATGACCCTATGAATTAATGGCATGAGGACACTTAGGAAAACTGCCTTGAGTGCCTAAAACACAGGTGCAAGCTAGATGCATAAATCTGGTGGACTAAATCCTCCGTTCAGTGCTCTCCCACCGCATTTAAGCCAGTGTAATCAGGCGGCCATTCCAAGTGAGCTCTTCATATCTTAACAGTACATCTTAAAAGGTAAATTTAGCATGGCTTTGCAGAGTTAATGAGGGAAATGCCATTCTTTAACAGATTCAGACTGTTCAATGGAAATTTTTTTCCTCTCATTTCTCTGCTTCTACACACCTGCCTGATTTGATCTCAGGACTACCTGACACAGGCCATAAAAATGCCTTAATATATTCACTACATATACATAAAAAGCCATTTGTAAAGAACTACTAAAGAAAGGTGCTTCCTAAGTGCAACAGTTTTTATCTGAAAAATCATTCCAGTTCTTTTAGCTAAACATGTAACAGTTCAAAGAATTTTTATCAGGAAAGGTATTTCCTGTTAATTACATGCACAGCCCTGATGAAGTTGTTCACTGATACTCAGTTTGGGAAACTATTTTTCTCCACCAAAATGTGCCATACAAACACATATCCTTTGAAGCTCTAAAGCTCACAAGTTACCTAATCACTGGACAAAAGCACTCTAGAAGTTAACATAGTTCAGCTATTTTATGTTAACAAGACAATTAGTGAAAAGAACGTTAATAATTCACCACTTTCACATTTAACAGGCAAAATCAACATCTCAGACCGAAGTGTAAGTGTTCGATCTTCTCCAGCTCTTCTTGAAAATTATAGTTTTACATTTTCCTTCCATTTCTGTTCTTGTCTGGGTAACACACATCCATGATATCCATCTCATATGGATGTTCTCATCTGTTCTCATCTGGACAATATAAAGTTCATGTTGAAGACAGGAAAGATCTTTACCTATCCAAATATGAGCTGAGATCTCAGTGGGTGTCAGGATGCAATGCTTGCATTCAGAACAATCAAAATGATGTTTTGCATGTTGTTGACTCTAAATTTCTTCTGGTTGCAATTCCACAAATCAGCTTTAGCCCACATAGAAGATTTTTCTACTTTCAGTGCCATGCAAAATTAAACAGCTTAAAGAACTCGCAACAATTTTTCAAAAAAAGTAGGAAAAAATCTTTTGTCTGTAATATTACTGGAAGAATCTTGCAGAAGAAAACAAAGTTGGATGCTACTATACATTTGCAGAGCCTGTTAACAGTTCTTTCTACTCTGAAACTAAAGTGTGAAACTGTGCAACACGTGGGTTACTGATTTGCAAGGGTACTGGAAGCATGTTCCATTGTACTGATTTGTCAACTCTTATGAATTTTATTTAACTCTAGAGTTACCAAGGAATTTCCTCTCTGAGGACACGCATTCAATGGCGACTGCATGAACAGGGAAACCTCAAACTCAGGCACACTCGGGCACAGCTCTGTTGACACTGAGAGGCACAAAGGGAGATTTAAGGTGCTATCCTGGATAAAATTGTGGTCTAACTCCACATCTGTTCAGTAAGGTGCCTGCACAAAACAACCCGAGGCGGACAGGGCAAAGCAGGTATTTTACCTGTCAGTCGTGGATGCCTGCTGACTAGCAGGAAAAGCAAACTGGACGCATCCATGTGCTTTTGTGATGGTGATGGAAGAAAGGTTTGGCAGCATTTGTGCTCAAACAATGATCTTACCTTGAACGCTAACTTGTGAATAAAAGAGGCCCCAGAGTATTCAAAAGTTGGCAAAAATGTGTATCACAGTAGCATCTGGCAAACTTTTGTTCCTCAGATGCTAAACACTGATTTTAGAGCCTTGACACTGGTATGACTGGCTGCTCTATACCTTGATACAAATTCCCAGTGGGGTGAGATAACACTTCACTTGTGAGCAACTGCTTATGTTCCATTACACTTATGTCTTCCTAACTGGCTATGGCTCAGCAGAAAGGAGGTCAGCAATTCTGAAGTAATTGTGTTCTCAGAAGTTTCTTCCTAATCTGGAGGAACAGAAGCATCAGCTAAGGACCTGAAATATGAACATACAGATTATTTTATTTAAAGTGGGTTTTTTTGGTATTTACTACTATTATCTCTTCTTTGTTGCTGTTTCTCCATGCAGTTTCTTAAACACATGAGCTATGAGACTTCTCAGAAGAGACATCTCTATCACAGTAACTGAACCAAACACGGAGGAGCTGGAGATTGCTGCAGCACTCTCAGTAGTGCTCGTACTGGTAGCCAGAGTGGAAGAACTGCCTGACATTTTTAATTTAGATCTACAAAATCACATTGTGAGAAGCAATATCAGTATAAATCCCTGGGGAGCCCCTGATCTGAACCATAAACATCTATCTCCAGCATCACTACAACCCCAAGAGTGAAGGAGCAGTAAAAGGCACTACAACTCAGAGAATCCTAATTCTTCCATGTAGCTGGAAGGACAATAGGCCTTAAATTGCTCTTTGGGCTGCTCCGAAAAGCACGGTTGACGTTTTAAACACAGTGACTTAAGATCTTAGGCTATATGCAGCCAATTTCTCTATATTTAGCTGCTCTCACAGGTTATGTAGCATGTTTTAAAGTTTCCAGATCACCGCTTGCCTCAACAAGACAAGAATACTAACGCGAGAAGAAGCAAATGGCCTCAGGCTGTATCTTGGTACTAAGAGATGTTTAAATTACAATATTGTTCTCAAAACAAAATAAACATCTGAAAATCTCTAAAATTCTGTTCCAAAATAGTAACAAGGTGTTTCCCAGGAATGGTTTCTTAATAAAGATCGATAAGGCCACATCAAAACTGGGACCTGGGAGCAGTTCCCAATACTTATGACTGAGTAGACACACTGGGTTGGATCCTGCATTAGACTGAAACCAGGGTGCGTGTAAGCCTCAATTTGCTATGCTGTAGGTCCTGATGCAGTTTGAATACAGCCTTATATAAGGCTGTTTTACAGAAATTCACAGAGTATAGAAATGTTCCTCACTTCCATCAGAGAACAATTAGAAGACCAAACTCCATGCAAATCATATGCAGTGATAAGGATCTTTGAAGGTTTGAGTCAAAACAAGTATGTCTATGGATGCAAATTTTACATGCAAAATTCTTGGTGAAAGTAAGTAATACAGATCCATATCGAAGAAGCGAGAACCACAAAATGCAAAATTCTACTGTTTAAAGGAAATTTAGGATGCCTGTAGTAATATTTGAGTAGTTCAGATTCAATGACTTGACTACATATAAAAAATTCAGGATAAGAATTCATTTAATGTTTTCAATGTCAGTTCGGCTATAGTGAGAGCCCCTGTTTTCTCACTATCTGTTGCTTCCCCTGAATTAAAGATATTGGTCTTCATCTCATTAATATTCCAAACTTGCTGGAGCCAGTCAATGAGTATAGCTGAATTTGAAATACTAAGCTAGAATAATACTTTTGTTTTTACTGACATAAACGCACTCCTTTCCTGACCCACTGATTTATGATCAAAATGACTATGAATTATAGCCAGCCCAATGGAATTATGAGATAGTCAGCTAACGCAGACAGTACATCTCAACTTGTTAACATAGTTATTCAAAGACCTTTTAATTAAAGAGCTCTGCAGAGAATCAAGTCATCTTTGCCACTTGTCCACAACTACTGAACTATCATCAATAAAAAGGGCAATTTATAAAGAATGACACACCATCAGTATAAATTTTGATAGCCTGTTTCCATCAGTTTACCAGACAATACATTTTCACAACAAAATATATCCTTCCACAATAATTTCCATAATAATTATCCAAACCTTTGGTGCAGTTATAACCTGAATATTTTCAAGAGCTTGTTGGTTGTCAGATGTGTAAATATTTGTACATATTTAAACACAAACATGCATACTTACAAATATAAACTCTTCTTCACTACTGTTCTATTATAAAGAAACAGTGTCATTTGTGAGCACTGTTTCATGGAAACTCTTTTTAAATTCATTCTGAAGAATTTAAAACCTAAGCAGGCCAACTAATAGGAATGTATATTATGCTTTGATTCTTTTTACATGAAAGGGTTACCTCATCAAGCTCAATCTTTCTTGGTAATTCATAAATAAATTACTTGCAAATATTATTTTCAAAAGTAGAAAAAAATGTTCATGTGTGATTTTCACTTATTATTCACTGAACTCCAAATCCAGGCTACAAGTCTTGGTCCAAATTCAGCAAGGTACCTAAATATATGTCTAAAGTCAGGCAGAAATGCCCTCTTTCTGGCCAAACTCCAGAAAGAAAACTTCTCTGTAGTTTGCATGCATACTTTCCTTGGGGGAAAAATGATAAAACATTGAAATTCAATACCCTAGAAAAAAAAAAATTAAAGGTCTTTACTGCAGCTGAAAGAAGAAAGTGACTGGTTGCAAATAACTGCACTTTCGAAACGCCCAGAAACTGAGCTTAGAACAAGCAAATACAAAGAGACTATTTATTGAAGGGGTTTGAATCATGGAGCGGGAACAAACAGCCTAAAAGAGCTTGTGAGATCTGAAACACCTCAGCAGGTGACAGGCCACCCTGGTCGTGGGCAGAAAAAGCAGCACTCAGCAGCCTGGCATATACTGAGACCTCAACATTTGTGTCACAACCTCTAGGCAGAAGCTGGCTTAGGAAGGCAGGAACAGAAGTTTTAAAACCGAACTTCAATCTTGTCTCTCAATGTACTATTCCAAATTAAACCAATCTAGTCCTGCAGATAAAAGTTGCAGACCTAACAAAAGATTTTTTCCCCCTGAACCCTCCTCCCACAAATCTGTAAGAAATTGAAAAAGAAATTCAAAAATTTGAATTGCAGCTTTTTAGAAAGTACACAGGTCTTCAGATTAGCTGATTTTAAACACATTCAAAGTCCAGTTCTTAACACTTTCTTGGCAGACTTTTCTCCCTCCCTTGTACATCACCATTTTCATCTCTATTGCTCAAACTCATAACGGAAGGTTATTTTTCACTCCCCTTCCCATCATAAAAAACCCACATCTTAAGTGTATGCCTTCCTTTCTCTCCCTAATGCCAAACTCTTACCAAGACACTCATTTCCAGTCTTGCCTCCATCCTTTTTCCACACTGTTCTTGCTACAATGGCTTTCCTTCTCTGTCCTCAGCAATTAATGCGTTTGAACCTAATGGCTCCCCTTTGCTACATCCAGTTGAAAGCTAAATTGTCTCCCAAAGCATCTTCCTCCTCTGTATCTAGCTTTTGCTACACCTCTGTAGATGGTGGTTTTTTCCGTTGGCACCTTATGATTGATTATGTATCCTTTTTTAGGACTCTTCTAATGCATAAAACACTTTTCCACACATTAAATGGATTGCATTTAGTTCCATAACAGTGAGGTTAACTAAGGAGAATTCTTTGTAAGGAAGACACCCCAGCTTGTAAACCTAAAACTGAAAGTCATGGTTGCAATCCGCCTGTGAGGTGGGTCTTACTCTTCAAAGGAAAGTAATCTTTTATCCGCAGGCACTAATTTAGACTAAGCTGCTTTGTTAACACATAGTACAAATTCTGAAAATGCTTTCCCGACTATCCTCAGAACAATAAATGTAAACATACGTCAACAGTTACTTATGTGACCAGGACCCAAATTCAGTCTAGACGCCTTCCAACATACAGCAGGTCACTTCATCAGCACGCTGCCAGCCTGCATGCTGCCTCCAGCACGGTCTGCCTATGGAGACAAAAGCCATACACCACTGGCACCTTCAGAAACCCCTGATCTACTCTGCTAGTTGAGCTGTGGTATTAGAGCATAAGAGAGCTGTGAGAAAGATGTATAAATTCTGCAGGGTTAAACTAAATATTGCATTTTTTTTAGCATAACCTAAACAAATATGTCTCCTTGACATTTTTAGACTTTTATTTATTTATTTTGCATAAAAATAAGCAGAATATTTTATGGATGACAGGAAGGCATCTTCAGGCATTTTTTGTTTAAGATGAGGAAAAAAAATTGCTATTGGCCCAAAACCTTGTTTGAGAACTCTGAATACAGAGCATCATTTTCCTTCATCTTTTCAAACAACAGGACACAGCAGAAACAGTGACAGGATCTTCAGCTGAAAGGCAATGCTGTAGGCAGCTCCAAATTCTTCCTGTGACCATAGGGCATGCCTTCAAAAAATCGAACCTGATAAATTCTAAAAATACATGGAAACCACTGTGTTCTGCAAGGGTTTACTATGACATATTAATGACATGAACATTTAGTCTCTGGAGACTGTCAAATGAACCATGAGAAAGAGTGGCATTCTCTAGCAAACAAGTTTCTACAGCCTGTGTTACTGCCCATATGCTACTCCATCGCAGCTGGCAACCCACTGGAGAAGACCAGGCCACTGTTCGTAACACACGGTTCATCTGCCTCAACCTAAGGCTGCACCAAGCGAGACTCCTGCAAGAAACTCAGTTTGGCACTTTGTACAATGGAGCTACATTTGGGAAAGGCACCTGTGGAATCAAACCAGCTTAGTTACAATGCAACTAATTTCCAGTTCAGACGAAAAGAAGGCCAGCAGTGTGCCCTGACTGCCAAGAAGGCCAATGGGATCCTGGGGTGCATCAAGAGGAGGGTGGCCAGTAGGTCGAGGGAGGGTCTCCTCCCCCTCTACTCTGCCCTAGGGAGGCCCCATCTGGAGTACTCTGTCCAGTTCTGGGCTCCCCACTTCAAGAAAGATGAGGAGGTACTGGGGAGTGTCCAGCAGAGGTCTACAAGGATGATGAGGGGACTGGAGCATCTCTCCTACGAGGAAAGGCTGAGCGAGCTGGGCTTGTTCAGCCTGAAGAAGAGAAGGCTGTGAGGGGACCTAATAAATGCTTATAAATATCTCAAGGGTGGGTGTCAGGAGCATGGGGCCAAGCTCTTTTCAGTGGTGCCCAGCGACAGCACAAGGGGCAATGGGCACAAACTGAAGGAGAGGAAGTTCCTTCTGAACATGAGGAAGAACTTCTTCCCTCTGAGGGTGACAGAGCACTGGAACAGGCTGCCCAGGGAGGTTGTGGAGTCTCCTTCTCTGGAGATATTCAAGACCTGCCTGGACAAGGTCCTGTGCAGCCTG
>Ga0065711_1013481_pt1 | contig 12629 bp, 4 predicted proteins | sample Hoacrofraction12_FD_59098 | JGI IMG/M metagenome (GOLD analysis project Ga0065711, IMG submission 59098) | Hoatzin crop microbial communities from Cojedes, Venezuela - Epithelial fraction 12 v2 (version 2) | ecosystem: Host-associated > Birds > Digestive system > Esophagus > Crop | place...
ATTCGGAAAGAATCCTCATTACGCTCGATTGTCACACACGGGACATTGGGCAAAACAGACGGGACTGGAGAATCATGGATATTTCGGTATAGGTATAGAAAAGGGTAAGAAATATGTCTTTTCCGTATATGCCCGTAAGACGAAAGTACAGGGAGAAGACGGTCTACTGAAGGTCAACCTGGTCAATTCGCACAATGATATTATCAACGATGACACGATAAGGGTCAACAGCACAAGTTGGAAGCGCTATACTCTGAATATCACTGCCGACGGTACCGACACGAAGGCAATGCTGCGCTTGTCGTTGGTTTCATGGGACGGTGTAGACGTAGACCATGTCAGTCTTATGCCTGCAGACAACTGGAACGGTCTTCGTAAAGATCTGGTGCAACAGTTGGAGGGTCTGCAACCAGGCGTATTCCGTTTCCCCGGAGGTTGTATCGTAGAAGGTACCGATCTTACCACACGTTATCAATGGAAAAACAGCGTGGGACAGGTGGAGAACAGACCGATAAACGAGAACAGATGGAACTACAACTTCGATTTCCGTCCTTTCTCCAACTACTATCAGAGCTACGGCCTGGGCTTTTATGAGTATTTCCTCTTGTCAGAGCATCTCGGAGCAGAACCTCTCCCCGTAATAAGCTGCGGTATGGCCTGTCAGTTCCAAAACGGAGGACCGGACACCACCTACTATGTTAATATGAAGGATCTGCAACCGTATATCGATGATGCTCTCGACCTTATAGAATTTGCAAACGGTTCTACTACCTCTAAATGGGGACGTGTAAGGGCTGAGATGGGACATCCGAAACCTTTCAACCTAAAGTTCCTTGCAGTGGGCAACGAACAGTGGGACAGTCTCTATTTCGAAAGACTGGAGGCCTTCGCAAAACAGATTCGTGAGAAATATCCTGACATCAAACTTATCGGAAGTAGCGGTCCATACCTCGGTGGCGAGTGGTTCGACGATGGATGGAGAGAGATGCGTAGACTGAAAACGGATCTTGTAGACGAACATTATTATGTCAGTCCCGAATGGTTCCTGCACAACGCAAAAAGATACGACAACTACGACCGTAAGGGTCCGAAAGTCTTTGCAGGAGAATATGCTGCTCATGAACCGAAATTCAATGAGGCAGAACCTACAGGACGTAACACCTTCAATTCTGCACTTACTGAAGCAGCGTTCATGACGGGCTTGGAACGTAATGCTGATATCGTTGACATGGCAACATACGCACCACTGTTTGCGCATGTGGAAGGATGGCAGTGGAGACCCGACCTGATATGGTTCGATAATCTTAAGAGTATACGTACTCCGAATTATTATGTACAGCAGTTATACTCGTTAAATAAGGGTACTAATATGCTTAAGATAACAGAAAATGACAGTGTCATCGCGGGACAGAACAAGCTGTTTGCTTCTGCTGTATACGACAAGAGTAAAAAACAGTATATTGTAAAGATTGTCAATGCTTCAGACAACAACGAAGATATAAATATCGTACTTAACGGTATTAAGAAATTATCCTCTTGTTCTACGACAACGCTTCACGGCGCTTCAGACGACATAAACACGCTTGAAAGCAGCGATAAGGTTAAGCCGATAGAAGGCAGTGCCACTGTTGACGGCAATAAGATTACAGCTAATGTCGGTGCACATACGTTCGTCGTACTGAAAGCGAAATAATATGACAATAAAGAATAATTGGTTCAATAATAATTGTAATGTATTTTTCAGTTTTAAGGATTAACAACTGATAAATCAAGTTTTGGTTAGTTTTGGTTTTAATGCTAAAAAAGGACGAGTCGTGAGACTAGTCCTTTTTTAGCATCTGTATGTTTCAGATCTTATTCCATCGTCATAGCGAAACCGCCTCCCGATGCCATCTTCACTGTTATCTTGCTATCCTTGTTTACCTTAAGGTGCTCCACCTTATAGTCTTCAGCATCATGTCCCGCATTTACGCCATCCTTGAAGAGGGTTACGTTATATGTCTTACCTTTAGGCAGAAAATCAAAAGACAGTTCCACTTCTCTTCCGTCCCAGTTTGTCTGACCGGCCATATACCATTTCTGACCTTTCTTTCGTAAGGTAACGATATATTTGCCCATCTCACCCTGTAGAATCTTCGTTGCATCGAACACCACAGGCAGTCCGCAGATAAAGTTCGTACACTCCGTTTCACGTTCGTAGTTGGTAGGTGTATCCGCCAACATAGTGAAAGGACTGTCCTGAACGATGTAGCATGCCAACTGATGACAGCGGGTACCCATACTTATCGGTTTTGTGTATATTGCCTTCCAGTCATTCTTTGTACCGTTGCGCATAGCACCAGGTGTAAAATCCACCTGACCCGCCATCATTCGGGTATAAGGGAATGTAACATCGTATAGTGGCATGTCATGGTCGGGCGTCGTCCAACGGCTCTCCTCCATACCAAATACGCTCTCGTAGTTGAGCACATTAGGATAAGTTCTGTTCAGTCCTACAGGCGTATAGATACCATGAAGATCGAGCAGCAGATGATTCTTTGCACAGCAGTCAGCAAGTCTCTCTACCATCTCCACAGCCGTCTGATCGTTGCGATCCATGAAATCCACCTTAAAACCTTTGATACCCTTTGCGGCATAGTGTTTACATATAGTCTCCAAATTTTCGTCCATAACATTAAACACCGCCCACAGTACTATACCAACATTCTTCGATTTGGCATACTGCAGCAGTTTCTCAAACTGTATCGCTTCTATAGGATTCATGATATCGCCCTCTTTGGAGTTATACCATCCCTCGTCAAGCACCACGTATTCTATACCGTTTTTAGAAGCAAAGTCTATATAATATTTATATGTGTCGTAGTTGATACCCGTCTCGAAATCCACACCGCGCAGGTTCCAGTCGTTCCACCAGTCCCAAGCCACCTTTCCGGGACGTATCCATGATGTATCGCCTATCTTGTTAGGTGTTGCTAGGGCATAGACGAGGTTGTTTACGGGCATCTCTGTATCTTTCTCTGTCACAGCCATTATTCTCCATGGATAGTTCCTAGCGCCGGTACTCTTAGCGATATAGTCTTCACCTTCAGCTACATACGACATGTGTCTCCATGGATAATACTCCATTTTTTTAGGATAAGGAGCGATATCCGCCTTCAGACAGTCACCATCGGCTTTCACGAACATACAAGGATAGTTCCACACGTCACTCTCTAGTAGTGTCATCTTAGCCTTACCGCAATCAACCGTAGCAGGAAGGAAAGCTATCTTCGACTCTGCAGTATCAAGCGTTGTCACATCGTATATGTTTTGGAAAGCCATGGCGTAAGGTTTCTCATCGTTGGTTGTGTATGACAGCCACGCTGTACGCTCTTTACCGAAGTTATATGCTGCCGTCTCTTTCTTTACCACCGTCTCTGCAGTTTCTGTCGTAGCAAAACGATATGCCACGCCATCGTTGTATGCTCTCACGACGATGGAGAATCTGTTTCCAAGATCAAACGTGTTCTCGGTGTACGACACATTAAAACTCTTCTGACGATAGAACGGTGCCGTTATCGTATCCTTGCGTTGTTGAGATTTTCCCGCTTTGAGACTCACCTTATTACCTATCTCCTTCTTGGTCGTCGTAATACCTATCTTAGACGGTTTCATCAATGTCTCGCCGTCTAATGATACCGATAAAGTGAGATGATCTTTGTCATCTAGTGTCGCGACGATCCTGCCATTCGGCGACGTCACCGTCTGTTTCTTTGCTTGCATAGTTGACATGCCAAGCATCAACAATGCTCCTAAAAAAATAACCTTTTTCATATATCAAAAATTATATTCCGTTCTTTCATTTTTATGCTCCAATTGCAAATATATAAAAACTTTTGAGACCCTCGCATCGTTATGAATGAAAGAATCGTCTAATTCATGAAAAATGCGTCTAAATAAGCCTTTATGGACGATTGTTTTACTCCTTTGGACTATTTTTTCAGTTATCTTTATAAATAAATGTTTACTTTGCAAGTGGAATTTTTACCTACTACTAAAATATGAAAAATAGAACTCTACTTATCGGTTTATCGATAGTTACCACTCTCGGTGCTAATGCACAAATCAAGGAAGTTGAATTTACGAAAGTTCACCTCAACGACAATTTCTGGTCTCCTCGTATAGAGATCAACCGTACCGTTAGTATCCCCTCCGCGTTCAAGGAGTGTGAGCAGAACGGTAGGTTTGACAATTTTGCCATTGCGGGCGGACTGATAAAAGGCGAGCACAAGGGTGATTTCTCTTTCGATGATACCGATCCGTATAAAATTATCGAAGGTGCCAGCTATTCATTGGCTGTACACTACGACAAAGATCTCGACGCTTATCTCGACAGTGTCATCGCTATCATCGCATCGGCACAGGAACCTGACGGTTATCTTACTACATGCGTCACCAACAACTGCACCCGTCTGTCAGGATGGTGGGGAACACATAAATGGGAAAAGATAAACAGTCATGAGTTGTACAACTCCGGTCATCTTATTGAATCGGCCGTTGCTCACTATCGTGCCACAGGTAAGAGAAATTTCCTGGACGTAGCTATAAAGAATGCTGATTTGGTATGCAAGACCTTCGGTCCTAATGAGGGACAGATACACCGCCCTTCTGGTCATCCTATAGCAGAGATGGCTCTCTGTAAATTATATAAGGTGACGGGTAACAAGAAGTATCTTGAGACAGCAAAATATTTCGTTGAAGAGACTGGTCGCGGCACTGACGGACATCAGTTAAGCGAATACAGTCAGGATCACAAACCTATCCTACAGCAAGACGAGATAGTAGGACATGCCGTAAGAGCCGGTTATCTCTATTCTGGTGTTGCCGACGTGGCTGCTCTGACCAACGACAAGGCATATTTCGATGCTTTGGTACGCATTTGGAACAATATGTCTACGAAGAAACTGTTTATCACAGGAGGTATCGGCAGTCGTCCACAGGGCGAAGGTTTCGGTCCTAACTACGAGCTGAACAACCACACGGCCTACTGTGAGACATGTGCTGCAATAGCCAATGTTTATTGGAACTACCGTATGTTCCTGGCTACGGGCGAAGCAAAATACATGGATGTATGCGAACGAGCTCTATATAATAATGTGATGAGCGGTGTAAGTCTGAGCGGAGACAAGTTCTTCTATGACAATCCACTGGAGAGCAACGGAGAACATGAGCGTCAGAAATGGTTCGGCTGCGCCTGCTGTCCCGGTAACATCACACGTTTCGTGGCGTCTATACCTAACTATATCTATGCCACTGAAGGTAAAGATATCTTCGTAAACCTTTATGCACAGGGTGTTGCTGACATCAACGGAGTTCAGGTTGAGCAGACCACAGAATATCCTTGGGATGGAAAGATTCGTATCAACATCAAGAAAGGCAGCGGTAAATTTGCTATGCGCCTGCGTATCCCTTCATGGTTGAAGACAAGTCCTACGAACAACAACCTATACACCTATACCGACGGTGCTAAGAAATATAGTATCACCGTAAACGGTAAGAATATCGGCAGTGAAGACGGTAACGGTTATTTCGTTATCTCTCGCAAATGGAAGGAAGGAGATGTCATAGATATCGATTTCCCTATGGACGTAAGACGTATCGTGGCCAATGATAATGCAGAAGACGACCGTGGTAAGGTAGCCTTAGAGCGCGGTCCGATAGTTTTCTGTCTCGAAGGAAATGATCAGGCAGACAAACATGTGTTTAACAAATATATTCTGAATTCAACAGCAATACAATCACACTTCGAGCCTCAACTGCTGAACGGCGTTATGGTACTTGAAGGTGCAGCAAAAGAGATGGAACAAGACGGAACGATAAAGGATGTTACGTTCCGTGCCATCCCCTACTCTACTTGGAACAACAGAGAGCCACAACAGATGGAAGTATGGATAGCTTACACTCCTGCAGCTGCTGTAGCTACACCTGAACCGACTATCGCCAGTCAGGCAGAGACCTTCAGTAATCGCGGTCCTATACAGAACGATGCTCCTGAGACAGCCCCCACCGACAGTTGGGCAGGCGGTGTAAACGATCAGTGGGAACCCAAACGTTCTTCAGACACATCTAAGCCATATCATTATTGGTGGTTGAAACGCGGTACCACGGAGGCTATATCATATAAGTTCAAAGAGCCTGAGACTGTAAGCAACGTACAGGTATACTGGTTGGACTTCGACCATTATGACGGTAATTTCCGTGTACCTGAGTCATGGTCTCTCTATTACATGGATGAGGCTGGAGAATGGAAAGAGGTACAGGATCACAGCGAATATACTGTAAGAAAAGACTGTTACAACAGTGTTGACTTCAAACCTGTCAAAACCACGGGTCTAAAGATCTTAGCAAAATTGCAGGATGGAGAGTCCGGTGGCGTACTGGAATGGAAAGTGAATAAATAACAAGAATAAATGTATGAATGTTTAAAACAAAACCTAAAAATTAAAGCATGAAAAGAGCAAATGACATTTACGGTTTTATGCATGGCAAAGCTATGGTAAAAGCCACAGCATGTTTGCTTATGACTGCTGTAGCAGGTACATCTCCTGCTTTAGCATCAGAAGAAACATCTGAGAACTCTATTGCTGCTGTTGCCGCTCAAAGTAAGGTGACAGTGAAAGGTGTCGTAAAAGACGCTAAGGGTGAACCTATCATTGGCGCGAGCGTCATGGAAAAGGGCACTAAGAACGGTACCGTCACTGATTTCGACGGTAATTACACTCTAAACGTATCTAGCAAGAACGCTACATTGGTTATTAGTTACATTGGTTTTACAACACAAGAGGTGCAGGCTGGCAGCGATGTTACGCTTCAGGAAGACAACGCACTCTTGAACGAGGTCGTTGTTATCGGTTATGACACCCAGAGAAAAGGCGATGTCACAAGTGCTATCACTAGTATCAAGGAAAAAGACTTCCTCACAGGTAAGATTGGTGATGCTGCTGAACTTATCAAAGGTAAGGTTGCCGGTTTGAACATCGTACTGTCTTCTGGTGACCCTAACGCCTCTTCAAGCATTATGTTGCGTGGTATCAACACTATCTACGGTGGTGTTACACCTCTTATCTTGGTTGATGGTATAGAGGGTTCGCTTACAACCGTTGCTCCTGAGAATATCGCATCTATCGATGTATTAAAAGATGCATCTGCAGCTGCTATCTATGGTACACGTGGTGCTAATGGTGTGATTATCATTACAACGAAGACAGGACGTCGTGATCATAAGGCAGAAGTAACATACAATGGATATGTATCTTTCTCTAACTGGTATAAGAAGGCTAAGTTCATGGATACTAACGATATCATCTACGGACGTACGAACTTCACATACGAGGGATACGATACTGATTGGCTGAAAGCTATCACAAGAAAAGCAGGATATGCTATGAACCACTCTATTACAGCACGTGGAGGAGGTAAAAACAGTACTTACTCTGCTAATGTGACATATACAGACCAGGAAGGTATCATGAGAAAGAGTGATTCTCGTGACTTGAAAATGCAAATGGATTACACTCAGTATTTCCTCAACGACATATTGAAAGTGAACTTCAATATGCTCTATACACGTCACAAGAATACAAACAATGACAACAACTACGCATATCGTCAGGCACTCATACATAATCCATCATCTCCAATATACAACGAAGATGGTAGTTACTATGAGGAAATGAGTCGCTTCCAATATTATAACCCTGTAGAGATTCAAAATGAGTTGATTGGCGATACAAGAAGTCATCTCGCTCGTCTTACAGGTAATATCACTGTAGAGCCTATAAAGAACTGGCAGACAAACCTTATGTTATCTCTCAAGGATACAGGATCTGAGGGCGAAACATACTATACAAAAAACTATTACTCTCAGGTAACATCATCCATAAATGGTTGGGCATCGAAATCATCTAGTAACGGTCGTAGCGACAACCTGGAATTGACGACAAAATACAGTTGGGAGTTCAGTGGCCATCGTATGTCTGCACTCGCAGGTTATAGCTACCTCTATAATGTTTACGATGGATTCAGTGCAGGTAACGGTAACTTCCCTTCACAGGAGTTCTTATACAACAATTTGTCTTTAGGTACATATCTTACGGATGATGACCACACTGCAAGTATGGGTTCTTACAAGAACGACAACAAACTTATCGGATTCTTCGGACGTTTCACATGGGCGTACAAGGATCTCTATCACCTCATGTTTAGTATTCGTCGTGAGGGATCGTCAAAATTTGGTGATAACCACAAATGGGGTACCTTCCCTTCAATCTCTGCCGGATGGACAATCAGCAATGAGAAATTCATGCAGAACGCAAAATGGATTAGTAACTTGAAGTTGCGCGCCGGTTATGGTGTAACAGGACAGATACCAGGCAGTTCATATATGTCTATGACTTTGTATTCTTATGATACTTACGGTAAGCATCGTAATTCTGATGGTTCTTGGGCACAGTCACTCTATGTTACACAGAATCCTAATGCCAACTTAAAATGGGAGAAGACAGGTGAGTTCAACCTTGGACTTGATTGGTCTGTTCTCAACAGTCGTTTAGGAGGTAGCATAGACTTCTACACTAGAAAGACTACAGACCTGTTATACTCATACAATGTTCCTGTTCCACCAAACATGTATAGTTCTACAATGGCAAACGTTGGTTCTATGAGAAATACCGGTATTGAATTTTCTATCAATGCTATACCTGTACAGACTAAGGATTTCGAGTGGAATACGACTCTTACATTGTCACACAACAGCAATAAACTGCTTAGTCTTTCTAACGACCTTTACGAGACAGATAACTTCCAGGAGTTATATGGCGGTCTGAGTGATCCTATCTCTGTACCTACTCACTGTATGGAAGTAGGTCACCGCTTAGGTGATTTCTGGGGTCTTAAGTCTGTAGGTGTCAGTGCAAACGGTGTCGTACTCGTTGAAGTAAAAGATGCCGATGGCAACTGGGTCGTTAAGGAGTTTGACACAAGTTACAATACACAAAGTAACCGTCAACGTTTAGGTAACGGTCTTCCAAAAGTTATAGCAGGATGGAATCACACTTTCAGATACAAAGGTTTCGATCTTAGCCTACAGTTCACAGGACAGTTCGGTTATAAGATCCTCAACGCACAGCGTTGTTTCTATGAGAATAACTCCATCGCTTACAACCGTCTGAAGAGTGCTGCAAACTGGTATGGTGCTGTAGATACCGATTTGAATCCGGTATTAGATACTAATGGCAACCAAGTACAAGTTCAGTTGAGCAATAGTATGACACAAGGCTTCTGGAGTGATCATCTCGAAAATGGTGATTTCGTAAAACTTCAGAATGCTACACTCGGTTACACTGTTCCTCTCAAGCAATCTTGGAAGAAATATTTAAGCAACCTACGCGTTTACGTTTCTGGTCAGAACCTATTCTGTATCACAGGTTATTCAGGTCTTGACCCTGAGGTTAGCAACGACTTCATGACACCGGGTGTTGATAATCGCGATAAATACCCTACTGTTCGTTCTTTCACCTTTGGTATGAACGTTACATTCTAAAATCATTATGATGGAAAATAGAATCATTAAAATGAACATTACTATGAAATCAATAAAAAATATATTAATCGGTTTGGCTGTAACCTCCATACCTCTCACCTCATGTACAAATCTTGATGAGACGATATACGATGAGCTTGCAGCAGAGACTATTGACGTTACCGATACGGATAACCTCAATGCAATGATGGGAGAAGCTTATGCACAGTTCCGCTTCCTGTATTGGGGATGGAATGGATATTTCGACCTTTGTGAGGAATGTTCCGACACTTATATGACCCCGAAACGAATTGGTGTTGGTTGGGGAGACCTCTACATAAACATGCATAAACATAATTGGACTTATTCACAGGGACACCTTGAAGGACTATGGAATTATGCGTATGTAGGCATCGGCTATTGCAACAAATGTCTTGACATCTTGCCAGAAGAAGGCAATGCACAAGCGCAGATGAGATTCCTTAGAGCAATAAACTATTACATTCTTCTCGACGCTTTCCGCAACGTTCCTTTGGAAACTACACAAAACGTGGAAGATGGGTATCTTCCTAAACAAGTAAGTGCAGATACTATATTCAATTTCTGTGTTAGTGAGCTTAATGCTATAAAAGATGATTTAGGCACAACTAGCGACTACGGCATACCTAATAGATATGCTGCCTGTATGACACTTGCAAAACTCTATCTTAATGCGAATGTGTATCTGGGTACAGACGATGACAACTGGTATCGCTTGGCTAAAGCAGAAGTTGACGAAGTAATCAATAGTGATAAATATGAATTGGCTAAAAACTATTCTGATTGTTTCAAAGCAGATCTCAGTACTTGTAATGAGATAATCTTCGCTATCCCACTGGATTCAAAGAATGCATCTCACAACTACCTCGTAAACAAATGTCTTGTAGGTGCCGGAGCTGCTGCATACGGATATAGTGGTTCACCATGGAATGGTAGTTGCGCAGTGCCTCAATTTATTGATACTTACGATGATGGCGATAAGCGTAAAGATGCCACATGGACCGGCGGTATACAGTATGAAGCTGTATTGAACAGTGATGGTACATATACTCCGCAGGCAGGTGATCCTATCGCATTCTCAAGTGATGACTGGTATGGGGAAGGTGTACTAAACTACAAACAAGATGTACACTCAATCGATAATCCAGGAGCATATCAGCAAGAGGGTTTTAGATTCGTTAAGGAGGAGATTGTCGCAGGTGACAAAGGAACCTACGGAGATGATGTTCCTTTCTATCGTCTCGCTGATGCTTATTTCATCAAGGCAGAATGTCTGCTTCGCTTGGAAGAAAATGAAGACTCAGCTGCGTTGTTAGTTTCAGCAGTTCGTGCGCGTGCTTTCGAATCTACGGCAGCGGCTACACGTACAGTGGCACAGCTGAAAGGTGGCAGTTGTTACGACTATGGTCATCGTGAATACACTTGTGAAGGGTATGCAAACTGGGATTCTAACTCATACGTATACACTAAAGAAGGTGGTTCTGACATCATTCTTGGCGGTCTTCTTGACGACCTAGCATGGGAGTTTGTTGGCGAGCATCACCGTCGTCAGGATCTTATCAGGTTCAAAATATCAGGTCAAAAAGATGATGACGGTAATGTGCTAAATGTTTTCAACGGAAAATCATGGTTCTGCAAGGACGCTACATCAAAATCACAACACTGGGATGTGTTCCCTATACCAGAATCTGCTATGAAAGCAAATATTTCTCTTGTACAAAACAAAGGTTATAGCAATTAAAGAGGAGGATAGTATATGAAAAGAATATTTAATTTAGCATGCACATTCCTGTTGATGCTCTCTGTGAGCCTTCTCAACAGTTGTGGCGACAATAAAGATTTTACCGGTGAGCACGTACTCACCGACGAAGAGCTTGCTGAACTTGCAAGACAAGACTCTATTAAGCAGGCCCAGATGAACAGTATAAATGCTGATCTTATCTTGACACGTAGTCTAGATATAACTATCAGTAGTACATCGTATGATGGAGGTTCTGTAGATGTTAATATCGACTCCTTGTCATCGCTCTTTGGTCTTTCAAACGAAACAATCCTCGCCGTCCTTGGAGGAGAGGATACAAGTACAGATCTTAAAGGTTTTGCTATTGATGGTTCTACACATACTGACGTTAGTAGCTCATCCAACACTAATGCTGTATGGGGGCACTGGTGGAGCGCAGCTGGTGACGTTACTACATGGGGTGATAACGCTATGGTATTTGCGGAATTTGACCCTGAAAAAGCGGTATTCAATGTAGGACAGTTTCCCGGTCATCTCACAGACGGACAGACTGTAACCTTTATAGAATGTCTTAAATATCAAGATATAAGATTCGCCCTGGTTGTAACTGTCAATGCAAAGGCTCGTGGTGAAGTAGAAGCCGGTGTAGTAAACACTCAGAAGCTGACTCTCACTACAACTCCTAAGAACAGTTATGCTGCTGACGTGGTAGAAGGTTTTGATCTTGATCTGCTTATGAGCGACCTCGGTGTAAGTTCTACTGATGAACTTAGCTGGATTGCTGTAAATGCTGACGGTAGCTATGCACAGGAAGCAACAGCTGATGCTCCAGGTTTCTGGTATGACATGGAAGGATATGCAAGTTCTTGGGGCGATAACGCAAGTGTATATTGTGGATTCTACGAAAACCAGATACAAGTAGGACAGTACCCTAACCACAACGAGGCTGGCTCTCAGATAACAATATACTACGGTGCTACAGCAAACAATAAGATAGAAATGTTGGAGATTACCATAAACTTCCAAGAATATGATGATCCTGAAACAGCACCGGAAGGTGACCCTGTATCTTTCGAGAAAGATATAACTATCACAAAGGCATACTCTAACGACTATGCTTCTGTTACATACGAAGATTTACAGGATGAGCTCCGCAACGCGTTTAAGATGACTACATATCAGATATACAAGGCTATCTTGAGCGGTGACCTGAAAGTTTATGTACAGGAATCTTCAGAAGAAGCTCCTACATATACTGCAGATGCTCCTGGTTACTGGATTAATGCCGAT
>Ga0065711_1046910_pt1 | contig 12629 bp, 8 predicted proteins | sample Hoacrofraction12_FD_59098 | JGI IMG/M metagenome (GOLD analysis project Ga0065711, IMG submission 59098) | Hoatzin crop microbial communities from Cojedes, Venezuela - Epithelial fraction 12 v2 (version 2) | ecosystem: Host-associated > Birds > Digestive system > Esophagus > Crop | place...
GGAGAAGTGGTGGTGATCAACTGGACAATGGGGGACCTGGGCATGACGTAGATGGTATGGAATAAGGGGTGGATAATGTCCTGGGTTTGGCCAGGACAGGGTTAATTTTCACCAGACTCTAGGAAGGGGCACAGCCGGGGGGTGGGGGCTGACCCCACCTGGTCAAACAGAGGCCGGTATTCCATAGCATGGGACGTCATGCTGGGTTCCGGTGGAGGGGAGGGCTGCGCAGCGGGGATTCTCTGGCGGCTTGGGGGGACGCGGCGCCGGTCCTGTGCAGGAGAGCGGCTGTCTGGGTCGTGCGGTTCATTGTTGTGTTTTCTCTTTATCTGTATCGTTGTTTGTTTCCGGCAGCAGCCAAAACCAAGACAATGACATTGTACAAAAATGACCCAATGACACAATCAGTATGGAAATTGAAGGTGCTATGCATTTATTTTCCACTTAAAAAGCAGGCGTTTGCTTATGTAGCATCTTTCCCAGTTGAAATCAGGATGCAAGCCAGCATGAAGTGAATGTTCACTGTGGGCAGATTTCCTTCTGCTCTTGGTGAATTGGATGAATCCACAATGGCAGGAGGTCAGTCCTCTCTCACACACTTAAGGAAACTCACAGAACAAATGGAGGAAACAAATGGAATACCTTGGGGCTAATTTAAACCTGCAAAATAGGGGAATGAAGACACAAGTCTTTCCCCATAGTGTATGAAAAGGAGCAGTGGATCACCATATGGACAGCAAAGCATTTTGTAGAATGATTTGATTAAAGCAGAATTAAAGTATATCCTCTAAATTCTGTTGCTTTTGTGAGTATTATCAGATAGTGCACATAGCCTTAGCAAAGAAAAGTAAGATGAAAGGGTAACAGTAAGTGCTAGCCATTATAATTTTATGTGTTGAGTATGCTAATATCCTCTTCTGTTACCTTAGTGGGCAAAATTTATTTGCTGAAACCAAGGAAGACTTTCTTTCTTAAGGTTAAGACTATTACATATGACTGAAGAGAAACTGGAAAACCTTGTCCTAAATGTATTGGATAACACCAAGAGGTTGGAAATTCTCTTGCGAGTGGTACCTGTAGTACTGAAATTTTCAGTAAAGAGTTTGGGATACGTGCTGCAGTAGTTACTCTTTATGGTCCAGTTCCCAATCCAATGTGAAGTCCATCAGAAGAATGTGGTTGTCTCTTCTTAATGAAATTTTCATTGGAATTGTTAGTTTCAACATGTTGTCAATGATTCTTTGCAACATGTTCACCAGCATAATAATTATTTGTTTCCTCATGATAATAATTACGATGCAAGTTATTTAATAAAAAAAAAAAAGAGAGAAAATGCAGAATAATCAGCACATTTTACAGATTTCCAGACAGAAGAAAATTCCAGTCTTCTGCATTTGAGGTCATAGCTCCCAATTTCTTCTCTCCACTTCTCAATTTTATCTTGCAGAAATAAAAATACTTCTAATGAAACATTTGTTGTGTGGTGGGTTGATCTTTGCTGGCTGCCAAGTGCCCACCAAGCCACTCTGTCACACTCCCTTCTCTACAGGACAGAGGGAGAAAATAATATGAATATCTCGTGGATTGAGCTAAGAATAGGGAAATCACTTACCAATTACTGTAATCACAAAAAACACTTCATTTGGGGAATACTTGGGGAAACATAGGAACAGGTTGCCCAGAGAGATGGTAGATGCCCCATCCCTGGAAACATTCTAGGTTGGGTTGTACAAGGATCTGAGCAACCTGATCTAGTTGAAGATGTCCCTGCTTACTGCATGGGGGGTTGGACTACATGACCTTTAAAGATCTCTTCCAGCCTGAACTATTCTATGATTCTGTGCTGACATTAACTTAATATATTGCCAATTAAACAGACTATGATAATGAGAACTAAGAACAAATCTAAAAACACCTTCTCCCCACTCTTCCCAGGCTCATCTTCTTTCCCAACTTCTATATCTCCTCCCCGCAAATGGCGCAGGGGGACGGGGAATGGCGGTTGTGGTAATTTCATTATGTTTTCTCTGCCACTTCTTTCTCCTCACACTCTTTCCCTTCTCCATTGTGGGGTCTCACTCACAGGAGACAGTCCTGCACAAACTTCTCCAATGTGGGTCCTGTCCATGCGGTACAGTCTTTCAGGAACAGATTTCTCCAGCATGGCTTCCCCACAGGGTCACAGGTCCCTCCAGAAAACCTGCTGCTGCATGGGCTCCTCTCTATGGGCTGCAGTTCCTGCCAGGAGCCTGCTCCAGCATGGAGTCCTCCACAGGCTGCAGGGTGGATGTCTGCCCCACCATGGATCTCCATGGCCTGCAGGGGAGCAGCCTGCCTCACCATGGTCTTCACCATGGGCTGCAGGAGAGTCTCTGCTCCCGCCCCTGGAGCACTTCCTCCACCTCCTCCTTCAATGCCCTTGGTGTCTGCAGAGTTGTTTCTCTCACACATTCTCACTCGACTCTTCCAGCTGATGTTGCACAGCAGTTTTTACCCTTTCTTAGGTAATCACAGAGGCACAACCAGCATCACTGATGGACTCAGTTTTGGCCAGCAGCAGGTCCGTCTTGGAGCTGGAGTCGTCTAAAACAGGCTCTGTCTCACATGAAAGCAGCTCCTGGTGTCTTCTCACAGAAGTCACCCCTGCAGCCCCCCCACTACCAAAATCTTGCCAAATAAACACAAGTTAATTTGATGCCACATTGTGAAACTCATCAGCTGGAGAGAAACTGAATTTTCATGTGGGTTGAAATATTCTGACAAAATCTTAACAGAGAATCTCGGTAGATCAGACAGTCTGTACATGTCTAAATAGGATCCACATTGAAATACATTCTCATTAAATTTCTTAACTTCTGATTTTCAAAACAGAGACAATATTTAGATTAAAAGTTTTTTAAACAAGTCGTGAGATAAAAAAAAAATTAAATTGGTCATTCATATTCCTTTATTTCTACTGAGAAATTACAGATTAATCAATACTCTTTGAAATCAGATTTGTTTATTGTATGTCAAAACATTGCCCCATTCAAAAATCGGACGAGAAATAAAAACTGTTTATGTCTTTTACCTATAGTTAACAATGTCAGATTGAGCTAGTCTAACATTATCTTGAGATACTAGGCAAGTAAAAATTAGTGTTTAATCAATTAATGTGATTTTTCTATTTAATTGCATCACTGGTGGTGCTTAATAGCATCTACTGTGCTACTACTCTCATTTTAGACATATTCCACGAAATCAGTGAAAGGAACATAAGGTTATGGTAAGTTCATCAGCAGCCCTCTCAGACCTTTGGTTTGGTGTGACTCATTCTTTTGCAACTAAACAATTAGTTTGGAATGGTGTGTTAAAATTTATTGCTTTGCTAATCAAGTTGATTTAAAGTATTGCCTAGCAGCAGAATTATCCCATAAAGGAAATAAGGGGATAAAATGGCAAGAAACTTTTTAAGTGCTTTCATCAAGGAAATTGTGGCTGGCTGCATGTGTGCCAAGGAGAGTATGGAATATTGTGAACTTGAATTCGAGAGCTCCTGTACATAACAACGAAAGACAAAGAACAGGTATGTTCCTTCATTCCAGCCACAGTGTTTCAGAGGAGATTTTTAAGAGCATCTATTTAAATGAATTGAGAATTAGAAATGTATGCCCAGTGTATTTGCTATGCAATCCGAATTAAGTGTACCGTATCTGATACTCCTCCAGCTTTTATGGGTTCACATACTAATTTTCTAGAAGCCATGATCGATGCTTCATTCAACAAACAGATTGGACTGTGCTTTGGGGTGAAATAATTTGTCACCAAAGGTGGAAAAATCATACAGAGTGAAGCAGGATTACAAGAAGAGAAGCCATGGTCTTACATATTAGTAAGTTAAGTGCTGCCCTGCAAAATTGCACGTATTTCTCTAAATCTGCCACTGAGCTACTGTGTGTTGTTGGAAAAAAATCACCTAAAATTAAAATTTCCCTGGATGCCTGGTATCTTTATGTTTCTATTTGCTGAGAATTCTGAACCTGAGCCCCTAAAATGTTTGTGCACTGAGAAGAAAAATGCTCTAAACTATTATTTTTTAAAAATATATTTCAGATTATTTAAATTATCCCAAGTTAATAGAGGCTTTTAGTTTTAGTCTCTTTTTATTTGCGATTTGTAAAAATGGTGATGTAATACCATATACTTGGAAGCTGTGAAAATAAAGTCACCAGTCCATGAAATATGCCGGTATAATTCAATATCTCGCTATTTCTTAGGGGAAATTCACACCTTATCTTAGACCCGTGTCACGGTTTAAAGCAGGGTGTCAATAAACAGGGTGGCAGACGCTCTCTATTAACCCCCACCCTCCCACCAGAGGAAGGGAAAAGGAGGAAAAGGGAGAGAAACTTACAAATTGAATATAAAATGTTTTACTAATAACATTAATAATACTAATAATATTACTAATAAGAGAAATACTGTAAAATATACAAAACCAATACTGAGTTTCCCAGAGTTGGGTGCCGGGGCACTGGCATTCTGCCAGCAACCGCCAGGCAGCACCAGTAAGTCCCAGACTGGACTCCGCAGTAGATGGACTCAGGAATGCAAGGATCGGGATCTGAATCAGGATCACAGGCAGGACAAGAAACAGGGTCCTCTTCAGCAGCTGGCCATGGATGAAGAGAGCGAGACCCCCCAGCTTTAAACTGAGTATGGCCTACATGGCGTGGAATACCTCGCTGGTCAATCTCGGGTTACCTGTCCTGTCCGCCCCTCCCCACAAGTACAACCCCTTCCGACTCCTCACTTGCGGGACCTAAGAGATCTGTTGGTAACCTTGGCTGCTACAGTGATAATTATAAACAGGGGACTTTTTCTGCATTCCTTTCCTACCGTTAGCTCAGTGTAACTATAAACATTAGGTGTTATCAGCTTTGGAGTGGACAGTGTCTGTAAAACATGCAGCCAGCATCAGAAAAATGCAGTTACTTAGAAGAACTTAGCTGTAAGGAAGATTCACAAAAGAGAATCGGTTCTATTTTAACCAAAACCAGGACAACCCATTATCTCCATACTCCTTCTATTTATCATCACATTGAATCATTTACTTCCTTGGACAGACAAGCAGACACCTCATCACCATCACCTCATGGCAACAACTTCACTGTGAAGTACCTTCTCGTGTCATTGACAAGATCATCTGTTTTGTTTTGCTAAGAAGGTGGCTGTAATCTTACTCTGCTGATCAGGGTACCCATCAAAATATTATTTACAACTTCAGGCCCTGAAAAACTATATTTATATCATGCTTATCTGAGGTTTCTGATTTGTGACTTTAGAATGTCAACACTCTAAGAGATTGTAGTGGCTAAGGTGATCTATGCTTGGTGCTGTATAACAGAGGCTTGTTACTGCAAACTGTTTAGAGCCAGATTTTTACAAGTACCCTAGTATCTATCTATCACTTATTTCAACACTTGAAATCCTTTGGTAATTCAGATGTGAATGGGAAGAAAATGGCACAGAGAAAGGTGGAAGTACGTGTCTAAATTCTGTAGAAGACTTCAGAAGAGGTAACACAAAACAGAAAAGAACAGACTTTAATTTTAGTAAGAAGATGAATCTACTACACACTGCAGTTGTCAGATTTTACTGACAGAATTTTTCTGTCCAAGCACGTAAACTGATTTTGTGTTACTAATATTTTTGTACAAATGCTAAAACACTAAAGAAGACTTGATTTCTGTTGGAATATTAGTAGGAAAGATTAAGCATTTGCAATAAAAAAACTGAAACAGGAATTGTTGCACTTTATCAGCGGTGAAATCTGTAGACACTTTCCAAACACATTAATACCTTTGGCATTTTATGTTCCAAATGCCTAAGAAAACAATACATTGATTTGCTGTTTCATTACTGCTGCTTATCTTTAGGGGATGACATTAAATCTCATTAAAGGCAAAATAAAATCGAAGTAATCTGTTTAAAGTGGAGACCACTGACCAAAGTGGAAAGAAAAATAATTCCTAGCAGGCCATGATGTCAGACACAAATCCTGCACCAGGCATTTTACTATAAACAAAATGTTGATGTAAACAATCTCTTTCCCAAACTATTTAGTTGGAAAATTATGTTCTGGGTCCAGTGAGATAGAAATATGATCCTTAGTCAACTATTTTAGGGGAGGAAACAGATCCCTTTTCAGCACCTGAAATACCAATTTCAGCACACACTGAGCAAAAATAGAACTTCTATTTTCATATATGTTCCAATATTGTTCACAGGTAAATACAATGTCCATTGTAATTAGTCGCTTTGGAACAACTGCTATGTCTTTCAATTTATACTTCACGGTTGCATTGTTGATATGTTTTAAGATTAGTCCATCTGAGAAGAAAATTTTTAATTTTCTTTCAGTTTCACCATAACAGAGAAAAGGCCAATACTGACTGCGATACAAGGCTCTAGTTCTTTATTATAAACAAGACCAAACCAAAGATACATGGAACATTTGTTTCAAAGTATTAACTATTTTACTTACTTGGAGGAAGAACCTCCACTGTCCTTCATTGTCTTAGACTAAGAACTTTCATACACAATCTGCCTTGGACCAGTTCTATTTAGTGCCTTACTAACAATTTGCATAAGGAATAAAATGTCTGTGGACCAAACTAGAAGGACAGCATCGGAATTCAAAGTGGTCTTGATACACAACACAGTGATCAATGAGATGATCTTCAATGAAGTGTGCTATATTTTACCTTAGGTAGAAAGTGAAAAGCAAATTACAAATACAGAAGCAGCGGCATAGCAGAAAAGAATCAGTTGGTGTAATGAAAAACAAAGGAAAGTCATTACTAGCCCTGTTCTATATTTTAAAATTAAAACTCTAGCAAGAGACCTACAACAAGTCTGGGACACTGACTTAAAGGAATCACAGAATCACAGAACAGTAGGAGTTGGAAGGGACCTCTGGAGATCATCTATTCCACCCCTACTGCTGAAGCATGGTCACCTAGATCAGGCTGCACAGAAGCATGTCCAGGGGGATTTTGAATATCTGCAGAGAAGGAGGCTCCACAACCCCTCTGGGCAGTCTGCTGCAGTGCTCTGTCACCCTCAGAGGGAAGAAGTTCTTCCTCAAGTTCAGATGGAACTTCCTATGCTTCATTTTGTACCCATAGCCCCTTGTCCTGCCACTGGGCACCACTGAAAAGAGTCTGGCCCCATCCTCCTGACACCCGCCCTTCAGATATTTATAAGTATTTATGAAGTCACCTCACAGCCTTCTCTTCTTCAAGCTGAACAAGCCCAGCTCCCTCAGCCTTTCCTCATAAGAGAGATGCTCCAGTCCCCTAATCTAAATGAAGCTCTAGAGGAGTTAAGAAAAATCTAAATGAGCAGCAAAAATGTCAGAGATTTTGGGAACAAAGTGTAGGGAAATTATTGGATTCTTTGGTGCTGTTTTGATGGTTATTTCACAATTTGTCTAGAAAAGAGAAAAGAGAGAAATACTCTTTCACACACAGAAAAAGAGTAGTTGATAGAAAAAGTTGTTAATTCTGCTCGATATCCCCGTTGATATGTCCAGTAGGACTGCACAAATCTCACAAAAAGTAATTTTATAGTAAAGTTTCAACAGATATTATAACAACTTTCTAATTATTAAGTGTTACACTTTAGCCTGGATAAATGTCAGGTGCCCATCAAAGCCGCTCTATCACTCTTCCTCCTCAGCTGGATAGGGGAGAGGAAATATGAAAGGCTTGAGGGTCGAGATAAGGACAGGAAGAGATCACTCACCAATTACTGTCACAGGCAAAACAGACTGAACGCAGGGAGAAGAAAAAAGTTTAATTTGTCACCAATAAAATCAGAGTAAGATAATGAGAAATAAAACTAAATCCAAACAAATCCAAAACATGGCACCATACAGACTGCTATGAAAAAAATCAACTCCATCCCAGCCAGACCCAGTACACACAAAAACATCTCTGAGAATATTAGGGCTTTCAAATGCACGAAGTATATGTGGAATTTTATCATGATCCTGCATTTTTAAAAATTGCAATTAAAGAAAATAAGATGAACAAAAATTCTCTTAAATTTCCACAAACAATCTGAGCAAAGTTAACACTAAATCAAATGTTCAGCACATGTAAAAGGGTGCCTTTAACTCATTTCAAACAAGCCATGGGGCTGATTTGCCCTGCATAAAATCAAGCCTGAAGCATTGAACTGTTGCACATTGTGTTAAACATTATGAGAAAGAGGCATAGCTGAAATCCAGCAATAAAAAAATGTGACATTTGTAAGTTAGAGTTTAAATATTAACATTCAACACATGCTTTTCTGGATAGAATAGTTCATTAGTAGTGCAGCTGTGTGTTAATGGTCTAAAGTGACCTGTCCAAAGGCTGGCTGGTCATATTTCAGTAGTGTACACTGGTGGTCAGATTATAACGTGACTTGTGCATTTTCCATACCCTAGTCATGTTAGAAACGTTTCTTTGCCTCATCATCAAAGTGAAAGATTGCCTCTTTACCAGGGAAAAGCGAAATGATGGTTCTGGTATGCAGTCTAGATTTAATTATCTACCAAATATTCAAGAATTAATGCCCATAATTTGTAATCTATAGCATTCACCATAGACAAATATAGGCAAGCACATACACACACACCAAAAAAAACCCAAAAAAAAGTTTCAAGGAGAAGAAGGTCTCCTCTCAGTAGTATCTATACACACGAGAAGCAGACTGGATTACAACTGATATGAAGTTAATTTAAGAGAGAAAACCAGCAGAATCATAGCATGAGAGAATCATAGAATCATTAGGTTAGAAAAGACCTTTAAGATCATCTAGTCCAAGACAGAAAAACAGAAGAATCAGAATACTTCTTCACTTAAATAAAACAGAAATTTTTCACTACTGTGTAATATATGCCACAAAATAGCTTCTTTTCTATTCTTTAGTTTCACCTAAATTTAAGCATATGTTTTCTTTCTGTCATCACTAAATCCAGATCTATGGAAAGAGAACTCTGCTGTTGAAAGTTTGTCTTATTACAAGAACACATTTGACAGTCTGCTGCAATTGCTATTAATTTCATCTGCTATCACATACATTGAACTCCAGAATTCCCTGTAGTAGACTGATATTTAAGAAGGAAAAAATATCTGCACTGTTATTATCAGAGAACAACAGCAAATCAGTGCAACAGCAAAAGTCAAATAACACGTGACAAGCTATTACAATGATCATGTTTTCTGGTTTTTTACCATATATTCTTTCAGATGTCTCAGATTACTGTCATTTTGCGAAGAGTTGTCTACTAGTTAGAAGATGTGAAACACAATTAGAGTTCACTTATCCTGAAAAAGTGTTATTATTCTTTTTTACTACAGTGTCCAAACTGAAAGTATAAAACGTTTTTCGGTCTAGAAAAAAAATATACAAAACAACAATTGCTTATATTTTGCTTTTTCTAGATCTACCATTTGTCTCCTGGATTTGTTGGTTCTTTTACAATTGCTTTAATTGTCAGGTCTCTTACCTCAGAATATTCTCATAATTCAGAAATTTACTCTTCCCTATAGTGGCAATGATTCTTCTCTGGGTGATTTATTGGTATTTTAGAAAATGATAGTAGACCAGCAAGGTTCCAGGTTTCAGAGATTATGACTCATATAAACAACATTTGTTATCGTCATATTTAAAGACGTTGACTCATCCAGGCAAAGAACAGGAACAATGCCTTAAGAGACCAAATATTACAGAGTGAATAGCAACTACACAATATGGGAGTAAGCAGTTCACAAACACATTAAAGCTTGGAAAAATTTCCTCTAAACTACATTGCATGTATTTTGAAAGCTTATGTTTCTACATAGTAGGTCTGCTTGTTAATCAAGAAAAATATAAATGTGCAAATCACAAATTATTAAAAATATAACCATAAATAAATATGAAATCCATTTGTTTTCAGAAACTTCATCATTCAAAATACCTCTGCAAAGGAAATATTTACTGGTAAGGAAACATCATTAAAAACATTCTGTATGTTCAACAGTTTCATGATATACCTCTCTGAGCCTTCTGATATACAGTAATTTTATTGTCACAAGGATTGTTTGCAACAGTACTGTGAGTTTTATACTTGAACAAAGTATGAGCCTTTCTTCCCCATGCTTTGTTTCAATATCCAAATTCTTATCATATGAAAATGTTTCAGTTTTTGCCTTGAAAACCATCTAGTTTCTGCATACTTACTTTTTATACGCATATTTACTTTTTCATCTGGTGATAATATTTGCAATATTATGCATGAATGTACGATTTTTTCTCTTCAATATCTTCTATTAAATATACATGTTTATTAGCAAGAGTTTAATGAAAATATAAATTACTAGACCAATACTGGATTCCATCTAATTTTCATGTGCTCTCATATCAGTGGTGATACTCATTCATTCTTTACCATCTTGCTGGTGATGCACTTAATAGAAAATCCAGGGAATGAGTATGTATTTGTTGACCAGACTTGGTGCCACAAGACTAAAAGGTAAAAAGATCATGGAGAACCATGTATTTGGAAACCAAATGTACCGAACAATAAAGCATCTGGAACAATTAAACCATAGATATACTTTAAAATAGAGTAAATGTAGTCTAAATATGAATCCCTTCTTTTCACTTTGAGAAACATCAAAATTATCTGTTGTGCTGTTGAAAGGAAAAAGTGCAAGCTCTCATAGGGAAATAGAATGTCATAAATATCTACAAGCCAGAGCTGATACCATGTCTTGCAGCCTTTTTGTTCACCTTTTCTTTATTTTTTTTTTTTTAAAAAAAGCTATTTTTGCACTGTAGTAACATCTTAAATCCCCATTTTGGAGGCCCAGCTACTTATATCTCTTATCATCAATCCAGGAGCCATAAACTGAACATGTGGAAGCCACAGTCATGACTATAGTGGACTTGCTTGTCCCAGATACACTCCAACTACTAGGACATGCGAACTGCAAGACTCTACAGTGACAGGTTATACCTGTGTGGAATAATGCACGCAGAAAGATCTCAGTCGTTTCTCTCTTCATCTAGATATCCAGATCTACTGATGGCCATAGCAAGTAAATGAACCAATGTGATCTTATTTTAAATCTTTACTTTTTCAATATCCAGAATGTCCTCCCTACAGACATGATTGTAAATGCAATCCATTGTGACCTGCAGACATATTGATATGTATCTGTGGAATTAATTTCCATATTCTGAAAGTTCTAGATTACTGTTTCTACCAGAATGAAGGATTCAATCAGTGGTTCATCTAAATCAGTCTCGAAGAATGAGACACAATTAAAATCATATCATGGCTTCCTGAACACAACAAACAAAACAAGTCAGGAGTGATAGAGGTGCCAGCATTATATCAGATGCAGTCTCATATGGAGCCTGCTGTTTCGCAGTCACAGGAGGAGGAGGCTGGAAAGGCCTGTGACTGACTCATTAACACTGCAGATGGCAATTCTATTCCATATGACTCATATATTAACCGCTTCATCACAATACTGTGTGTTAAAACTGAAACAGTAATGAAGTAGGTACCATTTGGTGTGTTCCATGTGGAAGGCATGTTGGTTGGTGCATTCCAGAAATGGCTACCCTAGAGCAACATGAATGCAAAGACTACGTCAAAGCCTAGGACTGGTACCTCGAAAATGTAGACTTTGTAAGATGAACTCAACATAGGCCACAAAATCGGTTGCAACCACGCCAAAAGTGAGCTGAGTTTGCTTTGTTTGCAGTTTGTCTAAAGAAAACAACCTCAAGTGCCTAAGGAAGAATTGAGAGAATGCAAACAACAAGCTAAAGAGCTCAGTCAAACAATATTTCTAGGCTATATTAGAATTAGAAAGAGTGAAATGGAACTGCCCTGAAGGCTGTAAAATAATGAGATTTGTAGATATCAACAGATGTTAGAACATGTAATGGCTCATTTATGGTGCATTCTTTAACACACATTAAATACTTCTATATATTTTTCAGTTAAAACAATGGAAAACTGAATATGTCAAAGCAGGGGATAATTGCCCTGATATATCCAGATAAAGTCATCATTCTGTTAGCAATAACTTTGAAATTAACAGAGCTATAGAAAAAAAAATAGTTGAAACTTGGTTATGCCTCTTTTTCGTTCAGTAAAACCAAGCAGTTTCAGATGATATTTTTCTTTCTAAAATGCTGACATAATGACAATGTTTGCAGTCTATTATTCTATGACTAAGGCAGAAGTGACAGAGCCTAATAATAACCCAGGATGAGGCAATAACAGATAACAAGGGAATGTGTGATATGTAAATTATAAGGATGACTGGAATTAAGATGTTTTCTTCATTACCAACACTCATGGATTTTTTAAACAGAATCCTAGAGATAGTGTAGCAGCAACTTACAGGTAACCAACACTGACATAGAAGTAATTTGTAACAGAGAGAGTAAATTCCTACAAATAAAATGTAATACAGGTAGTCTCACAGAATCACAGAATAGTAGGGGTTGGAAGGGACCTCTGTGGGTCATCTAGTCCAACCCTCCTGCCGAAGCAGGGTCACCTACAGCAGGCTGCACAGGACCTTGTCCAG
>Ga0065711_1046911_pt1 | contig 12629 bp, 5 predicted proteins | sample Hoacrofraction12_FD_59098 | JGI IMG/M metagenome (GOLD analysis project Ga0065711, IMG submission 59098) | Hoatzin crop microbial communities from Cojedes, Venezuela - Epithelial fraction 12 v2 (version 2) | ecosystem: Host-associated > Birds > Digestive system > Esophagus > Crop | place...
GGGGGGGGGGGAGAGCTATAGCATTCTAAATTTTAAATGGGAGAAAAAATTTAGATTAATTCATCAATTAATTCAGTCAACAGTAGGAGAAACCTTATGATCAAGTGAAAAAGACATTACAAATGTTTCCATTTTGCCACTTTAGATTTGTGAACATCTGATGTGCTTTTATATGTAATAGATCTCATAGAAGTGGCTTCCACTATACTATAAAGAGAAAAAGACTTTTTCCTTGAGAGTTTATTTCACGATTTGCTGTATATTCACTATTTTGAGCTAGCATTTTCTATTACTTTAGTCAGACAATATAATCCATTCTTTCCAATCTACATAATGGCATTCAAAATCCCAACAAATTTTAAGGACAAAACAATATACAACCTCCAGGAAAAATATGTTCACTTTATATGCCTTTAATATATATTTTTCTATGTAAGCTTCTTCAGTATGACTTAGCCTGAAGAAAATTTGCCCGTCATCTCACACTCTGGGAGGGTGGAAGGATGATCTTTTCAAGGCTTAGATGTGTATTAGGGTCAAATTGCCTATAAACACTTTCTTCAGAGTCCCAGAGAAAAATCTATTGTACTGATCAAATCAATTGGTTGACAGATATATGTATAGTGCCTTTCCAGTACAAGTTACTGGGCTTCTGATAAGAATTCCTAGGAGGAATTTTCAGCCTCATGTGTTATGGAAGACATCAGACTACATGATCATTATGGTGTAATCTGTACATAAAATTTATGAATCTGTGAGTGTACCCTAAAAGTATGTTTCAGAGAAATTAAAATAAAGACATGCCCTAAAGCAAAGCAAAAATTTGTAAAGTGAATATGTTTCAGTTTTGGGTTTTTTTCTGGAAAGCACTACTTCCTTCCTTCTCCAGAATGACAATTTAATATTAATTAATTTTAATAAACAATATTATTTGATTAAAATACACCCCCCCTATCCTTTGTTGAATTTTCTGCATTTACTAAAAAGAAAGTGGAAAATTTCAAAAACATATGATGGAGTAAAAGTCTAAAGGTCCCTGGAAATCACTTGGCAGTGTGATGACTGTCAAAAATTTTTAAAAAATTACAATGTCATAACAGATAATTGGGACAAGAAGCACTGGTGTGGATTTTCACTTCAGCTTAAAAACTAATGCAAAATTGACTTGAAAGTAATTTGAACAAAGTAATCCAGAAATGTATTAAATAGTAGAATTCAGTAGCATATCTGGTAAGTTTGAAAGCATGAAGTGTCCAAGTATCAGCCTGTGAATACATCTAAGCTGGAAAAGACTGAATTAATGACGGAGCAGAGGAACCATTAAAGGTCATAATTTGGGGTCATAAGAGAGATGGTGTAGAATCTATTCAAAATTTGGGTGCAAAAATATTTCCTAGTAGGTGTCATATCATGTAAAATTACAACACAGAGTTGTTACGAGCTGATTCAGAGCTGGTCTTACAGCCACCCTTGACTGAACTGTGCAAATCCAGCTGAAGTGATGCAGAAGAAAAGTCAGTTAATGCCAAAACTTTACTTTATTTGAATTAACTGAAAATATATTGCATTGTAAAAATAAAGGGAAATATTGGAAAAAGACGTACATGGGACTTAAGAAACAAAACAACCCTCTATGGAGTGCAGTTGTTTTCCAAAGCATATCTATAAAGCTTACTGCTTTTGGTTGGATGGCTGTAAACAGAAGTTTCCTGTAATGTACGGAATGAGTTGAGTCAGGATGGTGCTTTAGAAACAAATGCTCCTAAAAAGGCTGGATAAAACCCGGAACGCAGACCCTCAAAAGAGGTGCAAACATCCATGGACATCAGCACAATGCTTTAACTTGACTTCAGCATTAAGGGGTCACTTGAGACCTTGACAGTTCTGTTACCATGTTGTGCTTTAAAGCTGCACTATATTTCCCTGTTAGAAAATTGCTACACAAATGAGCTTATATCTGAAAGGCAATCACTTCAAAATTGTTAGGCAAAGCAAAAGAAAGGAGATTAGAAATAAATGCCCAGTCAATTGAGGTCTTTAAAAAAATTAACAGTAAAAGTAATCATGCTTTCTATTCATCACTACATTTCTTAGAAATCATCAATAATGTTAGATAACATCAAACAAAATGCAAGAAATAATCTTCACGGGATGCAGATGACAGCAAGTGATTTTTGAAAATCTAGACTTGCACACGTAAGAATCATCAACTTATTTTAACAAGTGAGTAAAGCAATGAATGGCCTATATGCTTTGCTTCTACTGCTGTGTGCTCTCATGTTTAAGCTGGTGTTTACCCTTTTTCTGGGGTTCTCCCAGGTACGATTCTGCTTCATTTGAGTTAATGGATCCTGTGATGCTGTGAAAAAAGACTCTTGGCTAATTCTGTAGTAGAACACAGAGTAGAAGCGTAAGCAATTGTAGTTCCATAAAAAAAGATTTTAATGTCAAAGTTATATAAATGAAAAAAAGAAAAATTAAACCAAAAACACAGTTAGAAAAAATAATTCAGATCATTCAGCCTGAACTGCTCAAAGTCCAAAGTGTTAAGACGATCCAAGAGAATAATTCTGTAGCAAAGGATTCCATATCTAACAGAGCCTATAAAAATAGAAAAAATGTTTTAACAAAACAAATGATTGACAGAGTAGTTATTAAAGGTTCGTTGTGAAAATGAAAGGGTTTATTGCATGGGGTTCTGAAAAAGGCTATTGTGGATTGAAACTAATAGATATTTTCAAGAATTACTTGAAAGGTAGAGCTAAGCATATTTTTTACATTTGCTAATGATACCGTCCTGGATGGAACTGAATGTACATTCACCTAGAATTCAAACAATCTTGATAATTCAGGAGATTACCTGAAGAAGATAGCATAAGGACAGTGTAAGGCTGTCCTACAAAACAGGAACAAGAGCAAGATACTGAATACAGGGAAGCAGTAATCAGCCACAAAAATGTAGGAAGCGGACAACTGATTAGGGAGTAGTTCTGCAGGGATATATGTTTTAGAGAGGATTCCAAACTGAACCTGAATCAATCGAGCATTGTTGTTGCAAAAAAGGACAAATACCATCTAGGACACACAAGCAGGAAAACAGTTTCCAAAGTACTTGAAGCAATACCTCAGAAGCCTCAAGCAATGGATATTCTTGGGCTCAAGCATGGTGAGAATCAGTTGGACAGAGTCTGGAGAAGACTGATGAGACAAATCTGTAGTCATGCACACAGGTTCATCCCAGGAAAAACAACAGGACTTGCTGGCCAGAGGAAGAGACAGCTGAGGAGCGCTTCAGTAATTGCTCAAAAATGCAAAAGGTTGCTGCAAAGAGGAAGGAAACAATCTATTATTCCTGAAGTTGGTGAAAAATGCAAGCAGTAATCAGCTGAAATTCAAATGAGGAACATTAAAATTAAACAGCAGAAGGTATTTTGATATAAATCATAGTGAAATACTGGACTTGAGGAAGTAGAATAACTTCCATAACTGGAGATGTTTAAGAACAGTTAGACAACTATATCACAGCGATCTTGGTTTGGGACAGGAAGATGAAATAAATGACCTCTTGAGGTCCCTTTCAGCTCTATGATTCTATATTTAAGGTGTTAGAAATGAAGTGATACTGCGAGAAAGTGAGACTTGTCTAAGGGAACTGTCAGGGAAATCTTGAAAAAGGATTATGGGAAAAAAGAACTAAAAAAAAAAGCACAATAGGTTTTATCCATATAAATATAAAGACACAAGGAAAAAAATAAATAGGGTCTAATAGAAGAAAAAGAAATAAATTTTTAAAATAATATTGAACTAGAACAGAAATGTCACATAAATTCTGAAAAAGTCATTGAAAATCTAAGTAAGAGCAGGTTGGCGAATTTTTCGTCTGAGGTGGAAGTAAAAAGGTTTAGTATTTTAGGAGGACTGGGCAATCTCCACTGCACAATAAATAAAAAAATTCTGGGCAAAACTTATGATAAAGTATAAAATATTTCTGAGAAAATATAAATGCCAGAAGCACATCTTTATGAATAAAGAAAACAGAAACCTTATGCCACAAGAAAAAGAGATATCAATAGCTGCAAAATCACTTTTTCTGACCCTAATATTATGCAAGAGTTAAGAACAAATCTTTGGAAGAAAAAATAATTTAAAACATGCAGATAAATAAAAAATGTGGTAAAACAGAATCTGCGTTAACCAAACAACAGATTGTCCGAGGCTTGCCTGGTACTTCAGTAAGAAACTATTTTTATAGGAAAATTTAAATATAGTAGGATATTTTTCTATTTGGTCTTCAAATACAGTGCTTTATGGAAAACAGTTGGTAAAGTCTGACTGCGTGGGAATTAGTAAGTGAATTCTGATAGGAAAAGGAAATGACTTATGGAAAGTGACACCTGGTCGTGCTTGAGGGGAAATACCAGTCTGGATAGAGGTTACCATTCTCTACCATTAATATTTTAAAAAGTTTTTCTGCAATCTAAGCACTAAAGATAGTGGTATGCTGCTGAAACGCATCACCGTCAGCACAGAGAAGGACCGGGATATCACAGGGAAAAAGCAAGACAGCCATGGCTTATGAATAGTAGAAGCAGGATAAAAATCAAGAGTACAACATACAGCACAACACATTTAGAGGTAATAAACATAAATTTGTGATTTAAATTGGTAGAGAATGAGATAAAGAACGTCAGACTTGTACATGATAAAAAATGGCTTTTCCACCCCTCTTCCCTCTTTTTTTCACCATTAGACAAGGATTCTGTCCTCTTAGGCCAGAAGTTACGCTCAGAACTGCCACTTGCTTCTCCTTTTTTTAGGAAGTCTAGTAAAAAGCTTTCCACTGGCACGTCGCTGGCCAAGCAGCTGGAGGAACTCAACTCAGAGGCTGCGGAAAGCGCTAGGACACAGAGTACTGGCTCCTGTAGAATGCAAGATACCTGACATGGCACAGTATTACACAACAGTGACTTGGCTACATAGCTCTCCCATGCATTTGCCATGCCCTGATGCTTCTGACATGTATCTGTTCTGATTACCGCACACGTAGCTTAGAAAACCATGAGCCTAAGCATCTCAGTTTAATTACTGGTAACCCATTGCTTCGAATTCCTCTTGGCACTTACTCAGGTATGTTAATTTTGCCACTGCAGAGCTCCTGTTGTAGGTCGACGTAATCATCTGCATAGCCTCAGCTCTCCGCCTGTGAGTCTTAACATGTGACGTGGGTAGTCAGTTATGTCCAATTAGGCCCACACCTACAGTGAAGAGAAGGATCCGGCCAGTCCAACCGATCTTGGGAACACTGTGCTATGTGACCACAAGAGTGGTCCCAGTCCTAGGACACACATCTCCAGTCTCTTGGGGAAAAATAATAAACCCCTGATGCCATTGTGAGGTAAGTAAGAGATCAAGTGAGATTCTAGATGTAGTTCTTATTGCCTGTGTTCAGGAAAGACCAGATGCAGAGACAGGTTATTATTCTTATTTCTTATTATGATGCTAGTGTCTGCATTAGCATTTAGTTCAGTTCAGGAGTGCACTTCTGTAGCTAATCTAATCACCCTCTGCTTGAGTTCGCTTCCCAGAGGGTCTCAGAGCACACAAACAAGAATATTTTCAACCAAAAGTGAGTGATACCCAACCAGTGGGTGTTCAGTCCATGGGAGCAAAGCAGAGGTCGCGTGAAGAGAAGTCAGAGGAGCAGAGAGGTCTGGCATGCACTGGTACTCTGACAGGAGTGTTCCGGTGTCGAAGTGCCTTGCTGCGTACGCGCTGGTCTGACCCTGGTGGGTCTTGTGCTGGTGCTGGCAGCAGTGAGCAGTCGCAAGGCAGCCCAGCACGCCCGGCGCAGGTCAGACCCTTGGAGCCAGGCGCCTGCCCCGAGGTGGGCAGCCCGTGCTGGGGGTGCCATGGAGGGGTACGTGGGCTTGGTGGCACAGAGACGGAGGGGGGCATCGCCTTGGGATATGACCTGCAGCAGGGGAGTGTTAAGGTCTCGGGCGGATGGATGACTGGGCTGCTGACTAGGTGCTGGCCTGAGGTTAAGCTAACCGAACAGGCTGTGAGAAACTGCTGGACAAGAAATGAGAAAAATATTGGGTTTAACAAATAACAATGTGAGAAGCTGACAAAAGTAAAAGCACAGTGAGGAACAGCTAGATTTTAGAAAAGGATAAGGAGGAGGTATGTGAGAAAGAGACAGACTTCACAGGCAATGGGTGGGGGAACAAAGTGGACCTTTAGGAAGCAGACTGGCAAGACAACCGGTACCCAAGAAACATAGTAATACTGTGTAACGTTGAAATCTAGTTACCTGGGTAACTACCAGAAATATTAAATTTCTGCAGATGCAGCGGAAGTGGAAGCAATGGGGAAAAGTAACTAGGAGCACGCTGTATATGTTGGATGCGATAAGGGTGGTAAATGGGAAGAACAGTGAGGCTAAAAAGGAACAAGAACACAAATAGATAGAAAATGCTGACAGAAAATAAAAACAAAATTTCATTTTTCTGGTTCTGAAGAAACAGGAGATTTTTCAACTGCTTTCTGACAGAAGTAGAGGCAAAATTTTGAATTTGAAAAACTTTTATGCTATCCTTTCAAGAATCCAAATGAAATCTATATGTGTAGTTCTGTTGCAACATCCTGACATAAACATTAGAAAAGGGAAAGGCTGGCCCAGTGAGAATAAGTGGCAGAAGGAACTGCAGAACTGAGAGTAAATAAAAGAAAATTGCTTTCAGTTCCCAAAGGATTCCAACAGCCCTGAAGCTATGCAAATCAGTGTCTTCCTAACCTCCGGTAATCTAAAGCAATCCTGCACCTGCCCTTGCTTAAATTGTAAAACCAACACAAACTTGCAAGAAACCACTGCCTGCTATAATAAGCAAGACCATTCGTCTGCAGCCCACCAACTGAAGTGATTACAGACTTATGTATTCAAAAAAGAGCTGTGTGCCAACTTAATCAAATTTAGGAGAAGAGTATGATCTGGATGAGCTCCACCTTTATACACATTATAGACTACTTGTCTCTCAGACTTCGGAAGAGCTAATATATTTTCATTGAGCACGACCAGAGCTATCTCTCCCTGTAAGAGTGGTGATTTACAGTAGCTAATCAGAAAGAGGGGAAAGTGTTACTGATCTATATCCTTGCTGTTTCAAAGAACCTGATAAGGAGAGAACTCATATCAGGGCAGGATCCTAATCCAAATTGATTCATTCCTCATGAACCTGATTCACTCAACTCTAACAGTCCAAACGCACACTAAAGAAATTAAATTGAATTCTGATATTCTTATATCAATAAAATTGATTAATGCATGTTTTCCAGCGTAGGAAAACCCGAAATTCCCAAGTGATCTGCAATAACATTTACATTTTAAATGCCTAAATTTGGCCACTGAAAAATTTCCAGTTATTCTGGAGTCATCTGTTCAAGACAAAACCAATCCCAGCAGTCTAGCAGAGGAAACACTTAGGAAAAAAAAATCTATTGTTTCATATTTTAGCATTTAATCATTTCCATATTAAGGCAGTCATGAATGATGGCAGTGGGCATAGAGTAGAGTAGAGTAGGGCAGGGCAGAGCAGAATAGAATAAAGTAGAACAGAACAGAAAGAACACATGCCCTTGTCAAAATATTCAGGATGCACAAACAAAGTCAGTTAGGAACTCAGCTGAAAAGACCTCTTTTCCCAGGCAGGGGGAATTCTTTCCACACATATGGCTTTATGCCAACAGCTAGAGAAATGAATATACATTTCTGAAGAAAGTAATAGCAATGATTGTTGCTAAGTATGAAAGGTCTCTTGTTTTGTGAATCCTCCATATTTGTAAGTGTTCACAATCATATGTTGAAAAATCCCATTTTCTGAAATTGCACCCTAATTTTCTCTCAACCCAGAGAAGTGTTTTTAGACCCTTAAGCAAAATTGGTTATGCTTACTATAAACATTTTGAAAATGTAGCCACAGCTTGCTGATGTAATTTAGCAGAATGGTCTCCACAGCAAGAAAAAAATCTCAAACATAAAGTTTAAGCCTTGACTTTTCTGTAGCTTTTATGGAGATACGTGAAAAAGTGTAGCAACAACTTGAAAAGTTATGAATTTTTAAACATGCAATTTCATACAGGCTTCCTAGATTGCTGAAAAGAACATATGGAGGATGGACTTCTTTTATGCTTGTATATCTAAAATTAGATACGTACACATTAGGGGTTTGCCATGGGTTGTGAAGGCATCAACGTTAGTAGTAACTCTCATTCATCATATATGAAGCATACAGATTTTTTGAGCAACATTTATATATTTTTTCTTTAAAACTAATTGTGACATTTGAAACACCGCTGATACAGCTGCAATGCATAAAAGGAGAGAGATGAGCCAGTTCTGTTAAAAGATGCGAAAAGAATCTAGGAGTGAATTTCTGAATCTACTGATATCAATGGTAGAACTTACATTCACTTCAGTAGCACAGACCCACGTGCTTATTTTTGCCTGCAGTTCTCTCCTCAATCTGCCTCACCTGAATTCTTGCAGGTTTGGAAGAGAATTGTGATTCACTGGTATTCTGCAAAAAGAAGGAAGTGTTACACCTTCCGCTGTAACACCTCTAGGCTGATTTCTTTCTAAGTAGGTGAGTACAAGAGGAAGAAGAATGACAGTAAATTGATATTCCATTGCTCACCCAAAAGGTGGGAATTGTTGCGAATGTGAGAACTCCAGTCAGATACTGAGAATTGTCATGCATCCGATGTCATGCAGCAAGCAATGCTGAATAATGATGTTGCAGATACCTTTATATAAAACCCTTTACACTTAACAACAATGGGAATAAATGCAGCCTCCCTTACAGGCAGCACTCTATTCTTCAGCAGCAGAGGGGATGACTGACCGCTGTTTTGCAGTTACAAACTCAAACAGAAAAGTCACACTGAAGTAGAATACGTGCAACAAAACCATGAAATTAAAGAACAAGGAGGTCTCTCTCCTGTGATAGGCATGTCACAGAGGAAGGGTCCTGCTCAAGAAATAGGGAAATGGGATTGACCAAGAAAGATGGCTAGTGATAGGAAAAAGGGTGAATGATAATGATAATGATAGGAAAAAGGGTGAAGACAGTGGAGAAATAGAACTAGGAAGCGAGTCTGCCTTTAAAATTAAGAGCTGTAATTTTTAGTAGCTGCTGGACACTTTCACTCCCTTTGAATGTGGTAGAAGTTTCAGATGATTTGCTTTACTGATAGAAGATAATAACTAGAAGATCTTTGAGCAATTTGCACCAGATTCCTGAACTACATGTGAAGTCATTGGTGATGACTAACGAGGTGGATGATACAGCCTGTATTCCTAGTATAGCAAGAAGTGGTTTAAATGTGCTTGGGTCAGCAAGGTGAATCTTTACTAGATGAGTGCTGTGATGGATGAGCTAAGATGAAGGTTTCAGCAGAGGAGGTATCAGGAAACAGCACTCATGGATAATGCCACAGTGTTCCTAACAGGATGATCGGCAGACTCAGGGAGGCAATAGGCTTCAACATATAGCTGACAGCACTAGAATAAAACTTCCAGCAATCCTCCCCCATCAGAGAGATACGTCTGGCTCAGGTAGGGATATCAGAGTGCAGCTGCCTTCTCAGGGGCTGTTAATGCTGCTCAGTTGCTCAGTGACTTCAGACTAATACAAGAGCTTCCAGCCACGCATTTGTCACAACGTTGTTCCACCAGTCTAAATGCCAAAACATTCTCCATCAGAGTCCCTAAACACAGGCAGCACCATTTATCAGACAGAACAGAATCTCACCAGTTGCTCAGGCAGGAAATTGAGGGTCTCTCTTCAGTCTCTGCAGCATAACGAATATAGGTGAAGAGTTTCTGGTAGATGTACATGAAGAACTCCTTTTAAGCTTTTGTGTCTCCGTGTGCATCCTAATTTGATAATTTAAATGGTCAAATTACTAGCTCTTTTTAACACAGAGGAGCTCATGTTATTACCACTGGGATTGTTTTGTCTCATAGGTAGCTTAGTGGATTTCGACTCTTTTTAACTGCAAGAAGAATTGGACTTCAGTAGGTAGAAAGCAGTATAAAATCTCACTGCAGTGCTGCCTTCCCCTGCAGAATTACAGACTCTGAGTGAAAGATGTATCTCTGGCAGGGAAAAAGCAGTTTGCAATGAACACAGTTTCATAAATTTGAAGACCAGAAAAAGATTATTATGATCATTTATGCCTTCCTGCATAGTTCAGGTTACAGAATTTCCCACAAGTGATTCCAGTGTCAATTCCAATAATTTACAGCTGAACTAAAGTACCTACCCCGAGAATGATGGGAGTTTTTCCATAATGATGATGCAGTGTAGCCCAGTGTGCTCTGTAATGCTACACAGCAGCTCCCTTGCTAGAAAAGCATGGAGAAAATACAAATAACCTCATAGTTTTAAAAAACATTGGTTTAAAACATTTTTCAGCATTCTTCCATATCTTATTTAGCATACAGTTAGACTGAACTCAGTTTGCAAAAGCAAATACATAGTTACGGTATTCATTGAGCTCTGCTATACAAGGTATTAGCAATTTGTGCAAGGATCACCTCTGACAAATAGGAGATTTAACACATAGCTGGCACACCACAAACCCACTGCTGAAGTGAGGGTGTATTTGTAACGAACAGTGTATGTGACCTGATCCTTTCTTTGGCTTCTGCTCTGCGTCACCTTTTTTGTCAGACAGAGCTGCTTTGTACTTGTGATCCCTGTGCGTCTAGGTACAGGAATTTTTGAGCATGCGAGACAGATCTCAGGCAGTTTTCTGTGGCTGTTCAGTACATCTGCCTTTACCTGTGTCAGGGTTAGTGTGGCATCCAGGAAACTAGCTTGGAGTCATTCTGCTTCCAGCTCAGGATCCCTCAGCACAGGAAAGACATGGACCTGTTGGAGTGGGGCCAGAGGAATGCCACAGAAATGGTCAGAGGGCTGGAACATCTCTCCTGTGAGGAAAGGCTGAGAGAGTTGGGGTTCTCTAGCCTGGAGAAGAGAAGGCTGGGAGGAGACCTTATTGAAACCTTCCAGTACATGAAGGTGCCTGCAAGAAAGCTGGAGAGGGACTTTTTACAAGGGCATTTACTCATAGGACAAGCGGTAATGGCTTTAAACTGAAAAAGGGCAGATTTAGATTAGATATAAGGAAGAAATTCTTCACGATGAGGGTGGTGAGGCACAGGCACAGGTTGCCCAGAGCAGCTGTGGACGCCCCCTCCCTGGAAGTGCTCAAGGCCAGGTAGGAAAGGGCTTTGAGCACCCTGGTCTAGTGGAAGGGGTCCCTGCCCATGGCAGGGGGGTTGGAACCAGATGATCTATAAGGTCCCTACCAACTCAAACCATTCTACAATGCTATGATACCATGATTCTTTCAGCTTACACTCTCAGCAACAGATCTGCCCAAATAGATGCTGCAAAAGAGAATTTCGTCTTAACATTATTTCAAGGCAATGAATTTCATTTCTCAGCTGACACAGAATTGGTTTAATTTACTGAAGTCAAGGAAGCTGCAAGAAAATCCATTGTAACCAGATGGGGACAGTGTAATCTTCAAAAACTCCTGAAATGACAATGCTACTTGGAAAAGGTTTATTGCTCAGCTTCTGTGACAAGAGCATTTCTCATCTGAGCTCCAGAAAGCTGCTTCATACCATCAGTGCACCCATGAACATGCAGCCACCATGGAAAATGTGCAGAAGGGAACCAATGGACTCCATAGTGTCTCTTCTGCCCTGGAATAGCCATGCAGCCATTAGAAGTCCAGTCCTAGTTAAGTGCATAATTATTGTTACATTTCTTTTGGAAATGACTGACTTTTATCAGCCTTGATAGCTCCTCCCCCTGGAAAAGGTCAGTGTCTCCCCAGGGAGGTACTGCTCACAGCCTGTGAGAGATTGCCTGGGAGTCATGCCCTTTTGTCAGCTGACCTTTAAATACAATAATGTCAGTTTGTTAACAAGAAAGTTTCATTTGTTGAAGTCTTTGGTGTTAGTCTGACATGACTTGCCATTTAAAACATTTATCTGATTTTTTCCTACCCTGTGATCTCAGGATAATGCTATATTGTTAATCTTTGAGGTCACATACTAGGCAGATTCCCTCTCTGGCCCATAAGTGCAAGCTTAATATAAACACTTTCCTCTGTTATTAAACTACTTTTAAGGAAGTTCAGATATAAATCACAGAATCACAGAATCACAGAATCACAGAATGGTAGGGATTGGAAGGGACCTCTGTGGGTCATCTAGTCCAAACCTCATGCCGAAGCAGGGTCACCTACAGCAGGCTGTAGAGGACCTTGTCCAGGCGGGTCTTGAATATCTCCAGAGAAGGAGACTCCACAACAGAATCACAGAATCACAGAATCACAGAATGGTAGGGGTTGGAAGGGACCTCTGTGGGTCATCTAGTCCAACCCCGCTGCCGAAGCAGGGTCACCTACAGCAGGCTGCACGGGATCTTGTCCAGGCAGGTCTTGAATATCTCCAGAGAAGGAGACTCCACAACCTCCCTGGGCAGCCTGTTCCAGTGCTCCGTCACCCTCAGAGGGAAGAAGTTCTTCCTCATGTTCAGACGGAACTTCCT
>Ga0065711_1046912_pt1 | contig 12628 bp, 8 predicted proteins | sample Hoacrofraction12_FD_59098 | JGI IMG/M metagenome (GOLD analysis project Ga0065711, IMG submission 59098) | Hoatzin crop microbial communities from Cojedes, Venezuela - Epithelial fraction 12 v2 (version 2) | ecosystem: Host-associated > Birds > Digestive system > Esophagus > Crop | place...
GAGATATTCAAGCCCCGCCTGGACAAGGTCCTGTGCAGCCTGCTCTGGGTGACCCTGCTTCGGCAGGGGGGTTGGACTAGATGACCCACAGAGGTCCCTTCCAACCCCTAACATTCTGTGATTATAACCACCAAAATGGGTAATTCTGAGACAGTATCTGCCTGTGTTAGTGCAATTCGACTTCTTTTCAGCTTGGTCTATGTCTCATCTATGGATAAATCCGGATATCTAGGAGTACGCTCATTGCAGTTTTGTTCGGGTTTGTTTTTTTTTATGGTTGGCTTGAGGCATGTAGAGTCCTTGTGCCTGAGGTTATGCCTGATATCAGTCGTTGGTCTCCAAGGTGTAGCATGCTGCGTACTCAAAACTGATGGCCGTGCTTGACGGTTTCAGCCAGCGTACTGTGAAAAGTGTGGAATATAGTTGTCCTTGAATACCTCTGTATATTGTTATCTATCAAAGAGGTGTTTCAATGGCTGATCTGAAAACAACCCAAGTCCTACCAGCTTCAAAAGCCTCTCCTTTTACTGATGTGGCAGAAACGCATCGTGTTTGGGCGACGGTTGCATTTCCCGAGCGGTGAATGCACAGTTCGGATGCCTGCAGTACGTCCTGAGTGCCATGCTGCTGTGGTGTGGCCATGATCAGGCATTCAAGGTGCTTTTTCTTGGGAGTACTTTTTAAAAATTAATTTTTTCAGTCAAATGTTCTCTTTATTTGCCTTCAGCTTTCTCCCCCTTTCTTCCAGTAGGAAAACAGAAGTTGTCAGTAGACATTAGAACACAGCAAGGTTTAAATCAATCCAGGTTGATAATGATGGTAGTTCTTAGAAGCCCTTCAGAGCTAGGTGGTGTTCTAGCACAGAGCAAAAATAGGTCCTAGCTACCACTGAAGGTTTTGTCATCTAATTATAAAGAGAAACCAAGACTCTTCTCATTTTCAGAAGTCCAAAGACGTTTCTGTAATACTATTCTGACTCTTTATTTCTCAAAGCATGGATACCAGACTTGGAGACAGTGTTCTGGTAACTGTCCCTCTAACATCTTTCTGCTTCTTGAGACTACTGCCCATGTGCTTATATGTGGGTATATACAGAGATATATGTCCTTGTGTGCCGATGAATGGCTTTGCAGTATTCGTGGAGTAGTGAGCTGTGTTTACAGTTGTGCATTGCTCTTTTACCCTATGTTTAGCTGGCCTCTAAACTCTGGCTGAATCACTGCTTTTCAGAATACAACCCCACTCCTTATAAATGTGACCAGCATCGCTGGTTCTTGGAGGTCTGATCCGAAGCTGAGATGTACTAAAACATGTGTTGGTCAAATGAGTCCAGCTATCCAACTGATCTGGATGGCTTTGTGTAACTGATATCCTAGTCTATCATGTTCTCGCAGATCTGCCTCATCTGTGAACGTTACCGGCTCTATTTGTCTGGTTTTTCGTTAGATCTTTTGATAAGATATTAGATGATCTGGGTCAAAGCCAGATCTGCATGGGGCCTTGCTACAAACACTGCGGCTGGAGGATGCCCTGTTCACAGTTCATATTGAAAACTTTCCAGTACACAGATGGGCTGTGATCCATTTAATAAGTGAGCATTGATTTTTTGTTTTCTCTAGAGAGGGGGAAAGCAATTACGGTATCAATAAGATACCATTTTTATGCTGGTCATATCTGCTGGAAAGGAAGTTTTTAAGATTAATGTGGTGTGATGCACCCTGTACAAGACATTTCACCTGCCCTATGGAGACAACTTTATGTAACAGATGAAAGGTGAAGGACTTTCTGTGTTTGGTATAGACTCAATTATAAAAGAAAACTTAAGCTTTTAAGGAAGGAATGGTTTTGAAGATAATATCGCTAGCCAGTTCATTCAGCTTCACGTGAAATTGCCGATATTTTAGTGACCTCTGGCTCTGCTGTCCTGCCAAATTCAGGTGACCGCAACGCTGCCCACATACTTCATTTCATCGTCTGTATTGCTGCATTGTCGAGACTTCTTTGAGATCCAGGCTGTAGGTAGGGAAACCTTTGCTGTTATTTCTGCGCAAGCCTAAGCTAGGCTGTATAAACCATAGATGACCTCTGATGCAATTTTATCTTTAGTCATTTGCCACATTCTGCTACCAAGCTTACACACCACCAGAATCCCTAACCTGAAATTTCTTATTAGGGGTAAATGGTGGTGGAATAAGCCAAATGGTGATTTTGCAGCACAATAGTTCCCCCACTGCTGCTCTCTCAGGGTAACCTCTCATTTGTCGTTCTTGAAGCCTTTGCACCACTTGACTTATCCCGTTCCGCATGGGACCAAGAAGAGGGCTCAGTGCAAAGCATGGTGGGTGTATCTATCTCGGGAGGTATTTAGGCAGGAGTATTCCACAAACAGCTATTTTGGGCTATTTCTCCACATAGAGAAGCTCTAGTGTTTATCTCAATGGAACAAAAGTCAGGCCTGTTCTTCTAGATAAAATGCTTTCCCCTCCAACTGCCTGACCTGATGGCTTATCTCTGGTCTTGCAGCATCACTCATAACCCTTCTCCTGACCCACTTAACTTTCTGCTTTTAGCAGAGCTGCTGTGGGGGCAGGGAGACTTGATTAATGAGTAATACTCACTTTCTTTTAATGTGAAAAACTCTTCAAGTGCTCCATGCTCACATAATTAGGGGAGAAATCTCTATTCTTAATCAGTTGATAAATTATCTATGGGCATAGCTTTAAGAATGTATCTCTGGGTTTTAAGCATTTTTAAGAATGTCCTAACAAAGACAAGAACTTTAATGATATCGTTTGACACTTGTTACCTTGTTTTCTGTGCCTGCTTAAAAGAACCAAAACAAAGCTGTGTTATATCTTTTCCATATCCAAAGCAATTTCTGTGAAATCAATATTTTAGCAAGCAGAGCAATCTACTAGCACTTGCCTTTTGAGCTTCAAAAATAGGTAAGGACTGAATATAGGTAGTCAAGGCAGTGAAGATGTTGTCTATTAAATTTCAGTTTCAACCCAGTGGCAGGTACAGCCGATGCAGGTTTGTTTGTTAATTTATTTGCAATTAAGCTGGTACTGTTAAGCCATTTCACACTGGATGATTATTTATCAAAAATGTTTTTATCAGCTGGAGCTAACTGGTGTTAATTGAGATAGTTTCTTGGAGAGCCACAACGTATGTAGTTAATCGGAATTCAGTCCAGTTTCCTATCTGAATATTAATTTTTGTGAATGCTTTCGTTCTACACAGTGTGTCAGGGACTGCTCAGAAAATGCTTTTCTCCCTGAATCTGTGTGTAAACAAATACAACTGTGTAATAAAGATGATCCTGTTCATGTGTTGCCACTGGCAAAACAAGGAAGGATAAAAATTCTGGCGGTTTTGAGTAAGACTATTAAATGCTGGGACCCTGGACCCTCCAGGGTAGGCTACTGGGAGGAAGCCATGGACGCTGTGGTTGAAGACATAGCTGTGGAGTGGGACTAAACGTAAGGGTTTTCGCCTTCCTCCCCAAACCAGTTTAAGGGATGGGTTTAAGGGCTGACAAAGTGCAGGTGGACAAGACACTTGGTTGACTCCAGTTTCAGCTCCAAGGAGAGGAAAGAAGGGGTGTTAATCATGTGCACATCCAACTTGTAAGGGGTTATTCTGGGTTCTGCTTTTGGGAAATGGCAAGCCAAGCAAGCAAATCAGTAACTAATGGCCTCACATGGCACACAGCCTTTCACATTCTTGCATTTGCCTTCATTGCTTCCATTAGTAGTATGAAGTGTCAGTGTTATGCCCACTGTGTCCCAAGGACAATTTTACCATATCACCTTTGATTTTATTTTTTTTTCCCTGTCACTTAAAAATTAATTTTTTTCTAATCACTTACTCCACCCAGATGATACCCATATTCTTCTGCTCACAAGGCACCACCTGATGCTTCATTGAGGAAGGATGGAGAAAGAGAAAAATAAAACCTGACGATTGTGCTGTGAACCAGTATAATTAATATATACTGTTTAAATAGTACTAATAATGAAGCTAGCTCTTTGGTCAGAACATTGCTTCTCCAGATATTGCAATGTAATTTTGTCTATACAAGTGAGCAGAAATAGGAAACAAGTCAAATCTTCCTTGCGGAGTTTGTACAGGATCTAGCACTCCCAGCTCTCAATGGATGGCTGGGGCAATTTGGCATTAACACCGTGTGATGAATCATAGTTAAATTTAAAGAGCAACCATCTTCTCTGTGCCGTTGCCAATGTCACTTTTGGTAGCTGTACTCTGAGTCAGGCCGGAGTTTTCTGAATCACAGTATGATTGAGGTTGGCAGGGACCTCAGGAGATTGCCTGGTCCATGCTGCCTGGTCAAGCAGGGTCACCTTCAGCAGGTTGCCCAGGGCTGTGCCCAGCTGGGCTTTGAATATCTCCAAGGATGGAGTCGCCGCAAACTCTCTGAGCAACCTGTGCCAGTGTTTGACCACCCTCACGGTTATCAGTGTGTTTTTCTTGTGCAAAGATCACGATAGCGTTGGGAAACAGGATGCCCGCGTGGAGCAAGGCAGGGTGTTGCATGCGCCAGATGGATAAGATCAGGGCAGAGCTCCTTTTTCAGTTGGCGCCAGTTGCTGGGCTCTGCTCCCTGCTTGCAGCACGTGTAGCGACGGGGAGCTGCCTTATCTACCAGCCCTAAGCAAGGAAGCCTCAAACCATGGCTGGGAACATTTTGAAACAGATTTTTGTCACCCCAGAGGAAGCATCGTAGGGGAATAAAAGGCCCTTGTAGCTGTAAACCAGCAATGACAAGATAAAGTCACCCAACTTGTCCTTTCTACATATCTAATAGTGCAATCCCTTTATTTCAGGGTGGAAATGAACAGGGACATTTCTCTTTCTCAGCTCTTCTCACTATTTTGTTTCCTAATGTAATGTATGTGTACGCCCATTTTTTTATGTATGTATAGATATGCAGGAGGCGTGGGGGTCTGTACGCACATACAGAGAAGCGGGACGTGCTAAGATGGTGATCTTTGGTATGGAGTTTGAGGAAACATAGCCATGAAAATCAAAAGAAGGATTCCTACTGTGTTGTGTGGAGCATCTCAGGTGCCACTCAGAGCCCAGAGACACAGCGCTGGAGACTTTGCTGGACTTGGCTGATGTGTGACAACAAGCCAAATTTACGGAATTCGATTTTGACACAAGGCAGTACCTTTCTCTACTCAAAGGATGCCTTATGCTTGCAGAGGACTTCTGGAAAAATGTGGCCAGTGGAAAATGCCCAAAGAAGGCAAAATGTGGTTCAGGGAAGTTTTTTCAGAAGAAGTTGGGCTGATCTGGCGATTGTCATCAGAAAATTGATAGCTGTCACTGCTATCCTCATTAAAATAATGGACGAAGTATTAAATCTCGGTGGAGAAGTCAGGGGAGGGAAGCCAGAAAATCACCCACAGGTGCAATGGGATCATATAAAAAGCTGCAGTATTCCAAGTAAAATTGGTTCACTTCATTTACTCCCAAGTAAGCACCTGATTCAGTATGAATCAATACTAATGGAATCAATAAATGTATCTCAATTTAGTGTAGTTTAAAATCTAGTTCAAAAGAGAACCAAAGGTAGGCTCTTGGAAAGAATTTTCATACACTGATGCATGAAATACTGCTGTCAGATAAATACAGATTATCCCAGATAAGGGTATTATAACACAGAATGAAAACAGGCAGCAGAGATATAGAAGCAAAGAAACTGTTAGTGCTGATTTCTTGGAAACTGTCAAAAAGGGTGACAGGAGAAGTGGTGGTGTTCAAGGCCTGGCACCAGCTAATATTTGTATTGCTGCTGTTTGCCCTATGCTTCTGCAGGGGTAAGAGAGAGCGCTCAGTCTCCAGTAATGCCAAATAATGCTATTTTATTTAACTTTTTGAATTTTGCCAATAAATGAGAAGTATATCTTGTTTTTCTTCAAAACTTAGTCATCTCTGACACACCTGGCACCGCTGTTGTTTTGAAAAAGGTGGTATTGTTTCCCAAATTGTGTTGACTCCTTAATTCTTTGAGATCTAATTGCAGAGTAAGTTAATCTGGTTTTTACAGTGTTTTCTAATGTGAATTTGTGACAGTGCATGTTTCTACCCAGTTTGCAGTGTGTGCCACCCAGAGAAGATGAAGTTAATGTGAAAGCCAACCAAAAGCTGGACTAATGAAAAGGTCAAATATATTATTAAGCATTAAAATTCTGAGAAGTCCCTTGTTGTGCAGGAGATTGTAACAAGAAGAGGAAACAGCACAGCATGAGTGATCTCTCGTGATAAAGATCTGGTGAGTGGAGGAAGTGGAGCACATCTGATGATTCCTGTTACAGGATGTGGCCCTCCTCCTCCCTATCAGGTTGTGTGCTCAGGGCTTGGCTGAAATATGCTGGAATTTGGTTAAACTCAGAAATAATTTTACCTGTTTTGCTTACTTCATCAAGCGAGTGGGAACCTTTGTTTTTATAGTTATGGAAAGGCATCTGAGGCTGAAGTTGTCTGATCCCAATAAAGCATCCTTTTCTCCTCTCGCCCCCAGTGCACCTCAGACCTGACCTGGAAGGAGTTAGCACCACATCTCTCCAGGATCACCATCTTGGTACCACGCCTCGTGTGTAATTCAGACACCTGTTTTCTGAGACCTGGGATAGGTCTACTAGCACTGTCCTATTTTGGCAGCAAACAAACATGTTGATACCCAATTGCCAGGGCTGGTGACAAGTAGGGCTACAGACAACGACTCCATTTAAGCTCTTCTTGTGAAAAGCATTACAGGTTTTAAAGCCCCTGTTGTTATTTTAAGGCTTGAGGGGGTTTGTGACATCATCTAAGAGATGAGCAAAAGTTGGTTAAAAGACCCTCAAATACAGAGAAATAAATTATTATTCCTGTCACTCAGTACAATCTGCTGTGCACCTCAACCATGGAGGCTTGGTTTTTGTGTCACTTAATGATTAGCCTTTGCTTTTACTTGCAGGCAGACCTCATGAATGGTGATAGAGGTCCACCTACATCCATCTGTACCGTAGCTGTAGTAGACACTGACCAGATTACAAGCAGGATGCTCCTCCCATTGATGATGCAGATGCCAGCAGATGTTGGCTTTGCTCTTGGAGTTTTGCAGCCCTGCTGAATTTCAGAGCGATAGTGGTGTTTCTTCCCCCCACCCACCATAGGCAAAAGGACATAAGAAAGCGAACTGAGGAGGGGAGAAAAAGTCAAATTTCACAAAGTTCACCAAACAGCCATGGGTGATGAATAGCTGAGGTTGCTCACACCAGACTGGGTGGGGTTTGCTAATTCACCCACGCATGCAATTCACTAGGGGGTGAGAAGAGGTGATGGCATGTCAATATGTCATGAGAGGCACTGGGGAAAGCAAGGAGCCAGGGGAAAATCCTGCTCTGAGCCCAGAGAGGAGAGGAATTGCCTTGTCTATTGCTTTGAAAAATGTAAAGTGCTGGTGTATGCAAAGAGGTGCTGGCATCAGCCAGGAACCCATGTTGATTTAGGGGAGTTTTTGACATGAATAAGGTAATTCTAAAACTTGATTGACAAAAAAAAAATAAAAAGGTGAAAAAGATGACTCCATCCACCATGAAAGAAAAAAGAGATCTAACTGACGCCTGTTGATTTGCGTCCTTCCGTGCTTTTATTTCTCCTTGTTGCTTGCTCTCTAGTGTTTTTTCTGCCTTTGGAGATGCTAGCAAAGAAGCAAAATGGGAAATGAAACTCTGGCAATGCAGTATTTTGCAGATACATCTACATTTTGCTATGTGGAGCTGAAAAGGAAAAATTCAAATCCAACCCGGAGATATTTCAGTTTCAGGCCTACAAATAATATTCTAACCCTCTTGCAAGCACTTTAGGGCAGAAAATCTCTTGCTGTGTGTGTAGACAGCAAAGAAATGACCCTTTTCTGGTCATACCATGGGAACTCCTTACATTATGCTGTCCTATCAGTCATGCAGCTGCGTTGAAAATCCATGTGATTTGTCTTCTTAAAAGAAAAAAAAAATCATCTTTCCAAAAACAAAGAGCTTCCTTTTACCTCCTTCAGATGACTTTCTGGCGAGGGCTGGTTTTAGGTCAAGAACCTGCCTCTAGTTTCAGGTGGCAGCTTGTCAGGCAGGATTTTATTTTACTTTTTTTTTGCCTCGTGAATGAATGATTGGCCTAATTCAGGAATTCCAAAATTATTATTACTCTCTCTGGCATGAGAAACACACCTATAATTTCTCACAGAATATGCTTTGTGACAGAAAAGTTGCACTCCCTCCTGCACCGATGCGTGAAATGTATCCTTCTGTAAAGACCAGCTTAGCTCATCTGTTTATTGCTCCGTCAGGCTCAGCGGCGGTATGTAAACGCTTGGCGTGTTTCTTTCTGTGCTGGTGGTTAATGCTCGTTAAGCAGAGAGACTAATAGCACTGCCTGGAGCCAAGCAAAGTGGAAGGCAGTTGCCATATGTATTTCCCCAGCTTGATTTGGCAAGTGCGGCATGCTCTTAACCTGCAACACCTCTGCTGCTCCTCTTGCCAGTGTCAGCTGTGCAAGCTTGTGCCAAAGCCCAGGATGGCTTTATGAACGACATCTCCCTCCACAAAAAGCACTGATGACCAGGGTGGGGGAGTGATGGGCAGCCACTGCACAAGGGATAGTGATGGGGCCGTCCTGATGGTCCTGCTCTGCCCGGGTTTCCTCTGTTTTTCCAAGCTGTGGTCTGCTGCTCTTCCCAGGCATCCTCTGCTCCATTTTCTTCGGGCTTTTGCTGACCACTTTCCCCCCCAGCTTCTTCTTTTGCACACAGGGGATTATTTATGTGTGATAGCAGAAGGGAAACTGAGGCACATGGCTGTAGAGCATGTTGTGTGAGATACGTCAGCGGTGTGGTGCAGTGCTAAGCTATGAGAAAGTATCACTAGGCTGACAGGTCAGAGGAAGATCAGGGTGCTGATAACTCTCTGCTCTCTCCAGACAGGAGAGATGGGCTGAGGTTGAAAATCTGGCATAGCGCCAAGGGCAATATGGGTTTACCCAACCTATTTGCTTCCCAGGCACTTAGAGAAAAGGTTCAATGAAGGCGAAAGATGAGAAGCAGTTTGATTTTGTTCTGAAGTTTGATTCTCAGGGATAAACAAGCCTTGGGTACCAAGTTTTTCCCAAAAAAAAGATACCTGTGAAGTTGGGGTGTCCACTGAGCTGGCCCATATCTGTCAGTAAGCGTGAGAACGGCTGCAATGAGAGGTGTCCACAGAGACAATGCCCAGAGGATGTGCCTTATCGAGGGCATCGGATCCCAGCTCTGACAGCTATGAAATCACCTTGTCAGCTGTGCTGGGTGGATGAAATGCAGAACAGACCCTGCAAGGGAGCTAACATGTCAGGTGGTTATCCAAATGGAGTCACTCGTTTCTAATGTTGGCATTTCATTAGAGTCGTCTTGTTTCGACTTGGCAAGATTTGAAGAAGTCTCCTCTTGTGACAGGAGTGATTGCAGGTGTGTGTGGCAAAGGCTAGGATCTGACTTCAAGCAGGTGTTTGAAGGTAAAACATTGTGTGATGCTCTCTGCCATGGCTGGAGGCTTCTTGAGGGGTGCTGGGGGACATGACCACAGAAGAGCCTGGGCATGTGCTGGCAGCAGGACTTGAGGTGCTGTGTGTTATTTTGAACCAAGGAAGAGCTTTTCTCCAAGGTCCCTAGGGAGGAGAAGAGCTGCAGGGGTCTTCACCGAGGTTTCGGATGCTCGGGATTGGGCTGGGCACATAACAGGTGGATGTGGGAGGGAAGCTGGCAGTGCCCGCTTCCGCCTGCCCGAGGGCTCTGGCTGTGGCTGTGTCAAAGAGGCCAAGCCTTGGTCAAGGCATGTGCAGAAAACCACACCTGGGTAAATGTCATGATTAAATAAAAATAGCCAACTGAAGAAAAGCTAATCAGTCTTGGTAGGTATGTTTGGGGATTCTGCCATATGTGGAGCATCTGGTTTTAAGTCTTTTGGGATAATACCCATCGCATTTTTCTGTGGTAGAAAGGGGAAGATCTCAAGCCCACTGAAAAAGACTCCACTGCATGGTCATAGAACGCACAAATGAGGTTCGAAGGGGGTTGTCCTCAATGCTTACGATTAAGCAGGTGGTTAAAATTGAGAGTGTTAATGCTAGAAAAACTATGCACTGCTTTACAGCTTGTTTCTATGACAAGCTGTGGCTGGGATGTAGAAAAGTGTCCAAGGTATTTGGGCACCAGGGTCTCACTCAAGATTCTCAGCCTTCTGCAAACATTAACATAATTTGTTTGGCTGATGAGTGCTTATGTTCAAGTTTTTATCTTAAGATAACTTTGATACACACCAAGTGTGGTGGCTACATAGTAGAAGTTACTTTTCCTCCCGGATGAGTTAATCTTGAGTGACAATTTCACTCTTTGAATCTGCAGAAAAGATGCATCTGATCTTCAGGCAGAGGTTGAAATTAGGTCTCGTGTTTGGTGAAAATATTTTAACCAATGAGATAGTGAATGAAAGCTTTTCACTTTTTCTTTTTTCTTTAGGAAAGAGAATTATCCTGCTGAAATTCTTAAGCTGAAAGACTGAAATGCCACAATGAGGAGTGAATCTCAAGCATGACAAAATCTCAGGAGCGCAGAGTTGTGAGGAGGGGAGGTGAAAGATACCTCCATCCTCCCACTGAAGGCTTCCTGGTCATTTTGTTGAACTGGGGCAGCTGGCCCTTGGTGTGATGCTTAAAGCATGTCTGGAGACGTGTAGTTCTTCCCACATGTTCACATCCCAGGGAACATCTCCATCCAATCCAGCCTCAGGTTTCTGCTATGCAGACCAGCCTCTTGGGAGCTCTGGTAAGGCTCAAGGCTCAACCCTTCAGTCCCTTTCTCAAGAGCTTGACCCTGTAAAGTCAATGAAAGAGTAGCCATGGCCTCTAAGAGCCTTAGGACTCACCTGTGTCTAGAAGTACATCCGTAAGGCTTGATGTACTGAATGCAAAACAGAATAGCACTCATTCTGGAATAAGAGTTGATTTATTTTAACTTGACTTAATACATTTTCTTATTCTAGCTCAAGAGCATCCAGAAAAGCTCTTCCAGTCAATTTTCAAGTGTCAACAAGCTGTTTTTCTTGGTCTCAAGAACTCATCTTTGAAATGGGAATAACTTAGTCTTCCATATGGTGTTGAAATCTACTTCATAGTGGAAGTCTCCTGTATATTCATACAAAATTTTAGAGGAGCAGGTGGAAATTATCTGGCAATTAAAGTTAGTGCTATGGAGCTAGGACTTGGAATGACATAGTCAATCTATTCAAAGTTCATATCTCCCACTGCCAGCAGTTGGTTACGTGACTGTTCATCATGCTGTTCCTCAGGGGAGAAAAAGCTCTTGAAGAGATGGCAAAAGACTTCAGCTGATTTCTGATAACTGTGTTTGAGCAGATGATTACATTTATCTGAAAGGAAATGGTTAAAAGTAGTTCTTTAGCAGTTCTGGGTCTGACGTCGTTCTGCAGAGTTTTTGGGGTATTAACGAAGAAATGTAGCTTTCTGTGAATGCAGGAAGTGGCCTTCAATAAAGTTTACAAAATTTCACAGAAAAACAGACATAAAAAGGTCAAGACTCTCCTCAGCTATTCATGTCTAATTTTATTTCGAGCAGTAGATTTCTCTGCTCACTTAAAATACTCAGGTCTGAGCAATAATATAGGACAGTTGCTGTCATCCCGAAGGGGAAGTGTTCATCATCCTCTTGCAGCAGCAGCTAAAGGTGTATCAGTCACCATTTTTCAGAATTGCACGGTATTTTTGTGACTATTTGTAGCTGATGTTAGATCACCAACGAAACGTTTTTCTCCATTGCAGAAATGGCAGACTTCAGGATTTTTTTTTTTTTCTTTCTCTGGCTTTTTTCAGTTTACACAGAACTAATTATTCTCATAACTCCCTGAAAGTGTTTGCTCAGACTTTCCAAACTAACTTGACTGGAAGCCCTGGTGAACTATGTCAGCTCCAGAATGCATGACTTGTAGGGAGGAATAAGCATGTATAAACAGCTGGTTTGGCTGGCAATTGGTTTACAATGTTGTTTCAGATATATAAAAAAATGAAGCACAGCACTCCAGTGATGCCCCATCAATCAACAGGCAGATATGGTACCTGTGTCTTCTAGACACTGCTCCAGTTTAAATTTCTCTCTGATGTTACGGTGAGGAGCATCGTGGTATTGCCCTGAAAATGCTGACATGCAATGAGAATCCCAGAGAGTATCTTTGGCAGTGTGGATCCTCATCCACTGCTGACAAAACAGAAGCGAAGCCACATGGCTGGTGGGAATGGAGCAGGTCCTGTGGGGTGGCGGCGCGTGCCGGTGCAAACTGTACTGATGGAGAGAAGTGCTTCAGGGTCAGTCATGAGGGTTTTGAGAATCAGCTGGGGGCTGTCATTCTAAATACATAAAACTGCATATTCACTTCACCGCGTGAGTAGTAAAAATGGGTATGAGCAACTGTTTTGGTTTCGGCTGCCGCCGGCAACAAAAGCGCCACGCGGCCGCCCCTCCCCCCGCCGGCGTGCGGAGGAGAATGAAAAGAAAGAGGCAGAAACTGGGGGG
>Ga0065711_1046913_pt1 | contig 12628 bp, 9 predicted proteins | sample Hoacrofraction12_FD_59098 | JGI IMG/M metagenome (GOLD analysis project Ga0065711, IMG submission 59098) | Hoatzin crop microbial communities from Cojedes, Venezuela - Epithelial fraction 12 v2 (version 2) | ecosystem: Host-associated > Birds > Digestive system > Esophagus > Crop | place...
AAAAAAAAAAAAAAAAAAAAAAAGAAAAGAAAAAAGAATGGAAGCTTGTCTACTACGTCTAGTCAGATTACCAGTCACATTATCAGTCTTACTGTGACAGCCTCTGAATAGTTATCACTTGTCAAATCTGAGCATCTCATTCTTTCTCATGGCAAGCCATAATCCTACTGTTATAAAACATGACGGGACAGCTGAAAGAACAAAATATTTCCTTTCAGTACATCACTATAAATAAAACAAATAGCAGGCAACTGTAATCTAACATCATTCATAAACTGTCACATTTACGTAGCTTGACAACTTCAGCTGTAGTTTCTGTCTCAGCTTGTAAAATAAGGAAGGTTTGGCTGGGACTGTGTGCCAGAAAGCTTTAAAGGAAAGTGTAGGTATGAGAAAAGAGAGCTGGATGCAGAGCAGAGAGAAACAAAAGTGGGAGGGAGGAGAAATCTATTCCTTTCCTGGGGATTTTCACAGCATTTCTAGTTTCCTTGGGTGTTTCTGTCCCTCTACCACATCCAGATTTGGGTGACTGAAGATCGCTGAAGTCAGTGATACGGGCTCATCTGACCGAATGCCAGCCTGGATATTCTGAATTCATTCTTTGTGAATAAAAAGAAACAATTAATAAAAGCTACTGAGTTCTTGAGGTACACTGGAAAGCATTTGTGTGTGTTGGTAAATGCCAGTACGTTGTCTCTTTTCTACCAACAGATCACGACTGCGTCCTGCAGGCAGCTGCTTGTGCGCGAATGGCTCATTCAGAAGGGCTCCTGCCTACGGGTCGCAGGTTTTGCAGTGCCATGCCAGCTCCGGGCAAGTTCTTGTGCTCCAGCATCGTACCTACTGTCAGCCCCTGCTGCAGAAGATCTTTCATAGTGCATCCTGCCAGGATCGCAGAGCCCCTCACCCCCCAGAGGTAAAATCAAGTTGTTCTTTGAGTCTTGATTTGTTCTTTTTCGTGATACATAATAGGATGAAACGGGCTGCTATGTCAGATTAATAAATTAGCAGCTTGAACATCATTTGAGCTTTCCCATCCCCTGCACTGGCAGTTTTTTAGATGGTATTAACTAAAGTGATTTGCTACCCTGGAGATTATGAAAAGCAAAGCCTGAGTAAACCTCCTATCAAAGAAACATTCCTTTAATATTATTTGGATAAATAAAAGCATCTTGCGTTAGCAGCTGTTTTCTATTAAATGTTTCTAATGCTCTGTGACAGGGGATTATTTTTCCTGTTTTGAACTTGAACCTGTCATCCATCAGCAGCTTCCATGTTTACTTCTCTGCCTCTCTGTTATTCCCTGAATTCTCCAGTGTAAACCATCAGCTAGAGCGCTCTCGAGCACACCTACACTGTGCTCTGTGCCAGAGATGGATCCTTTCTCCTGATTCTCCTCATCTTAAGGGTTTCATTGGCTTGTCATGCAAACAGCAAAGGGGCTAGAGGCAAGCCAGCAGGTAGTGCTGGCCCAGGGTTCCAGCATACTCCTGGCTTGCTTCCTCTAAACCCCAAACCAATGAAATCTGGGTAAAAACAGGTAATGATGTTGTGTTCCCAACAACAAGGAATTGTCCCAGCACAAGCAATTCTTCTGTTTATTCCCACATGCTTTGGCCTGTGGGAGTGCTACAAAATGAGGTGGAGTGATCCAGTTCTTAAATCTTACAAGACTTTTTTTTTTCCCATAACCTGCAGAAGGTGTTTCTCCCAGCGCTGACCCATTTTCTTTTCTGCAAGGTGCCAATGGATTAGCCATGGCCTCCCCTCCCCTGGCCCAGCATGGAGGAGGCTGAGCGCGTCGGGGAGATCTGTGGGCTTAGACAGCAACATCCCTGTGCTGGTGAGAGGGGAACAAGATGGATTTTATTACCATGGTACAGTGAAAGAGGAGTCAGAGGTGAGTGCCTGTTGCTGTGCGGTAGCTGCGGGTGTGTGTGATAGGGTGTCATGTCCACTAGCAGTCCTCATGCATCACCTGAATTTGGTGTAGCAGTTTTTCAGCTAGTGCATGAACTGGAGAACAGGTGACCAGGACAGCTGATGCCTGTGGTTATGTCGATTCACAAAGGTCACGATGTGCCTGATTCCAGGCTGTCCTCGCCTCCTGCTGCCTGGCCCGCCACACCGGGTGAGCCTCTTGCATGCAGCACAACCTCAGGCACCAATAAACTAAGAACAATCAGGTCCTTGCTCTGCTCAGCCTCCTTCACTGAGTCCGTTTCTAGGAGTGAGCAGGCGTGTTTTGGGGATCCTCATCTTGTGCAGAAGATGGGAGTCCCCCAGACTCCCCGTTGCTGGTGAGCGCAGCGGTGTTGTGCAGCTTGCAAGAGCAGGCCCTCTGCTTCTCCTGGCACTGGGCATTGGGCTGTGGTGAGCAGTGTGACGGCTGCTGTTGTGTGTAGACACATGGCCTTCCATGGCACAGGAAAAGCGTGAATGTTTTATGTACACAATTCCAGCCTGAGTCAGCCACAGACCAATGGCTCAGGGTCTTTTCAGAGATGTTAGTGAAAGCTTTAATTCATTCGTTTGTTAGCACTTCAAACTTAACAGAAAAAAGAGTCTATTCTTTCTCGGGAACAGGGAAGTACCGGCTTTCATTGTTGATGGAAAGCCTCTTGGCAGGCCTTAATTTAAAAGAAAATAAAAATTCCCAACAAACTCTCCAAGAAGCAGACTTAGTGTTGTATGTAGTGAGGAAGGGCTTGGGCATGACCGATGAACCGGTCTGAACGGCTTCAGTGTCCCTTGTTATCTGGTGCACACAGCGTGGTCCAGTTGCACTCTATCTATAGCTGTTCTTCTTGTGGAAGAAAATACAAATCCTAGTGGTAGTGAATCTGTCTATATGCTTCACTCAGCCTGCTTTCTGGTGAGCCTCCCAGAGGTTGTTCTGGCTGTCCTGATGCTGGACTAACACCACACACTATTCAGTCACTCTTTGGGCTTGCTTGGTGTTTTGACCTAGCTGTGTAGCCCCTTCACATTCCTGGTGAAGGTTATCTGACATGACACATTACAGACTGTTTTTCAGAGAATTTGTTGTTTTGTTCCTGATAACACAGTGAAAGAGGCGTGTTCTTGCTAGAGTTTGCCAAACCACTTGTGTCACGTGGAAGGCATCCAGTGTGTATGCAAAAAACAGCAAAGGATGACATCCTGGAATATGTGAACGGGATGAAGCACTCCTTACTCCCTGGAGACAAAGTACTGGCACCCTGGGAGCCAGATATGGCCAGGTACGGCCCAGGAACCATCCTCACAGGCATTGAGACAAGAGACCCCTTACGAGGTAAGAAGGATGCCGCCCTCTTCTTGATTGCCTTGCTCGGGAACGTGAGTGAGAGTGTCAGGATAAACTCTTGCCATGGGGCTACTGCCGGAGAAACACCAGTGCACAGACTACAGTTTAGCATTGCTTAAAGTTGGCAGGAGCTGCTGGGACTTGCTGATGGATATCTGCACGTAACCTCACCAGTCTGACCCTAAGGAAGTTGTGACCCATAGAAATGGCATCTTCCGTGTCGGCCGATGGATGTGCTGTTTTCCACCTTCTCGGACAAGGCTGTGTCTGCAGTGTGAAGGACAGTGGCCTTTTCCAGGGGGATCCAAGTGAGGCATCTGTCAGGAAGCACCCATCCATGCTCCTGTTTATGTCAAATGGTACATCTGGCAGTGATTTTACCACCCAAGCGTAGGAGATATCAACAGCTCATTCATTTTTCCCATGTCTGGCAGTCAGGCTCTGCTGACTTACCAAAATACTGTTCTCAGAGTGTTACTGCTAACTTTGCCAACAACAAAAGTTATTCAGTCAACATTTTCTTGTTCATTTGATGAAAAATTAGGATGAAAGACGCTGCCAGGCCTGTTGTCACACCAACAGTGCCCTAGCTGCCCACTCCATCATCCATGATATTTTATGGTGAGCTGTTAGAGAGAGGGGCGATAGCTGATCCTGATACTTGACAGGACTAGAAAATGCATAAAAGTGTAAAGCCTGATCTGTGTGTGTGCACTGCCCAGGCAGGTCAGCTGCTTATGGCTGCTTACCTCTTCTCTCAACAGCCTCAGAAGATGAAGAAATTATGGTCAAGTTCTGGAATGACAAGAAAGTGAAACTCCCACGAGGTGTGGCTCTGTGGATCCCCCCTGGCCTGTGGGAGAGGATTGTAGAGATGATCCGCGTGCCCTTCACCAGCAGCGTGAAGCCCAGAGAAAGTCTGGACACTAATTCTTGTATCTTTTCCTTCAGTCCTAGACCAGCCCTGACTTCTCTTTGTTCTGTGCATAGCCTTGCCAAGCACTGCTTGCTCGGCTTACCCTGCTGGCCACATTTCCACTATTGCTGTGATGGTATATGCTGTTTGTCAGCATACATAAGGTGCATCTGCTGCTGCCGTCCCCATGTTGATGATTGGTGGCCTCTTCCATCCAGGTCTATGGTCTTTCAGAGAGAAACTGAAGAGGCAGAGTCCAGCAGCGAGCCGTCTCCATGTCTTCTAGAAGTGGAGGGTCCAAAACAAGAAGAACCAGCAGCTGTGGCAGTGTCTTCTCCCTCTTCTGATTCAGAGGGGGACCTGGAGCCATTCCCCACTAAGAGTACTGTGGTGGACAGTGCTGTTAGCGCAGACTCTGGCCATCTTGAGAAGCCCAGGCTAAAGGTTTCTGCAAGACCTGAGTGGAAATACTGGAAGAGAAGCCACCACAAGTTCCATCCTGGTAATTCAGGTACCTTTTAACACCCCCACATGGAAGCAGCAGCCAGAGGGAAATAAACAAGTGTGTTCTGAGTCCCCTGTACCTGAGCAGTCATTTTGCCTGTAGTTAATTGGTATAAATACTATAAATTTGCGTATGAGCCTCTGATAAAATACTTCCCCTACCTCAATGTTTCTGCTGCCTCATCTTGCATGCTAGCTCTTCTTTTGGCAATTCACCCAATGGAAAACTACCAGAACAATGAATTTAATTTGGAAGCACAGATATCCCTCTCTGAGTTGGTTCCCCATCATCTTCCTATGCCTTTTACGGTGCTAACATCTTTAGTAACCTTCATAGCTAGTCCATGCAGAATAGAAAGAAATTCTTTCAGGCTTAGAATGCATTTTCCTCTCTTCTGAAATGAATGTTTCTCCATTCCGGTTCTGATTTCACTATTCATAGGTCTTAGATACAATTTTACTCCCTGCAGGAGTCGGCAGTCGCAGCAGCACATGTACAAAGGGCAAGCCAGAATCCAAAGTCATCTCCATTGTGGACACATGTCATGTTGCCCCGGGTAATTGGAATGCTGTGTTTGCAACCACTGAGCAGACTCCCAGAGGGCAACTCACAATTAAAGAAATCTTGAGAGACGAAGATATCCAGCCATCATCGAGGGTAAGGTAATCTGTATTAATACGGTATTTACTTAAGCACACAGGGTCTGAATGGAAGAAATATTCTTGTTAATGGTCTGGTAGTTGGCTAGAAAAATACATCTTTTTTAAATTAACTGCATGCTAAGGCCCTCCACTAGTTTTGTGGTAGGCAGGGAACTGCTCCACTAATTAAAACCCCAAAGCCATAAGGAGGGGCTGAAGCTGCTTGGTAAAATGGGCAAGATTATGACAGTAGCTCTGTGAGCATTAAACAATGCAGATTTCAATTCGGAAACCTGCCAAATGCCCACTGACATAAATATAGTGAAGTCCTGTGGAAGTAGAGACCTACATGAGTAGCCTTGGAAATGGGCAGCAGTGACTGTCAGCAGCAGTAAAACACAAGAAAAGCTTCACTCTGGAAAGGTGCTGGGCTCTGCCAGTCAAACTCTGATAGTCACAATCTCTGTCTCTGAAAGATAAAAGCAGATATTTTTAGTAAACAGTCTTTACTCAGTATCTTCTCTTACTCCCTCACAAGAAGCAAGCAGTTTGAACAGCAGATCCCTACCCTGAAGCTAGGGGATACACAGTGGGCAAACTGTGTCACAGCTAGGAACAAGGACAACACCCTGATTTTCAGGCCTGGTTTCTGTCAGCCATGGTCCCCTCCTGCTTAAGAAAAACATGAGGGGAAAAAAAAAAACCAAACTCAGAACAGAAATGCCAAAAAAAACAAGCAGAGAAAAGAGGAGGAAAAAAGCTTGCAGGAAGGGGAATATGAAAGAGAATGGCAGGATGAACAGAAACATTGCTCACAGGGATACAATCAATTAATTATCCATCAGAAATCAAATATTATCCCCTCTGTTCCTCCATGCTCTTGCTACTGTGAGCTGACTACAGAGTAAAACTTTGAACATGCTAAACTTGCATGATTTTCTTTAGGATAAGATTAATCTGTTAATGCAATGTCTTAGCGAACAGAGTATACTGGAACATATCTTGTATTCTCACAATTATATGCATTAATTTTAAGCAGATGCCTACCAACTTAACTCTTCTTTTATTACAAAAATAATCATAATTACACCCACTATACACCTTTCTAATTTATTTCCTAGGTACCTGGAATTTTTAGGCCTGTATGGAGCTCCAGGCAGACATGCTCTGTGTTAGCAAGAGTCACATCTGTGCGTTGAAGTGACGTGCTTTGCCTTTTGGTAAAACTAAAAAGAAACCAGAGTGGCCTCATTCTAGCCCTAAACTGGCAGCATGAATTACAGTAGTGGATGCAATGTGGTAATACAGAGTGACATCCTGTAAAATAGCCCTTGGTGTTTTCTAAAGGTGTGTTGAAACCCAGAAGGTAAATTGCTACTCTTAGGGATAGCTGAAGCAGTTTTATCGTATAGTACAGGCTGCATCAGAAGCAACTTGCAACGAACAAGTGATGCCAGGGAGCAGGCTTCCCAGAGATGCTCTCTGTTGGGCTAATGTCCTCCCACTGTAGTCACCAAAAAATCCTCCTAACTTCCAAAGGAGCAATGTTTGGTCAAAGCCTAGCAGCTTCTCAAAATCCTGTGGTGGTCTTGTACACTTCTGTGTTTCAGCAGTAAGGTTTGTACTAGCACAGAAATAACACCATTATTATCAGTAGCTCTGTCTCCTGTAGCTTTCTTGCAGCCAGGAAAGCAGCACTGAAAGACGCTGATGCTTTTTTTGGACTGGACTTCCAAGGGATTTTTTTTCTGTCTTCCAGGAAGAAGGTTTTGCAGCATTAGGAAAGCAAAGATATAAAAGAGCAAGAAAGAAAGCAGAGTCAGATGATAAACATAAAGCGACTTGCGTAGGAGATGACAAACTTGATGATGCAGACCACATCAGAAGAGGACAGACAGAAAAAACAGCAAAGAGCTCACTTGCAACAAAGCAGAGAGAGATATGATCAACCAGAACTCAATAAATATATAACTGATGAAGCTCAGGACCTGACATTTTAGGTAAACTGCTTATACTATAATAGTGTTACATTTATTAAGCAAATTAAGGTCTGATTTAGGCACTGTCACTGTGGAATATCTTTATGGACAACTGTAATTTTAATAACTGAGAAACTCTATTTTCACCCACATAGAATTTCAGCATCCTTATTCTTTACTCCAAGGTGTTTTATTACATTCCTAATTATTTGGACTTGGCTTTACCATTCTGGAGAGATCAGGTAAGGTAGTATGAGCACTAAAAGCCTGCACAGATGCAGAGCAAGAGGCTAGTGAACCTCCCAATTTGTCCACAGTTCTCTGGAGTCGGCCAGAGGAATTCAGCATAGCGATTCCTTTTGTAGAGACCAGAAGGAATGGAGAAACAATACAAGCTGACAGCCAAAAATACTTTTTTCAGGATCAAAGCAGAAAAGAAAGTAGCCAGAGGGTAAAGGATCTGCTACTGTAGAGACAAACAACAAAATGCTCAGAGATCCAGCATTCAAGCCACTGAGTTTTATATTCCCATGAAAAGGAACTGAAACCTTAATACCATCAGCTACAAAAAGATTACGGATATCTGTAGGTTATGTCACTGATTCTAACTCTGGAGCCTGATCCCTGGGGAGAGTTCAGTATCCAGGGAGTCTCAGTAGTGGGGGACTGCTCATGGTTTAAAGCGCATGAACTTGGCCGTAAGCTGCAGCGCACACTTGCTCAGCAGTGCTTTTCCCCTGCAGGAAATAGGAGACAATTCAGGGTACCCTGCTGAAAAACGCAGCTAACTGGTGTTTGCTTAGCCTAGGTAAGCGCCTGCAAAGAGACAGGACTTGAAGCATCGGTGATTTATGTGCCTATATTGAACATCTGACACATATTCAAGCACCTTCCTGAGTTGGGCTCCCAGACAGTGAATTTCATTTGCATTTGATTTCTTTATCAGAAGCTAATATACATCCATATTCATATTATGTGGATCATGCTCTCTGAGCTCATGAATGTGGCGTGAACTTTCTGTCTGAGGATAGTATAAAAGAAGCTGTCATCACCAAGACTAAATTACTTATTTTATTCCACTGATTGTACCTTTAATTGTTTAAAGCATAAGAACCTGGAATTACACAGAGTCACATAATTGGATTTAAGGCACACAATGTACAAATATTTATAAAATCAGTGTACAAAGTGGGCTGTGTACAATTGCGTTAAGTAGAAAACAAATATACAGGCCATAAAAATGGAGTCCCAAAGAGGAGGACACTATTAAAGTGCTAACAAGAAAAAGATATACATAGTTCATTAGATGCATTACAAAAGCCTCATATTTTACTCCTGTGATTGCCAAGAAACAGCAAACATCAAAGAACAAAAGTTAAATCAACACTTTGTCCTGCGCACACATTCACCACGTGGGTTTGTTGCACCATGTCCTCTGAGGCTGCTGTGACAGAATAGGTGCCAGGAGAAACTTCAATGTAGATGTCTTCACAAACTTGTCTGGTCTTTAGGAGGGGGGAAGAAAGATTCATTACTGTTTAGTCATCTTAGATTGCCCACAAAAACAAAAGGTTTGAATTTGGGTAAAGAAAATTACATTTCAGCTGCTCTGTAAACATACTAAGATTATTCAAAATATACAGGCAGCATGGACAAAACCGTAACATGTTTCTGTCGCTACAAAAAATAGCAAGCATCATACTCAAACTATTTCACCTAATGTTTCAATCAATGGAAATAATCAACATGCTGTAATCTCTGCCTCACAAAACTGAAAGTTGCCAACCTAAGCAGCTTTGAACATAAACCTGGAAAACCTCCATACAACAAGGGTGCTTCCTACTAATTTGTACTGTGGTACAGTTTCCATGTTTCTCATCTTTTGTGGCTTAGAAGTTCCAGAAATTGATTCAGTAAGGTCTTGGGCTTTGAAAAATAAAAGAAGTTTTTTTCTCCATGAGGAACAGGAGTCTTCAGAGAGACTGTATGAGGGCAAAGCGTAACTGGCTAAGCAACTACTGCATGCCTTGCTGCATGCCTTGCCTTCCCTCAGCACAGGGAATGTGTCAGCAGCATAAAGGAGAGAACTGCTGGGTTATTGTTGCTGATGCAACTCACAAGGGCCTAAAGATTAATTACAGTGTTTGACATTCTGTACCAGTCCAAAATATAAAGTAGACTCTTAATTGGTTGTGTGCAAGTCTTTGCCCATTTTGCTGCCCACCTTCAGACACATTAGGATTGTGAATGCACCACTGGTTAACCATCTGTGCCATCACAAAGGCTCCACACCTGATCATAAACTTCAACCAGCTTGATGGAAAATGATAAGGAAGTGCTATACCTCAATTTAAAAACAAAGTATTGTATAAACTTACACATTGCTGGTGAGCTGGAGCTTGACTGGGTGTTCCAGGGGCTTTAGTCCTCTGAAAAGAAAAAGATACTGTTTTCTAATGATGTAACACAAAAGGCAAATTCAGCCCCTGAGAGAGGGGATGCTTTATGTCTGTGAAATTTTCCCCTCCACAAAAAAACTGATACGACACTGATAGGTGCCACTAGAAGTTACTCTGCCCCCACTGTCTCTGCCTGCCAACAGAAGGCTCAGATCAGTCCAGGTGTTCACATGCTTCTGATGTCAACCCACACACGTTAGTGTAAGCAGGTGTCATAGACACTAGATGCATAAAAACTGTCCCATGGGGAGGAAGGAATAACCTTTAACCAAAACCACCTACTTACCTCTTCTTTGAAGGACTCCGGCTCTCTTTGCCTTGCTTGCCTGCCGTGGTATCTGCAGATGTGTTTGATTTCATGCTCTTTGCATCTACAGGCTTCCACGAAGCTGTAGTACTTCTGAAAAACAATAGAAAGAGATAATATTACGCGGAGAAGAATCAAAGCCACGCTCACAACTACTGCTGATTTACAATTAAAAGTGGGACTGCACAACTTCTGTATTAAATGGTTGGTTTCTCCTCATGTGAGGATGAAAACAGTACTTTGATGTCCACAGGACATATGCCTTCTGGTACGAGACTGTCAGCCCTGATTTTAGATGCCTGTCTCCTGACACACAGGGACTCTCTGACACCTCAGGACTGAATTCATGAAAATATCAGAAGGAATGCTCTGGAAACATCTACCTGATCGGGTCCTTCAAGCAAAGCTGGTGCAAGAAGGCATAGTTTATCAGTCCTTAATAGGATGTATATGCAAGCTAAGTCCTTTGCAGCCTAGCCAGTGAAGACTGGTTCTGCAGGACACAAGCAGGAGCACTGCTCTAAAAGCAGAACATATCAATACTGAAAAATGAGTTGGTAAAGAAAATAAAGTGTCTTCAAGGCTGGTACCAGTAGCATAGCAGTTTTGAGAACTGTATTTAAGTGCACAGCAGCCCTTTTCTGGCTCCACAATAAAGGTACTTGTTTCTTCCCCACTGCAAATTAAATATTTGAGTACAGCTCTGCTGCCATCTGCTGTCACCACAGAACTCCTCCCAGGGTTACCTTTTTGATCACAGGGACCAAAAAGTTCCAAAATACCTATTTTATTTCACTTACATTTTCCTTGTGTCCGACTGTCAAGACTAAACATAGAAAAAGCAAGGCCAATCACAATTCTTATTTGCAAATCTACTGCTGCGCTTTATTCCTTGAGGTTATGCACCCATCAACAGATTTAGTTGCTCGTATTGTGGTTTACTGGGGAGCTACATCCCAAAATACATTAAATACTCTGACCTATTGCATAAAGCTTCACAGAGCAGCACTGTGTCACAGGAGGTGAGCTGGATTCTTTTAGATGATGTCACAGGGCAAAGAAATGAAACCAAGCTTTTGGTAAGAAATGTGGGTAAACTTTGCTCCCCAAGTCATTCTAAACAACTCATCTTAAATCATGTAATTTTAATCACGTGCACTTGGTGGCATTCAAGTGCCTAAACAGTTATGTTTGGCTGTAGATTCTTATTTATGCTTTGTAAACTTTATCCATGGACTTGTGGGCCTAAGAATTCCTCCCCCCCTGCTTTTACGACTCTTCTCTACAGAAGATGACTGAAACAGTAATGTCTTGGCTGATGCGTAACTGTGGAAGTTATCCGCTGCTTGTTCCCACTCTACTACAGACTCCTAACAGGACATAGGATGAGTCTCTATACATTGTTATATTTTTGTTTCATCTTGTGTAAAACTCTATTCTGCCCGAGTTGTTTTAGGATTAACTGGTTACTATGTCTGTAGTGCTTTGAAATGGTAATAGAGTTGCTTAAGAGCTACTCATCTGGTGTGTGTCCAGCTGCTGTTTTCTCTAACTTAACTGAAGACTTAGCCTCTGTTATTAACTCTGCAGACAACGAGCTCCCTGCGGCGGGAGGTTAACAGACGACGTACACTGCGATGGAGTTTTCAGAGACTTCAATGCAGTAGCTGGGCTGCAGGGTGGTGTTTGTGAGGACGGGCGGGTAGAGACAGGCTCCCCATCTGGCTACGCAGAGGAGCAATGACACCCGCCAATGTGAAAGCAATGGAGCTGTGTGCCTGTACGCCATAGCTCTCAGTTTCTGCTTATCACAAATAAACATACAATGCTGCTCATAACTGAGCCCATGCTCCTCAACCAGTAGCAACATTGCACATAGAGTTTGCTTAGACCGTACTGGGGGGGGTTAACTCTAAATTCAGAGCAAACACATGACACAAAGCAATCTCTTTGCTCGAGATTCAAACTCTCCCTTGCTTCCGCCACCCCGCAGGCACCGACTCTGGCAGCCAGCGTGAGCGGTTCGGGTTGGCGCAATGAAAACAAAGGGTTGCTCTGTCGTAAGGCCTCCCCACAGCAGAGCGGCAGAGGCACCTGCAGCCCTGGAAACAACTCTGTCCACTGTGGCTGGCAATGTATTCTGTGATATCACCTAACCTTTCTGTCTCTCTAACCACATTGCCTTTCTACCAAGGAGCGGAGAAACCCTCTGCTGAAATCCATACTGGTCTACTGGTGCTCTCCACAGAAAATGCATATAATGATGTTTGTCAGCCAAGGTGGTAGCTGTGGGTCAGGACAATGCTGGTGAAACACCAGCCATGTACATGATGGTGAATGGCCCGCGTTTCTTAATCACAGAATCACAGAATGTTCGGGACTGGAAGGGACCTCTGTGGGTCATCTAGTCCAACCCCCCTGCTGAAACAGGGTCACCTACAGCAGACTGCACAGGACCTTGTCCAGGCGGGTCTTGAATATCTCCAGAGAAGGAGACTCCACAACCTCCCTGGG
>Ga0065711_1009723_pt1 | contig 12627 bp, 6 predicted proteins | sample Hoacrofraction12_FD_59098 | JGI IMG/M metagenome (GOLD analysis project Ga0065711, IMG submission 59098) | Hoatzin crop microbial communities from Cojedes, Venezuela - Epithelial fraction 12 v2 (version 2) | ecosystem: Host-associated > Birds > Digestive system > Esophagus > Crop | place...
ATTTATTCTTTGATGCTTAGTATGGTGCAGCCTGAGATGCTTGTGGGAGCATTCAGAAACAGATTTTTAGGTGCTCATGGAATTTTGCTAATAGGAAAATGAGATGCTGTTGGATTATAAGCACCTCCCAGGGCCACATAGTAGGTAAACTGAGAAACGATCACTATCTCAGGTTTAGATACCTAAATATTTCTGTGGGCTTAGCTCAGAATATTGAGTTCATAGATTATTTTAAGACATTAGATACCTTTACAATGGAAGATATCCATAGCAAAGCAAATATTTTAATCCACTTACATTCATTCCATTTAAGCTCTACCACAGTAGAATGCATGCGTCCCCCACCCCACGCCCCCCAATCAGCTCATGTAAGAATTCCCAAAGCAAAGCAAAGATTAGGGAAAAAAGTATTTTATTTTAAGTTGCTGAAATCCTTACGAAGTTTATGCATTCCTTTTTGGTAAATATGTAGTAAAATATGTAGTAGCACAGCCATGAACAGCTTCATTGCCTCCTAATCCTTTAATAAATGTCCATTATAAATCTTAGCAGCAGATTATACACATGTCAAATCCTTTTATATAGTGGCTGAGTAGATTTAAAGTCCAAAGATATTACTTTGATAGCATCGCTTTGCTGGTTGTAAACAAAGATAAAGAAATGTGAAATTCATTATGAGCCATTTCTTATTTTCCAGGTCTCACAGAAAAAACGTTCTGGTTAGATTGTACTGTAAGCAACATGTTATTAGAAGTTGTCTTTCCATTTTTTAGGTAAACTATTCATGGTCAATTTGATCTGCCAGTGTACACACTCCCCCCTCCCCCCCCCCATTTCTGATATTCTTCATTGTGATTTTAACATCAAAAAGTAGAGGAAGACACAGCAATTTTCAATTGCAGAGCTTTTTAGCTCGCAACACGAATATATCAACTTCCAAAAAAATTTTTCACTGTTGTAGCTCTCTCAGCACACTTCAGACCCTAAGGATTCACCCTTTTTGCTGCTTTGTTATTTAGATAATTACTACAAGCACTGTTAGAAGCAGATTAAGACCTTAGAATTTAGAGGTTTCAGAGGCTTTTCCTCGTCACAGTTCTATGTTAAAGTTTGTATTGATTTTAATGTGAGATGATTTACCTTAGACCTTCAAAGAAAAATTGTATTGTTGTTCAGTTTTACTAGGAATAACTCTGAGAAAGAAACCATGTCGTATGGCAGAATCCGAACTTGGCTTTCAGTCTTTAGGTTTAGAGGCAGTTTGTGCATAAAATGGAGTTATGGGGGAACTGGACTTCTGTGTACATGGTCTGAAACTCCTCGAAAGGTGTATTTTTTGAGCGCTGCTTTTAAGATCATTTGTTCCAGGACTTGTTTATGCATGTAAATAAAAAAAAAAAATCATATTGAGGGCTCATATGAGTAAATTTACTAGCATAATTAGACTGGTATCATTACAATAATATAATTCTCTGTGTAGATTTATTTTTAAACTTCATTCATTTGTATTTCTAACTACAGTAATACTACATTAGTTATATAGGTTAAAGTTTAGAGTAATAAATATCCCATGCATGTGGACCCTTAAACCATAGCCAGAATCTGTATTTGATTGCTTTTGAACGAGGAAGTTGATATTCAGCTTCTGAGATTCTATCAAGAGAAATGACAGACAAATGTGACAAATGCAGTATTTACATTACAGTAGAAGGGTGGTCTTCAAAGAACAGATAGCTATGTATTTCTATATGTTTCTATGTATTATTTCTGTGTAGTTATACACCATCTAAAAAGAGATCTTGTTGATGTGCATAATTTGGGTCTGACACTTCCACTTTCATCCTGTAGTTCTAGTCTGACTTTGCTGAGATTAGGACACAAATTGTATCTTGGGGAGATTAAGGGCATTATACTAGCCTCTCACCCAGAAGCCTTGTCCTCCTTTCTGTTCCAGTATAATCTGCCAGATCAATGTAAATCACAGATGGTTTAGTTTAAAATTTCTGAGGCCAAAGGGAAACGGAGGAAAATAAGTGGTCATACAGATGGCTTTGGAATCATGATCTGCCAGCCAGGGCAATGCATTTGTATGTGAACACTTTCCCACTACTCCTTACCCATAGTTTAACCTGATCGATTTGACTTTGTTTTGGAGCAGAACAGAAAAGAAGAGCAAATGTCTGTTAACAGTCTTAGCAGGGATGCGTCAACACAGTACCACTTCACTCCTGCAAAGACCAGAACTATTCCTCCTGCATCCGTGTCCCAGGTTTTCACTGACCTAAGCACTACAGAGGTAAGAAGTGCAATTGGACAGGATTAGTGCATTGGCTGTGCAAACCAGTGGTAAATTCAGGCACAAACCCAGTCTCAACCCTGGTCTGAAGAAGCACACTAGATTTATACAGACATCTGTACCAAATCACTCATCTTGCCCTGAGCTTTGGACAGCCTAAAGGGATTTATCAGTCAGAATAAAAACTACACAATTTTCTGTATAGTTTGCAGCACAGCAGTTTCAGATGAATTCTGCTTTGAGATCTTGTTTTGATTCAGACCTGAAATTCACATTGGCAGTATAAGTAAGGAACTAACAGAGACAGAAAGCAAAAAACTACTTCCTGTGCTGCCTAATGGGAAAGATACTTAAGATTCTCTTGGTGGCCATGTGAAACACTGCCTCGGGAAAATGGAAGCTCCATCCATATCCGTATGTCTCTTTTGGCACTAATGTCATCAGATCTCAATGTTCTTTTATATCTTCACAGATACATCATATTATCAGTTTTAGTTGAACAAATACTGCATCACAGCTCAGCAATTTGGTCCTCCAGAGCACTGATAAAAAAACCTTTGGGGCATTGGTGCCAAAGGATGACGTTTTTGTTGGTTGTTCTCTGCTAGCTTCAGCAGTGTGCCTGCTGTCCCTCTATTCCACGTCTACCCTGTGTTTCCTTCCTTTATTCTGCTTTTCCCACTCCCCTGCCCTAGAAGTCATAAAGCTCTATCCAGCGATGTTTTCTCTGCTAATGCCCCCTGTTGCCTAAGTCCTAGTACTTTCAGGAATCCCATTTTAAGAAAAATAGGCACAAAATTCATAGCAAAGCATAAGGAATTTCCACGACTTCTGAAATAGCATTATATTGCAATTATATTTCTGAATATGGTGATGTTTTGATGCAATGTAACAGTTTGGCAGTTCTGCTTTCCCATGGGTCTGGCTGGAGGAAAAACGTTGCTACAAAAATACACATTCAAGAGTAACGATTTACTCATCAGTTTATTCATTTAAAAGAGCAAACAATTATAGAACTGTTTGCATGTCAGAGACACTGAAAGCTCTAATCAAATCAAGTCTTTGATTTTTAAAAATGGCATTAATCATCTCAAAATGTATCTGCAGGTAGGGAAAATGAAATAGCATGCTTTTTTTTTTCAGATTGTGGTGAATTGTTTTCAGTGATAATACACAAAATTTAACAGTACAAGTGGCAGCCTGTCACCTGATGGAACATGAGTGGAAGACAGTGAAACCATTTCCAGTGACTTTGAAAGTGGCTGCTTTTTTGGCAGCAAAATCAACTTTACAAATTCACAGTCATCTTACCCCCAACTATTCACTCCTATCCCAGTAGCACTTTATTGCCCTTTCAGCTGTTTCAACGCAACAGTTTGCAGAGCCTTAGTATAAACCAGATGATTGAAATCGTGACCAGAATTAAATAAACAAACACAATTTTGGAGGACTTTTTTTAAACCTGGATCATCTTGTAAATCTGCTTTACGACACAATCCCACACACAGTTATGCTGAGACAACCATATAGGCTGCAAATCATACTGGAGGATGTGAAATAATCAACCAGGCATAAGCACTTTGGTTCCCAAAGCACTTTCTTAAAACAAGCAATTAAATTCCATGTGAATTAAGACTCGTAGAAAATACGTTGGCCTCCCACTGGCAGGTCTATCAATGAAACTCTAGAGTCCTAAATTCCACTTTTCTACTTAACTCAATATTATGTCTGAAAAGAAATGCTGCAAAACTTTTGCTAAAGGGCTTTGCATCAGTATGGACAACAGAGCTCTCCTTTCTACCCTGAGGATCTAGAGCTGAATTTAGGTACAGCTTGCAGTGAAACTCTCTGTACTAAATAAAGTTTGCAATAAATCCTTGTCACAGTATTTTCCCTTCCAAGGAATCTATATTTATATAAATGTATATTTGTATTTGTTTAAACATGCACCCGAAAGCTCAGCACAAATACTGCTTGTTGTTGCATAGTTGATCCCACGTCACCATTACAAGTTCCAAGCTTCAAGTTCAGGAGGAGTTTAAATATGGTTTTACCATTTGATGTTCTGATTTGCATTAGCTACACTCAGCATAAAATCTGCGTTATTGTAGGGATGTTTGGTTCTATTTTTCATAGCGTCTTCCTGCTTTCTGATTTATTTTCACATTGGCCTCATTATAAATAATTTTTAATTTCTCCATTGATTCTAATTAAGCTGCTGCTAGGTCTTACGAGTTTTATTTAATTAAATTAATTAAGGTATTTATTTATATACTAAAAGATAACCAACTCACCAATCTTGCTTTCCCAAACTCCCGCAGCTCTAATAGAAAGAAAATCAAAGGCACCTATTTTAAAATTAAGTGCCTGCAGCACAGTAGCATTGTGATAAAGTATCAGATGCCTGGCTAGACAAATACTTCACAGATATTTTTGAGTTTTTGATGTTTTGTTGCATTCTCTCAGTGTTTAGAGCAAGACTTCTACAATTATGTTGTACTAGGAAAGTCATCTGCTTTAAAAGGAAGGGTCTTAACCATACAAGTGGGAGGAACCTCAGGGTTTATGATACACACATGAGAATTTCTGTTAGATTTACCTAAGCTTCACACAAGAAGAGAAATCACATAGCATACTGAGGGTTGTAGAAATAATTTTACTTTCTGAAGTAATTATATGACTGCAAAGGAGGTGCTTAGGGTACCATGATGTGAAGTCTAATCCCTGATCCAAGGGCTTTGTTCAGTGAAAGATACCCAGTTTTAGCTCTGTATAGTATGTCAGAGTTTGCAGTCATCCATTCTATGACAAAACTGGAGAACTTTTATTTCACAGTGCTCTGCAGTTCTACTTCTCTGCAGTCAGGACTGCTTTAGAGACAAAAAGACACTTCCTAAATATGCCTTTCTTGGTTACAGACATCCTACAGTTGGATCTGCATTAATCATTTGCATCAACACAGCACAGTTATTAAGTGTTTGCCATACAAACAAGATTTAATTTCTTCAGATGGATGCTGCAAACCTCTTTACAGCACACTGCTCTTTTCACAGTTGTTGTGCACAGTTTTCAAATATATTTACTTTAGTCTCAGGCTAATGTGAAGCCTTCTTGCTTGTTTGCTTTGCTTTCACCCTTTCTCTCTCCCAATATTGTGAAAGGAAGGTACTGATAGGGAAGACCTTGATGAGTCATGTAAAGCCAGGATTGGTTAAAGAGTATTGAAAGAAATTATTCATCTTTCCCAGTCAATTTATTTATAAGAAATAAGGTTCTTCCCCCTTTTTTTTTTTTTTTGCTTTCCTCTTTTCTGCTTTCAGTCTCTCAAACAACTAACTTTCTTAACTGATTGAGCAAAAAGAGGTCATTACCTGCACTTACATCTTGTGTAGGAGACACATACTGGGCCATGAACATAGCTGTGCAAACCAACCTGGATTTCCACACAACACCCTTCCCAAAGCCTCTTCTGACCCCCTTCCAACAAAAATACTGCCTGCATCATTATGTTGTTATGCACCAAATCATAGTTAGCTATTCTGGACAACAGCTGAATCTTAAATACAGTCAGTCAGTCTGTAATGCTGAACTCTACCTAGTAACATATAGTGTTAACTCTGACAATGGCACTAACTTTAAGACATTACATTAAAGATATTTCTATGAAAAGGGAAGATAAGGGAGTTACAGTAAAATTTTTGACAACAGGAAGGCTATCTCAAAAATTATACGATATAGTATTTTCTGATTCATGTACCATAGTATTTGTAACAGCTTCAGATATGTGTTTTCCTACAATGGGTACAATCTCATGGAAATCAGTAGGACCATTTTCAGAGTAAGGCAATAAATAAGGATTCTGGAATATTAGCTTGTGCTGCAATTAAAAGCTGAGGTAAAATACTGACAAGCTCACGTATAAACCCAGTGAGAACAATGAGTAGCTGGAATCGTTCACTCAATTCACAGAGTGACTAAACGCTGATCAATTAATTCTTCTTTCTGATCTAGTTCATCTGTACTTGCTTATTTCCATTAAGTATAGTTTTAATCACAAATCATGGTCAAGTTCAGTTGTTCACTGTATATTCAGTCACACCACCCTGAGCAGAGATTTCATGAGATATTAAAAATTAAGTAGGGTTGAACTAGGTCATCGCCTAGGTGGAATGAAACCCCAAATGCTGAAATGGTTATTTAAGAGGCTGAGGATTTTCTTCAGCTACTACATATCTGCTTGGAAAACTGCACTTAATTTCAGTAGAATATTTGGATGTAAATTACTGCTTTTCTTTATTTAAAATGACAGAGCACTATTTAATTTGAGGGAAAAAAGACAAAATTTTACAAAAATCCATGAATTTATATAATCTTTCTCCTGTCATAAAAAATATACACAAAATAATACTTGTTTTAAAAAATCAGTTAAAATAGTTTTCATAATGCCTCCGTGCAACACATACCTCAAGGTTATCCTGTAAGTACCCCATTTGGCTGAGATCTAAAACTGAGTGTATGTATTTATTTCTTTTAATAGACCATATTTTTCTATGGTTTTCATAAGAGAGCAAGTGATTTTTTTGAAGACAATATCAGCAACCAGAATCATAAGATGGAAAAAACCTCTAAGATCATGAAGTTCAGCCTTCAACCCAGCACAACCTTACCTGCTAAACCATACCCCGAAGCGCCACATCTACACATTTTTTGAACACCTCCAGGGGTGATGACTCCACCACTTCCCTGGGCAGCCTATTCCAATGTCTGACCACTCCTTCAGTAATGAAACTTTTCCTAACATCCAATCTTAACCTTTCCTGATGCAACTTGAGGACATAATGGATGCATGCATGATTTTCTCCTGAGATAGTTGCTATAGAGTCATTTGAAGAGTCTGTTTCCTACTTCTCTTCTATGCAGAGCAGTAAAACTTTAGCCCACAGGTAACTGCTTTCAAGCGTAGGATTAATATTGTGTTATATATACTTGACAATATATCTGCAGTGATGAATAAAACAAGACCAGGCACAATTTTCTGGCCCCAAGTCCAAGGGGCATAGACTCTATCTGTGCTTGACAGAAGATGACCCTGCATCTACAGTGGCTTGAAGTTATAGTTAGTCCTAGTTTACTCTTCTAGTCTAGTAGATGTAGCAACATAAGGACTGTTGCTCTTCAATAGAAAGTTTTTAATAGCATGAACCTAAGGGTAAGCGCTGCTTGCCACTAGTTGAGGTCTGAAAGCTTGTATTATTAGGTGGAGAAAATTTTCCAATAACATTGAATGAAAATGAAAGCAAATTCATAACAAAATGAGCAAAACCTGTGGTAGTCCTTTTTGTATTGCCTGTTCAGAATGCTTTGTCTTCTCGGCCATACAAAGGTTTTGCCTTGAAAAGGACTATTTCACAGATGGCAAAGCTTAACAGGGAAGACACTAGTAAATAGTGAGGAAAATAGCTTGCTAGTACTTTGCCCTAGCCTTGATTAATTTTTATCCCTCTCTCTCTATATATATACACATACATCTCCTGTTAGGCTACATAAGTACACATCTAGAAAATTGTTTGAAATTAACTATTTCCCATAAAGACCTTTTAAAATAAGACTATTCTGAAGAATATTAAGAATCTGCACAAAATGTCACATGGCTTCTCTAAAGAGCTGCATTCAAACTACCAAATGTTTTTAAGAAAATATTTTTCATCTAGTTGTACATTTGGACTTATGGATACAAATTTTTTTCCCTCAAATGTCTCCTCAATACAAATATAAACAAATATAATTTACTATCTTTACCAAATCATTTTTGCACAAATAAGTGCTCGGGTTAATAAGAGTTGCTGGATTGCAATATTTCTAAAACAAATAAATGCACTTGCAAGTAGATCATAGTGCATTTTTTTAACCTAAAGTGAAGGCAGATCTCAAACAATTAAAATATTTTATAGAAATTAGCCAAAAGTATACTTATGATCTTAAGTGTGCTGTTTCAAGAACATAAATGATATTGGAGCTTGTTTTCTGGATTTGTAAATGCAATGGCTGTGATCCCAATCTGGTTATAACCTGAAGGTGAGATTCTTTGTTGTGTAGTGCAGGGTTGCAGAGCTGTACTACTCAAAGATATTTCAAGGCTATCTTAGCTGGCAACAGGGAATCAATAGATGTCACAGGATCACAACAGTGGGGTGTGATGGCATCTCCTTCAAGATGGCATTACAGAGAGTTGTCAGATAAAAGAAGATACAAACAGGAAGACTCTGCATACTGATGATCCTTAAGTTCTTTGGAGCTATAAAAACTTACATTGTACTGTGCAAAATTGTATGCATCCTGGGAATTGAGGCTAGACAGAACCCGTAAAGCTTCAGGATGAGACAACTGGAAGAAGCTTTAAGCCCAGCAGTGCACTTTTTCATGTCAAAGAATGTTTTTGCTCCAGCTGGGGGTCTGAACCTCTTGATATCTGTCATCAGTAAAAACAAGAACGGAAGTTTAAACACCTGTTTGTATGCTCCTCCAGATCCAAAAGCCAGAAGTTGCTGCAACTACAGATTAACCTACAAAACTAGAAATAATGAATGTAGCTGCCTTTTGAGAAGTATATCTGGCACCCACTGATGATACTTCAGCAGTCATCACTCAGCAGTCATAGTGCACTTACAGAAACAATGCTGATTAAACCTCATCAACAGCTATGTAAGGAAAAGACACAGTGGGTATTCCAGTCTCTAGTCCTTAAGCTGCTAATGTAAGAAGTTACAGAAGAAATACAAGACATTGTTCAAAAAATTGTCAGGTTTGGCAACTGCTATTGTATCACTCTGAGATTAATGCATTAAAAATAATGATAGCACTTGATTTCCTCATAAGATTATTACAAAATATAACTCTTCTTCCATACACTGCAAAAACATAACTCTTTAAGCTTTCCAACACCCTTTTGACAGATGTCCTATGCACACCTATCTGTCTATAGCAGAGAAACCAAAAAGCAGACTTTCCGTAACGGATTGAAAATTTATTACAGTAATCCCCAAATTTGTGTTCCTCTATTCTTCGCATATACATAAACGATGTTATAGGACAATGTAAAAATTAGACACAAAGAAATGAATTCACCTATTCTGTCTATGATTTGTTTTGATGTGACAGAGATTCCACTGTTTTTACCTGTCTCATGAGGCAGATGAAAAAAAAAAAAAAAGCTGGTGGATAATAGCAGGAAGGAAAAACAACATTGGAACGAGTGAAAGTAGCTGCTAACAAACAGTCCCAAGATGCTCCTTTGTGGTTATGCAACATGGTTTTTTTATTAAAAGGTTCTCAGTGTCCATGCTTTTACCAGCTGCTGCATATATTGCTACTTGGGCTATAACAGCCAGGAAAGGTCATGCTGCCTTGATAAAACTTTGTACTTGTTATCCAACCTGTGCGTATGGGTGGAGAAACGCAGACATCAGCTGCCATGCCAAGGTGTGTTCTCTGCCACAGCCTAGCCCTGCTTCTGCTGGTCACCTGCTCCATGTCCCACCTGAAGCAATATTCCAATCTTACTTAAGCCCCCAGTCCTTTGAATCCCTTAAAAGCCAAGGTGGTAGGTATTGAAGGATCAGGACCTTTGAGCATTTGGCATTGAAAGTGAAAATGAATAAAATATCAATGAGCCCCAAAGCATAGCAAATCAGTCAGGACACGAGGTATCCCAGCAGCACAAGACTTACCACTGGGATGTTGTCTAGTGAGGAGGAATTCAGGCTTCACTCATATCACTGGAAGGCTTCAGTAAATTACAAATCAATGTTCTGAAGTTAATGAATTTAATTGATTTCAAGCTGAGTAAAGGATTTAAGGCTGGTATTCAAACAGGGAGAGAGTCTTTAAATTTAGCTATCATTAGCTGCCACATGTTATATTCACCAAATATCAGGACTTTTCACTCTCACGGTATGTGGTGAGGCCACTTGAAGCCTTTTAGACTCCTGTTTCCTTCAGCAGAATGGGGAAAAGACTCATTAGTTTCAGACCGGATAACAAATGATAAATATAAGACTTCCCATTTTAGAAAATAGAGGGGACTATATAACTGCCCTTAGTGGAAGCTTACGCATCGGCTGGGTTCAGAAGGTTGAACCACATATTATGGCAGATCCTGCTCTTTTCAAAATACCAATGTGTCATGTCCCAGTCCTGAAAGAAAACCTTCTGATACATAACTATGTTCTTTAGCAGATGCATTTCTTACTGGTAGCATCACACAGCTCTGCAGGTAGGATTAAACTGCATAAGCAAAGTGAACCATTTTAAATGCAGAAAAGAGAAAGAACATAAAGAAATGAAAAGACAGGAGAAAAGTCCTACGAAGCAGGTGCTATTTAACATTCATTCACTGCTACCATTTTAATGATTGAAAATCATTCTGTTTTATGTCTCAGATGTAAAAGACCAGATAATTATACTGATTTCTTAATACAGTAATCAAACTCAAGTTCTTTTTTTCTCAATACCACTGCAAGCTTTCTACTACTGTCTTTAAATGAAAATGTAGTATGACAGAATTTGCATGTAGAAAGCCTGCTTGATTTTCATTAACAGTAAAACAAAAAAACAAAATTCAAGGTGTACAAAAACGTGCAGCTATACAACGCAATACAGGGCAGTGACTCAAGGACAGCTCTCTTTCCAAAATCAAGTTAGTGTTCACACATTAAATTGCTTCACATCCTCCCTTACAAAAATTATTCTTAAAAGTATAGTAAAAATAGAAACATTGCTATTATTAATAACAATAAACTTAAATTTCATTGAAGAGAAATTTAAGATTAACGGTTTATACCATTAGATTCCAATGTTAATATGTTACAGATTTTCTGTGAAAACTGTACAGGTGTAAGTCAAATATGTGGGATAATTGAAATAACAATGATTCTCTGCCTCACACAGAATCTTAGTGATCCAGTGCTTTAACGTCTGTAAAGAATTTAAAGATGTCTGAGAAAAACACACTTTGTAAGTGCAGAGTATTCCTCTTGATGTTCAAGCACCATATGAGAGACAGACATATTTTCAAATACCATATAGTAACACTAAAGGTGTTTAAAAAATTTGAGGAATACAAATTTGTGCTCTGAAATCTGCTTGCTTACTGTGTATGTCTTTACCTATGAACATTTGGGCAAATGATGTTTCTCTGCGTGAACTTTTGGGAACAGTTTTTTCTCAATTCACTCTGTAGCACTCAAATGCTCTCATCTGCATACACACATGGCATCTGTTATTTCTTCAGGAAATGCCACAATCATCTTACAAAATCTTCATCATCCAATCTTAGAGTAGAATTACAATTTAATCAGTCTGTTTTTCTATTACGATTACTACTATTTCTAATTCTTTATAATATTTCTAAAATGGTGATTACATGATCACATCATAAGACCTGATTCAATTTCACTCATATAAACATATAACAAATGTTGTTCGTGCTCCATGGGGCTTAAAATCAAACCATGAGTTCAAAGACGGAAGATGAATACCAACACCTAGATGAGAACTGAAGGGAAACAACATAGAAGTAAACAGCCGAAGATACAGCTGTAATGTAGTTTATCTACAACTCCATTTCTAGGATAACTGTATACAACATTTTGTGGCACAGTTTAGGAAGTCATGCAAGTACAAGTATCTTTCAAAAACTGAAGTCTGTCCAAGAGTAACTCAGTGCATATGGCTAGACTACCATCTTAAGAGTCATGCAACATAGTAAAGACACATCTCATTTAGCCTTTAAATGTGTTCTGCCTGCAGAGCCTGTAGCTTCACATCTCTCACTGTAAATCAGAATACCTCAAATACACAAAGGCATGTACATTAATAGTTAAAAGCTTGCCACTAAAGAAAACTTTGCATATTTTAACCTTCTTTTAGTTTTGTCTTTAGGATTCTAACTTTATTTGAACTCCAAAGGGATTGGCAGTTGCTACACATCCACTTTTAAACATAAGTGCAGGCTGGGTGGAGAGTGGCTTCAGAGCAGCCTTGAGGAGGACTGGGGAGTACTGGTGGATGAGAAACTCAACATGAGCCGGCAATGTGCGCCTGCAGCCCAGAAAGCCAACCATATCCTGGGCTGCATCAAGAGAAGTGTGGTCAGCAGGTCAAGGGAGCTGATTCTGCCCCTTTACTCCACTATCGTGAGACTCCACCTGGAGTCCTGTGTCGAGCTCTGGAGCCCCCAACAGAAGGACATGGATGTGTTGGAGCGGGTTCAGAGGAGGGCCACAAAAATGATCAGAGGGCTGGAGTACCTCTCCTACGAGGACAGCCTAAGA
>Ga0065711_1046914_pt1 | contig 12626 bp, 6 predicted proteins | sample Hoacrofraction12_FD_59098 | JGI IMG/M metagenome (GOLD analysis project Ga0065711, IMG submission 59098) | Hoatzin crop microbial communities from Cojedes, Venezuela - Epithelial fraction 12 v2 (version 2) | ecosystem: Host-associated > Birds > Digestive system > Esophagus > Crop | place...
TGAAGCAGAGGAAGTTCCAGCTGAAGATGAGGAAGAACTTCTTCCCTCTGAGGGTGACGGAGCCCTGGCCCAGGCTGCCCAGGGAGGCTGTGGAGTCTCCTTCTCTGGAGATATTCCAGACCCACCTGGAAGCGGTCCTGTGCAGCCTGCTCTGGGTGACCCTGCTTGGGCAGGGGGTTGGGCTGGGTGACCCACAGAGGTCCCTTCCAACTCTGACCATTTTGTGTGATTCTGTTTTCAGGAGAAGGCCTGGCAAGAGCTTTGTGTCATGCGTTTATCAGCTTTGTTGTGCCATTGTAGCGTCTCTGTGGGAAGCGGCTCAATATCTGTGATCAATTAATAAGCTTTATTACCCTCAGTTGTTTCAGACTGATGAGCCTTTTCCCCCTAGAACGTCGACTCACCCACATACTTTTTTGTGGTCTCTTGACTTTCCATCTCGAAATGCCTTTCATGTGGGTGGCATGGTTATTTGTGCTGTAATGCGTCGTGGTTTGTTCCTCCGTTACTAAAAACTACCCCAGGGCCTTGCCTTGCGTTAAGGCAGAGTTGGCCAATCAACCTTGCAGATTTTTCATAGCGACAAAAGAAACTGCCTGGAGCTTGGAGGTAGAAAGGAAAATACCTTATTTAGCTCTGTTTATATCCACTTTGCCAAGAGAAGGAAGAAATGCTCAGAGCATTGCCATAAACTTGTTGAAGTGTAGGGTACCGTTCAGCAGGCAGAAGGTCCCTGTCGGTATTAACAGAACGAAATCCTAGAAATTCCTCCTGGAAGGAATGTGGTTGATGTACCTGATGATTCGCAGGAAGAGCTTAAAATAACATTGAAATGTTTTATAAGTCATCTAACTCCTGACCTTTTGACTGATCAATGACGTGGCTCTCACTTCTTCAGAAATGCTTTTTTTTCTCAGCCGTATTTGTCCATCTCTAAAATTTGCTGAGGGCCACCGCTGCCATCTCCACAATACACGTACGTCACGTGTCACGGACGAGGTACCTCCAAGGCTCACAGATCTGTGCTGTTTCCTCAACCCAGGCTCAGAAATATGTAGAAAAACTGCAATTAAGCGAGCCCCGTGTAGGAAAGTATTCCCAGAACTTGCTTTAGCCACTGCCGCAACCGCATGGTTTTGGAAATGACTGTGGAGTAGCTGTGCTGCTGCTCCACTGCCGGGCTTTGGTTCAAGGGAGGGATTTATTCTGGCTATACTGTAGCTCAGGGTGCCCGCGTAAGCCGGTTTTGACTTTGCTTTGTGTGCAGGAATGAGGGTCTGGGCCCACTGCTCCCTGACGAGGCTCATTCCCAGAATAACTCCTCCCCCAGCCTCCTCTGCCCATCAAGAAAAAAAAAAATCTGAATCAAATATATAAACACTGGCAGCTTTCAGGTTTGTGTTTCTTTCTGAGCCTAATTTAAATGAACAGCAGACATTTTATAGGCTTTTCCAAGTGAACCTACAGGGGCTTATTTGCTCCAGTCTGACTTTCTGACAGCTCTCTACAAACCTAATCAAAACCAGACTTACACGAAGCAGAATCATATATATTCACACAGCTACAAAGAACCGGGCTAAATGTAGTAAGTCATAAACCACTGCTATGGCAGCAATCACTCAACCATGTGCATTTACCACGCTTGGATTTTGGAACAAGGGTAGCATTTGTTTTATTCCCATTGTAGGAGGAAAGTTGTAGTGGCGAGGAGCCAAGTAAACACGCCTTGCGTCTAGAAAATGCCCCATATGTGTGGCTTGGAGTTTGTAGCTACAACACGGAGGGGAGGCTGAGTTGATGTCTCGAGGTGAGGGGTACCCAGGTTGCTTAGGGGAAGGTGCCCCCTTGGAGCTCGACAGCGCAAACTCTAGGACCAGGCTGGATTGGAAGGAGATTTTTCTTTACCACCTTCACAGTTTGTCGTTCTCCAATGCACAGACCATATTTCTGCCAAGTGCCCGAGATTTCCTTTATTTAGACAAATTCTGGATGGCATGATTAGGGTAAAGAATACTGCGGAGATATTGGAGACTTCAGATCTTTTGACGGAGACTTAAACACTGACCTCTGGAGAAGACTATATTCTAATTACCCCACAGTGTTCCCGTCACATCATATTACCTCCCTCTGTACAAGGATATGTTCATGTTCAGTTCCTGACATCTGGAAGAGATTTCTCCTTATCTAGGATGTGCATTTTCAAGTGACATGTGGAAAGAGGTGCTGAACTGATAAAGCAGGGCTGTACCTTCGGGCTGGGCCAGACGGCGTGAAGGTGCTGTGAAGAAGGCACTCTGCCCAAAACGAGGAGGAAGGGAAAGAAAATCTGGAGAACTGGACCAAGCTGGAGGAATGGTAAAAATCCTGTCCCCATCTGGGAGGCATCAGGGTGCTTAGCCTTCCTTCACCTTCTAACGAAGACGTTCTGTTTGTCTGAAGCTGGAGAGAGCTTCGAGCAGCTTTATATTGGGAGTTTCTCGAAGTTAGCTTTCGGTGTTTCCCATTTCTCTGTTAAATGGTTGCGTGACTGAAACTCTCACCTTTCAGAAGACAGACAGCACTGACCACGGCTTGTAGAGTGTGGTCCACCTGGTTTTCTTCACCCTTTTGCCTTTTGATAAAGATCAGCTATTCCATGCTGAAGCCACGGTTTAGCACTTACTGTATTGCCTTCGTGATTTTAGGGTTGATGATGGTTGCCTTTGCCTAAAAACCCCACATTATTTGCAGCCACCTTTTGTAATTTGCCTAGAGGAGAGATTTCAGCTCCTGGGCTCAGATTCCTTCAAACATTGTGCTTGTCCAAAGGGTGACTATTGACACGGGGATTTGAGACCCCCTCTCTGCTGTCTCCCAGTGGTCTGGAAGGAAATGTCTGATCCTAGAGAAAAAATTGTCTTCTCTGGCTCTTTCAAAACCAGCGCCCATTCATTACCATGGTGCGGAACATGTCCCGTTGGGCTGGTGGGTTTGGGGGTATTTGAAGTCCCTCTGGCATAGGATGCAGGAGAACATCTCCTATGGAGGGAAGTGACGGGACCAAGAGATGGAGCTGTGGCATTGCCTGACATGGTCGCATTCAATCACCGTAGGGTTTTTTGGGTGGGTGTATGACTGGTAACGAACTTGTTTGGGTTGGTTTGTTTATCTGGTGACCTGCACTGGGTGGAAGGTAAAGAAAAACTTCATCTGGGAAGGTCAGACTGTGATTTTTTTTCCCTGGACACTCTTTTAGAGTGTTCAGATCCATGGTTTTGATTCAGGGTCTGAGATGTTTTGAGAGATGTTGGAGGTTTTTTGTGCTTCTTACTTTATACATAGCCAGCACACAGACCAATGTCATTCACTGCATGGGGTCAGGTATTTTGTCTTCAGTAATTATTTTTCCACTGCTCTCTGCAGAGCATTATCACTGAAATTTTTTTTTTAGTATGTGGTAACCTTTTGATATGTTTTCCAGGTTTGGTGTCTCTCAGCGCAGAGCATTATGGTAAAACTTGCTTTTAGAAGGGTGGATGTCTATAGATAAAACATTATCTTGCTTTAAAAGTATGGAAGTGTCTTTTATTCTTGTTCTTATGAGTAATATCCAGTTTTGGCATAAGAACACCCACAGAGTATAAATCAAAAGCTTTTAGATACTTAGACTTTTCATCATTTTTCTAAAATGTGGATGTGTTGACCTTTTCTGAAGCCACCTTTAAAGTCTTTTTGGATGGACCATTTATACAGCATCATTTTTTAGGCTTTCATTTTAATCTTTCAGCCTGTCCAGTTTTAGAGCTGTCACGATGACTCTCGGAAACAGGAATTTCTGTCTCTTTTTGCAGTTATAAGCAGACAAAGTGATAGTAATAGCTGACTGAAAAACATCAGACTTTGGTAGGGGTTTTTTACCTCTCCATGTAGAAGATGAAATAATTGGAACCTTCTGGAAGGCTTTTTAGCAAGATTGCCTTACACTCGGGACAGGAAAAAAGAGTCAGACAGAGGCAATCGTGTTATTCTTTTGTTGCATAAACTTTTAGGAGCTTTAATGGCGGTTGTGGCGCTGGACTTGAATAAAATGTAATCTTATTAAAATTGTAGTGCCCAGTGATGCATGATTTTGGTCAACATTTGAAGGGTCTCGCCAGGGACTGAATTATGGCCTGGCTTCTGGTGCCTTCTCGCTGCTCAAGATGCCAGGGCAGTACAGAGAGCAGAAGGAGTTTTTACAGGTGCACATTGAACTTTGTATAATGCAGGCTCACAGAGAGCACAAATCATTTTATTATTGTTTAATAAAAGAAAAGCCATTTTCCAATAATGTTGAAAGAGTGGAACTCCATATATTACGGGTTTCGTTTGCAAAAAAATTTGGCTGGGTAGGATATCCATAAAAATGGGTCCAAAGGAGAGTATTCCACGTCCATGTGCACCTGGCTACACAGAGGACCCCACGGATTTTTGATCCTGCATGGAGGAAGCAGGACAATAAGTAGGATCAAAATCTTGGACTTCAGGAGAGCTAACTGTGGCCTCTTCAAGGAATGAAGGAGGAATCCTGTGGGTCAGGGCTCTCGAAGGCAGGGGGGTCCAAGAGAGATGATCGCTGTTTAAACATCACTTCCTCCATCTCAGGATCAGTGCATTCCCCTGAGCAAGAAATCTAGCAAAGGAGGCAGGAGACCCCGCATGGTTGAACAAGGAGCTTCTAGTGGAACTCAGGTGGAAGAGAAAGGTGTATGGATTGTGGAAAGAGGGACAGGCCACTTGGGAGGAGTACAGGAATGTTGTCAGAGCATGCAGGGATGCAACGAGGAAGGCTAAGGTCCACCTGGAATTAAATCTGGCAAGAGATGTCAAAGACAACAAGAAAGGGTCAGTACTCGGCCCAGTCTTGTTCAACTTCTTCATCCATGACGTGGATGAAGAGTTAGACTGTACCCTCAGCAAGTTTTCTGATGACACAAAACTGGGAGGAGTGGTGGACACACCGTCAGGCTGTGGTGCCATTCAGCGACACCTGGACAGGCTGGAGAGTTGGGCAGAGAGGAACCTGATGAGGTTCAACAAGGGCAAGGGCAGGGTCCTGCACCTGGGGAGGAACAACCCCAGGCACCAGTACAGGCTGGGGCTGACCTGCTGGAGAGTAGCTCTGTGGAGAGGGACCTGGGTGTGCTGGGGGATGACAGGTTGATCATGAGCCAGCAGTGTGCCCTGGCTGCCAAGAAGGCCAGTGGGATCCTGGGGTGCATCAAGAGGAGTGTGGCCAGTAGGTCGAGGGAGGTTCTCCTCCCCCTCTGCTCTGCCCTGGTGAGGCCCCATCTGCGGTGCTGTGTCCAGTGCTGAGCTCCCCAGTTCAAGACAGATGAGGAGCTACTGGAGAGAGTCCAGCGGAGGGCTACGAGGATGATGAGGGGACTGGAGCATCTGTCCTACAAGGAGAGGCTGAGGGAGCTGGGCTTGTTCAGCCAGAAGAAGAGAAGACTGAGACCTGCCTGGACAAGGTCCTGTGCAGCCTGCTCTGGGTGACCCTGCTTTGGCAGGGGGTTGGACCAGATGATCCCCAGAGGTCCCTTCTGACCCCTACAGTTCTGTGATTCTGTGGACACAGAGCATCAAGGTATGTGGTTTTTGGACTTTTTATTTAGACGTACCCCGGATGTATTCCTTGCTGCTTGGGAGTCACTGCATTCCTCAGATAGCTCTTTGATAGTGATAATATTAGTAAAATTCTAGATACTGATAGTGCACAGAAGCTTTCAACTACATGAGAATTTATGGCTTGAAATGAAGGAGTTTCAGGAATGTTTTTTCTTTATTGTCTTACTGGGAGGATTGTCTTTCTTACACGTCTGTAAAAGGAGGAAAACAGAAGGTGATACATACACAGACTCTATTTTTGCTACCTCTGTCTGATTGCCAGTGGATAACAGCAAGACATAGGTTTCGTTACTGCTATGCTATTTTATTTTTAAACCTGGATACTATGCCAAAGTTTTATTTTTCTTTCTTTCTCTCTTTTTTTTTTTAAAGTAAGGTATATGTAGGGGAAAATTGAAGTTCTCTGCTGAGCTATTTCTTGCCAAGCTTTTTCAGCTGCAGGATATAGCGAAGGCCAAACTCTTTGGAACTCGTTAGGACTGTCAGTATAATCAAGGGGAACTGCACGGTGGTAAAGTTACGAACCTATTCCATAGCTCCCGTGTGCAATGGATGTCTGCAGACATATATATGTTTATTATGCCAGGGTGATGTGGCACAGCTCCATATTTTTATTCAAATGCAATTTCTCTTGGTTGCTGTGTATGTGTGTACATAAACATACTCACAGGAGAGAGAGAGAAAAAGAACTATCTCCTCCTCTACGTTGTCTAATTCTTTGAAGGCAGCATCTGCTTATAATGATATGGCCATTGACAGGCAGATGTTCCAAAGATGGGTCTAACTATAGCATAAATCGAGATTTTGACATTTCCTTTATATTTGGATGTGGCACGTTCAAAACACCATGTATTTTGAATTTAGGAGAGACAGAAATATATCTAATTTTATCTCAGACTTTAGCTCCAGTAGTGGATTTCTTTAATGATGAATTCCTTTGTCAGGAGCCACATTCTATGGTGCAGCCACCATTTCCAGTGGCCATGAAAGCCATGGTTTGGGTTGTTTGTTCGGAGCCATGGTTGTGCAGGCCCCTTCTGGTTTGGCTGGTATGTGCCATGCACCAGTGTCCTTACAGTAGTTCCCATCAGGATTTAGAAGGACATTTCTGTTTACCAGAAGTTCTTAGGAGGAAGAAATGGCTTTCACTCAAATAAAACATGTAACGACACTCACAGCCAAATCAGCTTCTATGAAAATAGTTTTGAATATCCTGCTTACTCCAAAACATGCCAGGAAACTTGTGTTTGAGTTGGAAAGTCTGACCTATGTTGTATTGTCTGACGCGACAGGAGGGGAGAGAGGGGGACAAGGCTAAATGCAAAGGGGTGGCAGGAGGCTGTTGCCTGCCTTGCATCATCTTCCCTTTCCCACCGGGAATCTTCCTGCCGGGACGGTACAAGCAGCAGGTTTCTGGCTGTGAAAGGGGACAGGTCACCATGGCTGCTGGCCACCGAGCTGGGCTCTGAGACATGCCCAGCACCAGCCAGCCAAATCCTGGCTCCCTGTCTTCAGGGAAAACTCCTGATCACAGCTTGCCCAGTGCTGGGGTGTCCTGTGGGATGGACACATGGGTGGGGAGAGGACAGCTGAGGGATGAGCATGTCCAGTGCTCCCAGGAGCCCCTGCTTCAGCCCAGGGGCTGCTCCACAGAACTGAGATTAACTCAGGGAAGCGCATTATCCCGCATAATTCCCAACGGGCCTCAACGGGATGCAGATGGAGAGCAGCCCCTTCTGCCGGGTTGGTCTGCCGGCCAGGGACGTGCTCTGGCTCAAGGAGACCATGCTTGCACGAGACCTTGGACTCCGCTCTAAAGTGAAGTAGGGTCAAAAGACTCCTCTCTTATTAACTGGAGGTTTGTGGCACTCTTGGGTTTCGAGGTTTGACTCAGAAAGTAACCCCTGGCAAGACAGGCGGGTTAGTTGTAAAGCTCCTAAAGTTTTCCAGAGTTAGAAAGCTGTATAGGACACTGTGGTTCTGTGCCGTATAGCTACGCAGCACACATGGTGGGATTCAGCTGGGTGAGCTCCAAAGCAACATTTTGTCTCTTTTATTGATAATTATTTGTCACAGACAGATGAAGGAAACGCCCCCTCAAACAAACCCTGGTTAGCTTTTCAAGCTGGGAGATAATTTGTCCGTAGTTAAACAGACGATATTTATGGCGACATTAGCTGGTTATACAAAATACTTCTGAAGTTTGTTTAGAAGTGATTGAAATCAGCTGTTACTGAGCTGAAAAGCCAACCACACAAGCTAAGTCTACAGCCCTTGGTCTGTCTGCCTGTTCAGGCAGCGCTTTCTTCTTCCAGCAGCACTACCAATTCAGGGCAGTAGCAGCCATTTATTGGTGGGTATTAAAAATTCAAGGATTAAACTCATCATTGGAGAAGAGCAATTTCAGTGGGTTTTAATGAGAAATTGCTCCAGCTCTTGTATTAAAATACATTAGAATATTGCCGTGTTTGAGAAGCCAAGCACTCGAGCATCAGGAAAGCCAGCGCAGCCCCCAGCCAGAGCCCCCGTTTCCAGCAGAAGTGAGTGATAGGGGAGGTAACAGAGGGTCCTTTGCTGGCAAAGGGTAATTAGGGTAATGAACTGACCCTGTCTCACGTGGAAAGAAGCTTTCCGGGCCATGCACTTCCCACTGAAGGCAGCTACGCTCCACTGGTGCCCTTCCTCTGGGCCATTTCTGGAGTACATTGTTGAACAGAAGCATTGCTTCGACTCCTATGAAATATTAAACTACATCACTGATTTCAGGGAATTAATCACTGGGTTGATAAGCATCATGTTGGTGATATTTTTGTTGTTCTGTTTTGCTTTTTTCTTCTTATATTTAAGTAATTACTGTTAGTGAATTAGCATAATTATCTTGCCGATATTTAAATACCCAAGTATAACCCCTCTTACCGCATGCTCATTTACGTGATGCCAGTGAGACCTCCACAGCCCAACCAGGCATCTGCAGCCCTGTTTAACACCTGAGCAGCTCAGACCTGTGCCCTTCCTTGGCGTGTTCCGCGATGCCAACATCACGGCTTTGACCTCTCATGGGGTTGTCCTATGGCTTGACGTCTCCCAGCGGTGGCTGGATTCCTGGGGACATTCCTGGGGACACTATTCATTGATGAATAGTGTGCAAAATGCTTTCATAACAAAATATGCCAAAGATGCCTTTAAAATGTTTCGAAGCAAGGCGCCTGAACACGGGGTAAAAGGAAAGCCTCCCCCTATTTAATCTCAAAGTCAGAAGTTTACTGCTGATGTTTACACAGATGCCATAGAGCTGGAGCCGCTGCACATCTGGGGAGTAGGCGGCTAAATCTCCCTTTCAGTTTTTTACTGGAAACACAGTCAGAGGAGGTTGCCTGACAGCAGGAATAAATCAACATGTTGTCTACAGGAAACTAGCAGATAGCTGGAATGAAGCATAAATAATGTAATACTAACATGGGGAGATTATTTCATACCTTTTTTCAGAGGGCTATAGTGAATGGTTTGCTGGAAAAATTCTGAGAGGGCTGCTCTAAGTGCATGGTTATGAATGATCGCTTCACCTCCATGCAAAGCGCTGGATTAGCGGGATTCCACGTGGCCGCAGACAGAGAAGCAGGGGAAGATGCTGGAGACCGAAGACAACGCAGACAGATCTTTTGATATGTTTTTTCCTATCTTTGTTTAGGGGAGTGAAAGAACAAAGACTTTATGGTTTCAGCAACATGAAAGAAATGATTTTGTCTTTTCCGTAAAACTTGCAGTATTATGAGAATGAAGAGGTATGCCATTTTTTATTAATCTGTTTTTCCCCATGAAAGAAGTTCCCATGTCTTATCTTTGACAAGAGCAGAGCTGTTAAAACTTGCTTAGTCAGAACATTTGAAAACCTATTCCTTCCCAGCATTTTTCTTCTGTGAGCAAAAACTCTGTCCCCCCTCCGCTTGCTTGCACTCGGGTATTGAAGGAGAGGTACCAGCCCAAGGGCAGCGTTGTCAAGAAAGCTGTGGTGATGCTGAAAACTCAGCTGTTGCTAGCAGAACAGATGGTCTGATGTAACCAGAAGTACTGCTGAGAGGGTGTCTTCATGGTGGGCTTACACTGCTCACAACCTTGAAGTCTGTAGAACATCCTCCGGAAGCCCTGACTTGCCGGGTGCGTCAGGAAGACTCTTAGAAGCCCATGAAGATGATGTTTCCTACGAAGCTCCAGCAGTTCCCGGGAAATCCAACCACTCAAGCGTCCTGCCCTTGGTCCTTGCTGTGGCAGAAGAGGTCCTGGTGTCACCGCTTTGCAAACCCACTGCAAGCCAGCTGTGCAGAGTGCTGGTCAGAGAGATGAATCACTGAGAAACGCTATGGCAGGAGGTTACAGCTCAGATCTGAATGCTGACCACTTCCCTTTGGATTCTGGGTGCATTGTTAGGCTTCTGAGGCAAAATAATTAGAGCAAAAAGAAGTTGTGAGGTTTCTGAATCATCAAGTTTTATAAGCCTATTAAAATGCAAAGTGTGCACACAGACCAAGGGAGAATGCATGGAAGACCCTGGGACAGGTACAGCATTAACTCATGAGAACTTCAGCTGCTGCCAGAGTCTATTTCCCAATTTCAGTACTTGAGGCTTTTTTCTGAAGTAGCCCATTGCCTACTAGAAAGCACCAGAGGAACAATTGCCAGGAGCAATTTCTAGTTCTACAAATAGCGTCAGGGGAAAGAGGAACCATTTCTTCTCAAGCTTGCCTGCTCCTCTGAGAAACCTATCGGTTCCTTCCCTCCTGCAAAAGCACTCTCAGCTCTTACCGGCACTGTATGGCTGCTTCTGCTTATAACAAAGCCTTTATGTGACCCCAAAATCAGAATGCTCCAGCTTTTCCAGACAGGTTGCAAGTTGTCCCTTTGTTCTGAAGACAAAGAACCCTAGCAGGGAAAGAGACTCCTTCCAGAACAGAAGACGCTCCAGGAAAGATGTGCCAAGGGTAATTTATACTCAGATGCTTCTCATCGCTGGCGTAATTATCTGCAGGGTCTTAGGTTTGATTGTACCAGTCCACTGTTCTTTCATGGGGTTTTTTTTTTGTGTTTTGTCATAATGCTGCCCTCAAACCATACGCAGCAGCATCAGTGTCCAGTGTTAGAAGATTTGAGATACAGAAAAGTTCCAGTGCACTCAGGCGACCAGAGGAATGCTCTCCCATTTTCACTAAGTGTGTGCAGCTTTGCCAGGATCCTGTGAAAGCCCCACATGAACTTTCTGTCATGGCAGAGCACTACAAAGCTCTGCACATGAGTAAAGCTGGAAATTTGGCCGGTTTTGCACAGTCTTGTTTTGCTTTTGTTGCTGGAAATTCCCTCCTTGCTGATTATACTTCTCCGAATGTGTTTTTTTTTCAAGCTGGCCACAAGTTAGAATTTAGATGCAACAAAGTTGGTTAGAGAGGTCTGTCAGCTACTCCAAAGCGATCTCTGTGCCCCACCAGCTGTCGCAACCGGTCTTTTCTGTTGGCTCAGACCCCGTGCTATAGGCTTTCCCCTATCTTCTGGGTCCACTTGTTACTACTTGCCTTTAAAATCCAGCATGGAAGAACAAGTGGGTCCACCACAGCACCCAGGGTAGCATCCGTGTGTGGTGCAGGGTGTGATTCCTTCACAGTGACTTTTCTTACTTCTCTGTGGCCAGCCCCAGACCTTCTCTGATGTCTCTTTGCAAAGTAACAGCCAAAGGCTTTTGGAACAATTTTTAATGGCTTGTAAGATGACTTTGTCCTTTGCAGTTACCGAATGATAAGCGGTTGTTTACTGAGCCTCTTCCCTCTGCATCAGCCGTTGCTGGATGGATGCTTTATCTATGGTTGAGAATATCTGAGATAAGGACAATTCCTAAACAAAAAGTACCTTCAAGTTACTTTGAAGACATTTGTTGAAGATTCACCCCATGCTATACTGAGCCAAACTGAGTCTAAACTCAGGGAGCTTCTACCCTGGAATATTCTGTCTTCTTTTTCCTTTATCATTTGTTAGAGTTGACATCTTCAAGATGGAAACGCCTTTCTGTTCATCTACCCAGTAATTTATGTGAGCTGGATGACAAACTGAGAGAAATAAGTTTCTTAGCAAATGATCTCCTTAAACTAGCAGATGTTTTGCTCATTTGAGCTGCAACAATCTGATCTCTACTTTCTGGATCTCTATAGTTTACAAAAAGATTATGAAATTCCTGTCATACCAAAGTTCTCTGGTGGGTCCAATTCATTACCCAGGTGGTGACTTTTGACTGGGGTCCTTAACTTCAGTTTCTTTGCAGATCTAACGCCTCTTAGCTCCATCATCTCACCAGCAGCTCAATTCTGGCCTGCGTGCGGAGCAGCCCAGCAAACAGGCAGGCTGGGGTTGAATTGGTAATGAAGACAGCAGCAGGGAGACCAGGAGAGGTGTGAGCTCCGGCTAGAGCAAGGAGGTGGTGAGCATTCAGCCTGAAGGCCAGGGTGTTAGATGCTGCAGTAAAGGCTAAACAGAGCCTCAGTCAGTGGGCTCAGGAAAGTCTGATGCACAAAGGCAGGAAGAGGGAAGATCAGAGCAAGGAGACAGGGTCTGGGCAGACAGAAACCTCTCAAGAAGATTAATTTTGCCATTGCTGTCACAGTCAGCTGCTGTTTTGCAGAGGATTTCTCCTTGTATTGAAGGTAGAGGAATGGCTGCCTGAGGAATCAGTTACTCCAGCAAGACTCTTGTGAGCAACTTCCATATTGACATAGAAGTTCCTGGCCTTCTCCATTTCTTGGAAGGTCTGTTCCTCAACAGTTAGGTCTCTGATCATGCCAGTGATTTGCTCCTCAAATATGGAAAGCTATAATGCCTACCTGCCTTACTGCTTGCTCTGGGGAAATCCCCTTATTTCTGAAGAGCCTACAAAGCTCATCGGCTTCAACAAAAGAGCAGTCCAACAACAGATGACTATTTCTTTTTACAGTCCCAAACCA
>Ga0065711_1008552_pt1 | contig 12625 bp, 6 predicted proteins | sample Hoacrofraction12_FD_59098 | JGI IMG/M metagenome (GOLD analysis project Ga0065711, IMG submission 59098) | Hoatzin crop microbial communities from Cojedes, Venezuela - Epithelial fraction 12 v2 (version 2) | ecosystem: Host-associated > Birds > Digestive system > Esophagus > Crop | place...
TTTTTTTTTTTTTTTTTTTTTTTTCTGTCAATTTAGATTTATGCAGGCAGGCACAAGCCTGCAGTGGACAGACTCTGTGTTGGCATCCGTCCTGGTGAGGTAGGTTGTTCAATAACACCAGATTACGTTCCATGGATCAGTTCAGATTTCATGCCCCTGCTGATTTGCAAGTTGGAAATACTAAAGAATGTAATAAATTTTCAGTGCTTTGGTCTTTTGGGAGTGAATGGTGCTGGCAAAACAACAACGTTCAAAATGCTGACTGGAGATACTGATGTGACATCTGGAGATGCTGTAGTGGCTGGCAGTAGGTAAGTACCTTAGAAAAAAACCTGAGAGAGTCCATGTAGAACTGCTCAGATCATAGTCTCAATGACCCAGCAGCTCTTTTCCAGTTTTATGGCACTGAGAGAGACCACAGCTAACACACACTGGCACTTCATACTTTTAACACTCTGTTGTAAAATCTATGAGTAGGTTACAGTAATGCTAACAGTGGGACAAGGCAATTGGATCTAATGACAAGAGCTCACAAACATAAGATAACCAGTCCAACAGGGTACTTTGATCTGAGCTTTGGGACTTTTCTCTGGCTGTTTCTAGCATCTTGATTTACACAGTGTTAGCATAATGTTGTAAGTTAATACAGCGTGATCTGGTATTCACTTATGTTAGTTTAGTTCCAGGTTGTGTGTCTTCATTTGTTAAGTGTAGTTGGGATTTGATTCTTTCTCTGTTATGTGATTTGAACAATAGCTATTTTGCTGCCAGGACATGGTCCTGGGCAACCTGCTCTAGGTGACCCTGATTGAGCTAGGTGGGCGGACAAGATGACCTCTAGAGGCCCCTTCCAGCTTGAACCATTCTGTGATTCTATACTTCTCCTACTATTACTACCAGCGAAGCGTTAGCCTTGTGTCTTGCCTGTCTGTTCCCAGTTACCACACTCTGAGATGAAATGGACTGATTTTTTTCTTCTAGAAATAAAAACCATTTACAAAAAATATGATCTGAGTGGCTGTTCAAAGAACTTCTAGTTAATTTAGCCTATACTTGAACATGAAAATGGGTTAAGGGAAATGGGCTTGCACTCTTAACCAGGACTGAGCTGATGTAGATGAGAATAAATTCCTTGCTATTATGTACAGACAGAGGTTTTAGTAGGATGTTGTACCAGGAGGAATTCATTCTCCTCTTACAGGAGCTGTTGCCCCAGAAAAGAAAGATTTTATTCAAAGTGTTCATCTCTGTCTTAAAGATAGTATTATAGATATAAGATTCTTTTCTTTGTTTCTCCAGTATATTGACCCACATTTCTAACGTACATCAAAACATGGGATACTGCCCTCAGTTTGATGCCATTGATGACCTGCTCACAGGACGAGAACATCTCTACTTATATGCACGCCTGCGGGGAGTTCCAGAAGAGGAAATAGAGAGGGTAAAGCATTCTTGCTTGTGACGTATACATAGTTACAGTGCATATTTGTGATGATTAACTGGGATCGTAACATGCTAAGGCCAGATTTCCCAAAGTGGGCTTGCCATTCTGTGTGTTGAAGTCCTGGGAGTGGTTCCTGTCATTTGGACAGTTAAGTACAAGACTGCACTATCAAATGGCTTTAATGGTACTTGCACAACTGTGGCACCAACTGTGGAAGGCTAAAGACGCAATTGCTATGACTCAGTACTGCACTGGTTGCTGGTTTGTTCTCGTCTTTAAAGTTGTTCATGTATAAGAAAGAAAACATGAAGATTCCAGAAGAAAATAATTTAAATTCTTGCACAGATAGGAAGTCTATACCTGAGGTTGGCTTATGGTTTTCCCTCAAATAGTTAGAATTCCCCTCATCATCATAAATTTTTTGGACTCCTCTGCTCCAGTTCTAAAATGACTGTGCTAAAACCCAGGGGATTACCATGTCTCTGCCAGAAGAGGGATGTATCAGCAGTCTCGCCTGTTATGCATTAGCTGCTGTGTGAAAAAGATGGTCTTTTCTCGTAGGTTGCTGAGTGGGGCATCCAGAAGCTGGGACTTCCTATGTATGCAGACCACCTGGCTGGTACCTACAGTGGTGGCAACAAGCGCAAGCTCTCCACTGCCATTGCACTGATAGGCTGCCCACCACTCGTCTTGCTAGTAAGTGTCATGGTAACATAAGTCTGTGGTAGTTGAATATAACATCTCATAAAACTACATGCTAAAGAGGTACAAGGATGTCTATGACAGTCCTTGCAAGCTCCTTTCTGCCCTCAACTTACATCTACTTCAATTTAATTGGGATGCATAATTATGTTTTCAATGGACCCCAAGTGATCATGAAAGAAATATCTCCAACAAAGAGTGGTTTGAGATAAAATCTGTAATCCAGACAAATCTGAATTTAAATCCATGTTTGGTTTCAGTCTGCCTTTTCTCGTCAGAGTATAACCACTCATGTAAAAGATGATATTACAGCATACACCTTACTGCTTTATCCAGCAGAACAGAGGAAGATAGCTACCCGGAATAAATTATACAAGTTTAGACTCAACTATACAAATGCTGAAATGTAGTTCTCATCGAGTAACATATTAGATAATTATGTATGTCAAGGGAAACTCTACATGAAATTACTACAAAAAATCTTTATTTAGATTATACTGCACCACCTTAATTTGTAAGCTAAAAAGATATGTTTTAATAACATTTTAATAACATGGTTCCTTGTGCCATTTAATATGCCTTTACATGTAGTCTGCCTGTACGTAGCAAACAGCCAGATAAATGTTTTCTCATAATTTCTTATGACAATGTTGAATGAAAACTTTTCTTTTCAAGATTTTAAATTTTTTTTTTTTGTTACTAACTGGGTTAAACTGATTTATGCAGGACCAGATCCTTATCTGGTGTAAATCAGGGTGACTTCACTGGCTTCTTGGGTCGAGAAATTTGTCCTATATGTTTATGTAAGGAAGAAGGTTACTTGGGGAGAACTCACTCTCCTCTTACAAGAGTTGTTGCCCCAGAAAATGAAGATTTTATTCAAAGGGTCCATCTCTGTCTTAACCCTAGTTTTATAGATACGAGATTATTTTCGTTGTTTCCACAGTATATTGACCTGCATCTCTAATGTCCATCAAAACATGGGAGCCAAACTTGACACAATTTGATGTAACGGCTACTGCATGAACCTCTTTCCATTTATTTCCATTTTGGGTCCTAAATGTTTTTATGATGGGGTATCACTAATGCTTGTATTTTTGATATCTAGGACCATTGACTGGGGACTGCCTTTGTCATAACGGTCACTGATTCCCTTCCTTGTATCTGTGCCCTACACAGACAGCATTACATTCTTACCTGCAGTTTCTTGTACTTGTTTCCTTGCTGCTTTGTGCAAAGAAATACATTAGTACCCATTCACTTACATGCTTTTCAAGCTGCGCATGCTTTCTCAAGGCACAGATTTTGGTAGGGAAGCAGCTATATGTTAAGGCCCAAAACCACAATGACTTGATTCTAAACAAATTTTCTTACCTGCTTCTCTGACTCTGATTGTCTTAACATTTCCCTTCCAGGATGAACCGACTACTGGAATGGACCCTCAGTCCCGGCGGCTCCTCTGGGACTCTATTGTCAGCGTGCTCAGAGATAGGCGAGCTGTTGTTCTAACCTCACACAGGTAAAAAGAGTTAGGATTCAGAATCTGAATTCAGAGTTAGAAATCAGAATCCCAGAGCAGCTGAAGTTAATCTGCTGTCTTTTATCTCAAATATCTGTTCTCTGTTTTGAAAGTATGGAAGAATGTGAAGCCCTCTGTACTCGTTTAGCCATCATGGTAAAAGGTACCTTCAAATGTCTGGGCACAATTCAGCAGCTAAAATACAAGTAAGTAGAGTATTTTTATGATTTTTTTTAATGGGAAAACTTAGTGTATGTGACATGTACCATTCTAAATACAGCAATCCAGTCTGAAGAGCTGTTGTTTAAACAGACCCATTTCTAGGTGCAACTCAGAAGGGTGTATCGTAGACAATTTGAGCAGACCTCATTTCAACTGTTGTGCTGCACACCACTTCTGCAGGGCAAATACAGAGCTTCCTACAAAGCTAGATCTTATGCATTGTCTTTCACATACTGTTAATGTTTTCATAGCTGCTGAAAATGAATTTCCTTCCTGAATAATGAAACCATCTCTTCATCCAATTCCCAAATCCACATGTGCTTCCCAGGTTTGGAGATGGCTACATTGTCACTCTGAAAATCAAAGCTCCAAAGTGTGGCATGCCTCCAGATCCTACTCCTGCCGAGCAATTCATACACGTGAACTTCCCAGGGAGTTTACAGAGAGAGAAACACTACAACATGCTGCAGTATCAGATTTGCTCCTCCTCTCTGGCTAAGATTTTTCGGTTAATAATCTCCAATAAGGAAAACTTGCATATTGAAGAATATTCTGTGTCTCAAACAACCTTAGATCAGGTGAGTAGGGAGGTTGGACTAGATGACCCACAGAGGTCCCTTCCAACCCCTACCATTCTGTGATTCTGTGATTCTGTGAGTGAAAAACAAAGTATCCATGAGAAAGCCTGTCTGGTGAGAATTAGGCAATGGAATGGGGATGTATCCAAACAACTGAAGGACCAGACTGTTCAGAGTAGGGAATTATCTCACACCTCTTTCCCAGGCAAAATTCCCAGACCCCTTATCAAGGAGGGTGGATCAGATATGAAATCTGTAACTAATTCCCTGTGTAAATAGGTGCCATTTGAAAGCTGGTAAGAGTTTCTCAGACGCCAGAATTCACACAGCCCATTCCTTCAGGAGCAGCACTCTGACCAAGGTCAGCTATTCAGAATGAGACTTGCTAAGCTGGGAATAACGTTTTATTTTAAATAAGAGATTTGGACTGCGTTGTGTCATAACAACAGAGATACTGTAATATCTAGTTAAATGTTTATAAGTCTCTGTCATGTACTTTTATACAAGAACAATTAGACACACAAAACCTGGAAAGTCCCCTGGGACCGTTGGCAGCACTGACTTGCTAGAGGGTATCAGCCCCATCTGCCTGCTTTCCTAAGTAGCTGAGGGTCCACATATGCAAAGCTGTCTTTGCTAGAGAGACATTCCTGGCTGCCTTACAGCTACCGACTAAAATATTATCTTTCCTATCACAACCAAACTCACTTACGTTGTGTAAACCTTGCTGAAACCATCTCCTGCGTAAGAAAAAATAGCATTTTAGTTGCAAGTAAGTGCATCCAAAGGAACGAAGTTGCAAGGAAGTTTATCAAAATAAAGAAGGAATTAATGATCGCTGCTGATGCACAGCATCTCAGTTCAGTTCATGTCTATGGATTCCCCTTTCTGTCTCTTCCCTGCAGAGAGGCCAAGAGGATGCAAATGTACAGAGACATTCCACTAACTCATCTCAGCTGATGAGATGGTGACATTTTCTGCTTTCCTCACACAGGTTTTTGTGAACTTTGCTAAACAGCAGATGGAGGATGACGAAATTGCTTTGCATCCCCGTGCAGCTGGAGCCAGCCGAGAAGCAAAGGTGTCCCCTGCGTTGCATCAGCAGGCAGTTGCATAGACTATTCCTACAGTCACTAGCGCTTAGAGTGTGCACAGTGCAAAGATGTGCCATACCAGAGCAGTACAAGGGTAAAACAAAGGTTCCTACTCTCAGTATTATACTGATGTTTTTTGCATCTTTCTGAGCACTGTGCTCACAACAGCAATAGCCATAGCAACAGCCGACTTCTACTGCTCTACCAAGAACGCTATGTGCTGAAAGTATTAAAGGAAAGGCAGGTCCTTGCTATAAAACAAAATCTTCCTCTAACATAAGTTCATTATAAGATACAAGAAGAGAAGTCTCATTCCTCCTTGTTGACATGCAAAGAGCACCAAAGATAGTTTCTCTATCTGGTCCTTTTAGGCTGGTAGGATTTTCTTGTTTAACTCTTAAGTCAGCTGCTGCCAGCCAGCAGACAGGTCCCAAGACAGAGAGCATTGCCCAGCGTAGAAGCAGATTCCTGACATCCTGAGTGCACATGACTACCAAGGTCAGAACACCAGTGCTGGCTGATGGGGCTAGTGCTGGGAGACTGCTTCACTGTCTCACCAGGCTGCCAGTGAAGACAGATGGTTGACTCAGCAAGAATGAGAAGCAATAATTCAGATCTCAGACCCAGGCAAGAAATTTGCTTTACAAAAAGAAAAATATTAATGAAAATTATCTCATGCTCATCTTCAGGTTTCTCAAGTAGAAGCGGCATGTCAGAACGGAGATCAAAAGGAAGGAGAGTATGTCCAACTCTGCCAAAAGTTTTGTTTTCTTATGGAGGCCTGGAAAGATATCTTTGTTACTAAACAAGATCAAATTTCCTGTGACTGGACCTTAAGTGGGTGTAAAGTGTGAATAGGGTATGTGCTTTCTCTGCGCTCAGAAGGAAAATATCAACCTTCTTGTACTCCACACAGTACTCAGTGGGAAATCATTTGACATTTAGCTCTCTTCTCTGGTTCACAGTTAAACTAGCAGAAAATAACAATACTGAAAACAAATTCATAACGATGTATTGCTTCGGTTACCCACCAGATCTAACCATTTCTAACAAATCTTCTCTAAGATGTGTTATACAGAAACAAAATCTGAGTCATGTATTTTTGCTTTGTTAGGTTTTTTTCTTCAATTGATGTGGGGTTTTTTTATACAAGAACATCCTTGCTTTTTACTGTACAAAATATTACAAACTTCAGCAAACAGCTGTAGTCGTCTTCTTTTGCCATAATTATTTCAACTGATTTAAAAATATAGTCTAGAATATATTGCATATTTCAAACAGTTGCAAAAATCTTTCTATACATCCATTACAGAGAAATAAATTAATCATGAAACAAAACAGTATCTATGCATTCTCTTCATATTCTAAAAGAGCTTCCTTAAAATGCCATTCAGATAGATTGCAATAGTCTTTTTTTACTAGATTTGCACAAAACCCAACTAAGTCTCACTGAACATCTTGTGAGAAAGAAAACACAGGAAGTCCAAAATGTAGCTGATTTTTCTCCCTGGCTCTGAAAATAGGAAGGGTGCTAGCATTCTGAGGACTAGCAGTCATTTCATGTATTTACAAAGTGTATTAAAAATTATTCCAAGAACGCTAACATAAAATGCTAGGTAAAAGGTCCTTTAGTATCATAAGGACTTGTTATATGAAAACAGGCCAAACATCACAGATATAGCATAGATCAGATCTTCTCAACCTTATTTACTAGTATGCAATTTACTAATGAAGAATAAAAACAAACAAAAAACCCAACAATGCAGGATGTTACATCCACAAATACTACAAATACTTCTTTCTTCAGATTGTTTTGGCAAATTAGGGGTTAGACCCAAATCAGCTATTTGAGATATTGCCTATTTCTTTATTCCAGCAACCATTCATATTCTTTGGTAATGTTATTTGTTACAAAGCACCTGCCTCCAGGCAGCACACTCTCTTCTTCAAGTCAGAGAAGCCAGATCATGCAACTGTCTGCAGGCCAGCTGGCCGTGCTGACTGAGCTGAGCTCTCTAGTAGTTAGCTGGTATGTCCTCGTTCCGATGTACTTATGTCTTGCAGAATGCCACTGTTAAATTTGGAGCTGCTTTTCAGCACAGACTTCTCAGTATCTCTGATCCATCAATCTAAATAGACTAGTACAGGAAAATCTAAGTCAATCAGGTTACAATGAACTGTAGGGGCTTTTGACTACCAGCTGTGCAACAAAGTCTTATTTTTTGAAGGTGCTTCTGAGTTGAGAATTCTTGAATGTAAGGAAACGTAGCTTTCAAGTACATACAATTTCCCTCAGCAGTGGAGATTCAACATGCACAAAAATCCTTTAAATTAATTCACTTATTTGGCAGGAGGCTTATGAGCTTTTTCCTCTTGAAGTTCCGTGCAATATTCAAATTAAACCTTTTTTTCTTACAACAAAAAGGGAATAATTGGCATTCGAAGACTTGGATAATCCTTGAATTCTCGCAGGTAGGTGCAGTGTTTATCCTTTGCCCAGATTGTCATCTGAATGAAGCAAAGCAAGGTGAACAGCCCCACTGGAAAGAAGGGAGAAAAAGATATGTTTCATTACCAGACTAAAAACACACTTCTGTTGCTGACAGGTGAAGTACCAAAACATTACTCACCTGGAACACACTGAGTCATGATAGTGAAACTGATCCAGGTCCCCACCTGTTTTGGCCAAGGAAATTTTAAATATTTCTGGTGACACCATTTGCATTTATGTCTCTATTGATCAAAAACAACCTTGTCCTAGTGTAGGTAAATAAAAAAGCCAAGGTCAGCCAGATCAATTTCTAGTGTTAATAACCTTTAGCCAAAAAGGTGAACAGTGCCGTATTATCACAAACAAAACCTTTGCATTTGCTTCCATAGCTATTATCACAACAAAATTTTAGGCATTAAAACGTGGTGTCCTTGCCATTGTATTTGTCACACCTCCATCAGTGCTGGGAGTGGTAACTTTCTGTAATCTGAGGCCAAAGCCTGTTCTCATTAACATCTGTTAATCTCCACTGAAGTTAAAACCTAATGCTGTCCTTCTGTGCAAGAGTGAATTTTACACTGAGTTGCACTGGTTTTAACTGCTTTTGAACTGAGTCAGGAGTTTAGCTCCTGATTAAGGAATATGAAGCGATAAACTGATTCGAGCTCCTAAAGCAGTCACTACCTACACGAGCGACTGTGTAACTTAAGAAAATCGGGAAGAAGACCTGGGCCTATGTTCTCTACCATGATATCTTCTATTCATCTATTGCCCCATTTTCTCTACCACAGTGTCTTCTATTCATCTGCCCACTATCTCCCTGTGTACTGTGATATTCCTGGGCTCTCTTATATTACAAATCCACCAGGTGCCCCCATTCTCTCATTGCAACACACATTCAATGGCAATCTCCCTGTTCCTGTCTGCGAAATTTGCGCTGCTTTAAAGTGTACCTGTCTCGTCTAGCAGCCACATGGAGGCACAGGCCGAGGCTCTGGGCCAGCTGTTTAAGGTTAGCCCCACAAGCACTGCCTCAACGGAGGCAATCTGGATTCCTGTCTGCAATCTGATTTCATGGGACTGAGGGGAGAAGGGGAAATGTATTGAGCTGAACTGTTTCAGAGGTTTCTTAGATGTTTAACATTCCAAATGAAATTAAAATATATTTATCGAAACTAGAATCTGAACATCTTGTTTGAAAATACATACCTCATATGTATAGTTAGGGCAAGATACAAAGAAAAACAGCCATGTGAAAGGATTCTTTGTTGGATATGGGATCTTACGGGTTTTGGATCCTATAGATTAGAAAACAAATCACAAAATATTCACACTCCTACATACATTGTTTCCTATAAAGACAGCCCAACTCTGCCTACTCCTGTTTCTCATCACTGTCAGAGGGACAAGCAGGATCTGGGAAAACAGGATGTCCTCTGGACCCACAAGAAGGAATAGCATAACTGTGAGGAAATGTTCTGGGCGTTAGAAAGTCATGTACATATGCTTTTGATCATAGTCATTCCTGTAGGAAAAGGTACCTCAAGTTTTATGTTTAGAAGTTAAAGGTTTTCTCAGATTGTCACAGAATGGGATTTTAGCAGTCATAGTTGATAGCTATAAGATGTTTGGCTTGTGCCCAAGGAACTCTGGCCTGCACAGAGATCGTGTCCCCTGCAGAAGCCAGTGAAATTGCTTTCCTTTACTCACCAAGCATAGCTTATACTAGCACTGTTTCCTTTTGCACTACCAGTATAACTAATATAACTGCTCCCCCCAACACAACCTGGCCCTAACTCATAAAAATTACAGTAAGATACAAAGTGCTGTTTAACAGTTTGGTGTTGGATTCCTTGAGCTGTCTGATCTCCCCTAGAATCCAGTCTTTACACTGCTGAGCAACCTGCGCTCCTGCAGCAGTCAGCTGGCAGATATCAGTGCCCTCCAGGATCAGGTCTTTCATGAGGTAGAGTAACTGTAGAAGCACTGAATGGCTGTGCAAAAGTCAAAAATGATAATGCAATTTTTACCATTTCTCCGGAGGTCACTGAGTGCAACATGAATGGAAAAATTTCCAGCTTCACACAGCTGCAAGAAAAAGCATGGCAGTTAAAAATGTGCTTCCTTTCTATTTACTTGTCTTTCTTTTGTTGTTTCCTGGGATACTTCAAAAAAACAAGAGGGGAAAAAAAGAATCTATTATAAACATAATAAATATTCTTAACCAAGATTGCTGTCTGACAAGCGGATGGAATATCTTTGTTCAAACACGAGTGCGTATTATACTGTTATATATTTATTATTCTATATATTATATATTTGCCAGCAAATGTGGACTCAGTGTCCAAAAGATCAAATTTGCTACTTATATAATCCCCATGAGATATAAAGGCAATAAATCAAAGGGGATAAAAGTAAACCAAATCTTTTGGTTATTCTTATGTCTTTATAAACACCCAAGGAATTGTTTTGGATGGTTTTGGTTTCTCAGAAGTTATTAAAATCCCAAGGAAGATACAGGTTGGAATTTAAGAAAGTTTTCTTCTCGAGTATAATTGAAAAGAATCATGAAATATAATCGACCCAGCTTCCTCTACTGGTTTTAAATAATGCTTCCCCAATCAATTATGCAGAAAGTGTATTGAAATGACTCATTTATATGATCATGGACAGTCTCCAGTGTCTGCAAAACACAACTATTAAAGCAAATGACTGGTGGTCAGAGCTCCTGAGTTTTATTCCCAGCTCTGTGCTTTCAGTTACATAGTCTCTCTATAAAATGGGAATAGATTATGAACTCCTAGAATTTTCATACTGGGAAGCTGCTTTGACATCCTGCAGTCACTGACGATTAGTTTCTCAAAGCAAGAGAACAGCTGATGTTCTAAACAAGTTATGCATGCATAGGAAGGATGAGTACATCTTTGTTGGCTACGCTAACATTGCTTCTGCGTGTATGAAATATTCCTAGGAACTGTGAGAATGAACAGACAGTGGCTTAAGAATTTTGCATCATAAGGAAAGCTGTAAAAAATTTCTGAATCCCAGCAAAATGAACCTCTATCCCTCGAAATTACCAGCAACATACTTTCTTAGTTGGCCAGTTCTCTGAGTTTTATGATCTCTGGTGATTCTTAACACTCAATAAACAGTACACAAAACAAACTCACTGGTTTTTAAGCACAGTGTCATAAGCTGGTAGTTCCAGGCTTCTTTTAAAGATCATGAGAGATCATCCCAGCAGATAAATATCCCAGTCTTGGAATGGATACTGAATCAAAATCTTCCCTTGTGTACAAGATCACATTAAAAACTGGCAGATTTATCTGTTCTGGATGCAGGTGATCAGCTTTATTAGCATGTCCCAAGTGTTCAGGTTCTCAGTATCTATTATCCTACTTACTCCTCCATTTATACAACATAAGAAATAAAGCAACATGATTTAGCATTTTATAAAAAGAGCAACAAACCTACCAGAAACATGATCACAGCAAAATTTATCTGTTTTTTCCCATAAGCTATAAAAAAAAAGTTTACATGTGATTAGTATTAATATACAAACAGGTAAGTACTTAAATCATATTAAGGGTTGTTTTGCTACTTACAAGGAGGAGTGTAAAGAGGATGATTGATGTAATAAGCAAGCCAAGCTGCAAATCCCCAGTAATACAAGCAGTTCTGAAAAACAGGGAATTTTTCTGTGTTTTAGTACAATCCTCTAGGCCAGTATTCACTGCAAGGACCGCTGATAACAATGAATTGGGCTGATCCTTCAAGTTGCCGATAATACAACAAAAAATGACAATACTTAGTGTGGTAAGGTGGGAGCAGTTAACAGGAAACAACAGGAAGGAAGTATTGCTCATAGAGTAAGATTTCCTCTCAAATATCTGGGAGCTGTCATGTTTATAAACAGTTTTAGAAAGCATGATTATACTATTGAAAACAAATTTATCTTGTCTGGCAAGCCATTTGGCCAAAGATGAAGTGCCATACAGACTATATGTTAAAGAGAGACTTGTTCTGCTAACACTGAGACTTTGTAAAACCAGATTTAGGCCCTGTGTTCCCTTCCCTGCTTATTCCTTTGTATTGCCCAATCTCTTGCCTTTCCTCTTCTCCTTCACCTTATCAGTTTTCTTTCTTTCCCATGCTTTAACTTTTTCTACCTGAGGTCATCATGCCTGACAATTTCCTCTGCCCTTTCACTGCGATATCTTTAGTTTGTCCCTTTTGCTGCTGTCCTTGGCTTTCTGTAGTCCAGCTTCTGTTCTCTAACCTCTTGATAACATAGCTGTCACTAATGGCTGTACTGACTGTCGTGGATTAACCTCAGCCAGCAACTAAGCACCACACAGCCGCTCACTCACTCCGCTTACAATGGGATGGGGGAGAGAAGGGTAAAAGTGAGAAAACTCGTGGGTTGAGGTAAAGACAGTTTAATAGGTAAAGCAAAAGCTGTGCATGCAAGCAAAGCAAAACAAGGAATTCATTTGCTGCTTCCCACTGGCAGGCAGGTGCTCAGCCATCTCCAGGGAAGCAGGGCTCCATCACACGTAACGGTTACTTGGGAAG
>Ga0065711_1010727_pt1 | contig 12625 bp, 8 predicted proteins | sample Hoacrofraction12_FD_59098 | JGI IMG/M metagenome (GOLD analysis project Ga0065711, IMG submission 59098) | Hoatzin crop microbial communities from Cojedes, Venezuela - Epithelial fraction 12 v2 (version 2) | ecosystem: Host-associated > Birds > Digestive system > Esophagus > Crop | place...
ACAGCAAATTGTCACCGAAAATCCGGGAATAAAACCTCGTAACACCAATGCAGTGTTAAAAGGCAGGCATTCTTTATTGCAGCGCTGGATGCACGGGGGATAATTCCACCGAACGTGCATACCTCATACTTTTTCCGTGTAGTTTATATAGATCAAAATATACATATTCATTAGGTTGCATAATCTATGCCTTTCATATTAAAATCAGTTCCAAGAAGTCTTTTTCACATACTCTTCCCAGCTGCGCTTGTGCAGTGCCTCCTAGTGGTGGTCGTCGGGGGTCCAAGATGAAGGCTCATCCTCTTCATCACAGTTTCTGCACAAACTCAGTTCTCTTCTGGCTCCCATCCACACAGTGGGGTTGTCTTGACCGATTCTGGGCGACTTCCAGCCCCTATCAAGAACTAACCGCTTTGTATGGAGATGCAAGACTCTCTGCTTCAGTTAATTTACACAATAGACAGGTACTATAAATGTACCTGCAACTATTAGGTAATGCTATTTCTGTTATAAATCACCTTCACTACTATTGTTTAACATTAATGGTTACCTAGAGACTAGACCCTCTGTTTCCAGTCCTAATGTCCAGATGGGTAGGGCTGTACAAGGGACATAGCAGCATTGTTCATGTTTATGGTCAACTGATTCTATCACTCTGGTTACAAAATAAGGGTTGTTTTTATTCATGCAAGCTTACTCCAGGATTAAATTCAACCGATCCCAGACCATTGGCACAGGACTTGTACAAAACCAAAGAAACAGGTTTCAATTTGCTTAAATTATTTTATTTACAGAATGGCTTTTCACACATCTAGCTACATATTTGTCTGGCTGAATCACTGGGGAGAGAGGAGAAAAAGAGCCAAGACAATATTTTCCTTGAGTGATATTAAAAACTGTGAGGCATTTTGTCAAGGAAAATTAGTGAGTTTCTGCACTCTGCAGCAGTGCTTTTGAAGGTATGAACCTGGTCAGTAGTTAAATGAATAGTGCTCTCAACCTGAAACTTTCAAAAGCAGTTTTAAGGAAGGAATTGGTCCAGAGCCTGAAGCAGAGGACAAAAGCAGCAGGAGGCTCAGCAGTGGGTAGTACTTCGGGTAGCATTCAGAATGGTGACATTTACACTGCAGTAGCGGTTAAACGCTGTAGTCAAAGAAAAGGTGCTTTTAGACAGGCCCTGCGAATATGTGAACAGCTAAGTGGCTGACAAGTGCTGAGAGGCTGATAGAAGAAAGCAACGTGGTGTACAGAGAGTAGGAGGGATGATTACACTTAGCTGAACTAGCTGGTCATAATCCATCCAACCCTGAGCCTCCCATGATCCTTATGTAGGTGTGAATTGTTGAACAAAATACCAGCACTCCCTCAGCAGTGTTGGTATTTTAGTAGCTGGCTGGGTACTTGAAGGGTTACTGCAACTCCTGTCCTGTGCTTGGATCTCATCCTCTGAAATCCTACTCATCTATAGAGTCACATATATTGGAAGGGACCTTCAGAGGTTTTGTAGTTGTCAAAGCAGGGACAATCTTCAGGCAGATTACCTTGCCAGGTGGAGTTTTAGATATCTCCAAGGACAAAGACTTCACAGCCTGTATGGGCCTCTGTTCCAGCATCTGACCATCCTCACGGGAACTTTTTTTTCCTGTTATCTATCTGGAATTTCTCATACTCCAACTTGTTGTTTTGTTTTATCGCTGTGCACCTTCTAAAAAGTCTGGATCTGTCTTCTCTGTATCCCCTGTTAGGTAGTTAAGACAGTAGGAGATACATAAGAAATCCCTGCTCATTGCAGGGGGCTTGGACTAGATGACCTTTAAAAGTCCCTTCCAAACACAACTAGTCTATGATTCTGTGAGTCTGTGGTTCTACAATTCTATGAACTGTTACAGGCACCACATTAATAATCTATAACTGTGGCTATCTGAAAAGCTGATTACCTCTGGTCTGCCCTTGCTGCCTGTAGGTCAATCAGATTTTATCTTCTGTAATGATATTCCTAATTTTAAGACTTACTTTTGTTATACTGTTTTTTAGAAGTTGCCAAATCTGACTGCTCACTCTCCTAAGACAGCCCTGGGAAAAGCTGGTTTGGGGGTCCATTTGTTTTGTTTAGGTTATTGGGGTTCTTCCATTTGTTTATGTTTACAGTGGCTGGTTTTTAATCACAGAGCTGGACACTATGCTCTTTCTGTGTCATTATTCTAATGAATATACTCATAAAAATTTTTTTGCAAGCCTTGCTCCTTGGAGATGAACCCTTAATAAGATTTTCCCCTCTAGGAACGAAGAAAAGGTCATTTTTTTTTCTAGAGCTTCAAGGGAAAATTTAGCAACCAACAGAAAGCCATTTAAACAAATGAGAAAATCTTTGCTTCCACAGAGCTTCTTGTTAGAGTGACAGCACAGGGTAAATGCTTAAAGCTGGTGATGTATTTTTCATGCCTTTATTTGTCCCTTTTGCTCATTGTTCAGAGTCCCATGGGTGAGGAGGTAGAACTGTTACTGAAAGAAAATATTTAATCACTTCAACCTTATTTCTTAGCCAGGAGTGTTCATACCGCTGTTTCCCAGAATATTCAAGACTGAAACAAGAGAAAACATTTCCTTTTCTTAAAGTCCCAACTGTTGTTTCAACTAGATTTTCCCTAGGAGCTTTTTCTCTCTTAGTCCTGAATTCACTGTACTTTTTCTGATTGCTTTCTTCTTGTCTTTTTCTTTTGTCTTCTTTCTTTGTTTCTATTTCTATATTGTCTATCTTTTTTTTCCTACTACTATGGGTTGACCCTGGCTGGCCGCCAGGTGCCCACCAAACTGCTCTATCGCTCCCTTTCATCAGCTGGACAGGGGAGAAAATACAATGCAAGGCTCATGGATCGAGATAAGGACAGGGAGAGATCACTCACCAATTACCGTCACAGGCAAAAACAGACTCGACTTGCGGAAACTAATTTAATTTATGCTAATTAGTAAGAGAGTAGGATAATGAGAAATAAGGATAAATCTTCAAGCACCTACCCCTCACCCCTCCCTTCTTCCTGGGCTCAACTTCACTCCCATTTCTCTCCCTTCTCCCCCCAAGCGGCACAGGGGAATGGGGAGTGGGGGTTGCGGTCTGTTCATCACACGTTGTCTCTGCTGCTCCTTCCTCCTCAGGGGGAGGACTCCTCATGCTCTGCCCCTGCTCTAGCATGAAGGTTCCTCTCATGGGAGACAGTTCTCCATGAACTGCTCCAGCGTGGGTCCTTCCCACGGGCTGCAGTCCTTCAGGAACTGCTCCAGTGTGGGTCCCTTCTACAGGGTGCAGCCCTTCAGGAACAGGCTGCTCCAGCGTGGGTCCCCCCACAGGGTCACAAGACCTGCCAGCAAACCTGCTCCAGCATGGGCTTCTCTCTCCATGGGTCCGCAGGTCCCGCCAGGAGCCTGCTCCAGTGCAGGGCTCCCCAAGGGGTCACAGCCCCCTTTGGACACCCACCTGCTCCAGTGTGGGGTCCTCCCCAGGCTGCAGGTGGAGATCTGCTCCACCATGGACCTCCATGGGCTGCAGGGGCACAGCCTGCCCCACCATGGTCTGCTCCATGGGCTGCAGGGGAGCCTCTGCTCCGGCACCTGGAGCACCTCCTCACCCTCCTTCTTCAGTGACCTTGGTTTCTGCAGAGTTGTTTCTCTCACACAGTCTCACTCCTCTCTCCAGCTAGTGATGTGCATCATTTTTTACACTTTCTTTAGTATGTTATCACCACCATCTGTGATGGGTTCGGCCTTTGTCAACAGCCGGTCCGTCTTGGAGCCGGCTGGCATTGGCTCTGTCGGACACAGGGGAAGCTTCTGTCATCTTCTCACAGAAACCACCTCTGCAGCCTCCCCGCTAGCAGCACCCTGCCACTCAAGCACAATACACCTACACAGGTACAGATACATGCATGTCTGTTTGATTAGTTTCTGGAGAAGTTCCTTGGACTGTATCTCTGTTATCACCTCTTATTTTGTCATAGGACTTTATGTTGGGTATTGCTTTTTCATTTTCAGTTGTTACACTGATGTCTGCAGGTACTCTGAGTAATTGGAAGCTGCTGTATTCACTGGCTTCACAAAAATCAAATATAATCTTTATCATTATTTACTGTTTGCATTGCTCTCTACTCTAGAAGTCAAAACTTGGGCCTGGTATGGTGAGACACTGAAAAAATGTTCAATATAGTTCTCGCATCATAACAGAGACAAAGAACAAAAAAGTTCTGTTATCTGAAGAGACAGGTCATTTAAAATGTGGGAATCAGAAGAGTTATGAAAGATGAAGGACTAGAGGGCAGAGATTAGTGTCTGGATTTTCAGAAGACTGCAGATTCTCTCTTATGGACCTGAACAAAGGGGCAGGGCTATTTAAAAACTACTGAGAAAAAAATCTGCCTTTAAAATAAAGCATTAAGTGACATACTAGGATTAAGCCAGAAAACAAGAGCAAACTAAGTAGCTTAATTCAGATTTTCTGACTACTAGATTAGTATTTACCTTTAGATTCTCCAGGCAGAATTGAAGTTTTTGGCAAAACCCCTATTATCTTCAATGGGAAAGTTTTAGTTCTCAGTTTTCCCATGTCTCTCATATACTACATCACAAATATCCCAGGTATAGTGTCTATAAGAGAACAAAAAGAATCACTCTTGGAAGGCACCCTGTGCCTTACAGTGCAAAATCCCCACACTGAGAGCACTGCAGTGGTGAACAGCTCACATTCATATTAATGGAATATTAACTTTAAAGTTGCTTTCTGCCTCCCTGCCTCCTTCCTGTGGGTCCATCAGGAAACCACAGTGAGCATATAGGTAGCATATTGAACAAAAGCAATATGCCTAATGGCATTTAATTTTATAGCTTTTGCTTACCTCCACTGTTGAATCTAGTTTGTTCTGGGTAGTGCAAAGTAGCTTTGTTGTCTGTCAAGAAGCTGAGAAATTTATTTTGATGGAGAATGAAATTGATTCACTGGCAAAAAGCAGTTTTACTTCTCCAGCCCAGAAAACTTCAGAATATCATGTTTTGCTGAATGAAGAAAAACATGAGAAAGAGAAACAGAAAACACATCTTTGTTATGAAGATTAGAAAGAAGAAGAAGAATTCGTCTTAAGTGGAAAGCACAAAGAAAAGAAATCTCACCTTCCCTAAAAGCATCAGAATTCCTGGAAAAAAAAAAAAAGAAGAAAGGAACTGTGAGCCCTGGTTGCTGTCTGGTGAAGTCAACCTGTGACAGACCGAGAGAAGAGCTGCAGCCTGTGCTGGGGGCTTGATGGGGACTTGCTATGGGTCAGCCCATGTCGCTACTTTTGCAACAGTTGCAGATGTTGTGGGCATGGGCAAAAATGCCTCTGAGGGGTTCAGTGAGAGTTTATGCTTATATAAGAGTAATCTATGGCACGTGTCCTGGCACCACGTCATCAGTCACCTCTAGCTCCTCAGGAGTCTGAATTTCCATCCCAGGAGTGTGTACAGGCAAGATGGGTTGGGAGAATTAAAAATCCCCTGGTTCTAGCTGTGGCTTAATCCATGCTCTTGGGATATATTGGTGCTTCAAATGCCATTAAAATCTCTTGGAGCATCTATAGACTAAACCAATCCCCATATTCAGTGTTGGGCAGGTATATTCTCCAAGACAGACAGGGACCACAGTGTATTTTTTGCCTTTACTCATAGTGCAGGATGTGCTGCCCTTTCCCACCAGCATTCACTAACATCACCTAATTATCCCCTGATGTTGGATGGATTGCACTGTCTCTGCTTTCAATCTTGCCTGCTCTTTTCCTTGCACGTCATAGTTGGTGGCTTTCGGTATTAGGTCGTAGGTTCACTGGAGGGGTTGGGGAGTGCTTCAAAAGCGGTCATGCACGGGGACACAGAAGGTGGATCTGCTGTGGATCACCCTTGCTGAAGCACTCCTATCAAGGCTGCCAGTGATGATAAGGTGGGCGGCTTTGGTGATCCTATCCTCCACATCCCTCAGTGATGTGGGGACAAGTGATGTAACTGTCCGTGACTGAAAAAGGCTTATAGGCAAAATACCAGGCGAGGCATGGCTGCAAACTCAGAAGAATAACATAGTCTGCATAGCTGGTGTGCTGAGAAAAGGCAGAACAGAACAGCTTCTTGATAGTTCACAATTTAACTTAATTTTTAAAAATATCTTTCTCTGGAACAGAGAATATTCTTACTGCCTAATGCTTTCAGCCAGATGTAGGCTTTACTAGTGTTCCATATACTACCATTAGCTTAATAAAAAAGAAAATGTTTCATACACTTCCATCTTAGGTTAAGAGTTGCTCAAGCCCCTAAACAACCTCTCTGCATCTTTGGACTTCAGCTTTTCTTTATTCTTCATCAAATTACCATTGTTGTCAAAATTAATGTTGATTTCCTCTGGAGACATCAGAGAAAACTGAGGTGTGATTCTTGAATGATGTCAATTTGTGTGATTTGGTGAAGTTAGTGTGCTAATTTAAACTCACCTTCCCTAAAATTTCAGCTTTTGTTGTGCAGTATTTGCTTCTTAGTGAAGGCATTGTGTGATGGCCAGTACAGCCTTCATTGTCATTCCAGTCAGTCATAGGAAAAGTTTGAACATCATTATGTCTTTAGCCTCTGGTACCCTATATTTTATTTCTGAGGGTTCACTGACGTCTTCAAGTTACAGTCATGTCTCTTAGACAACTCACACTTTCAAATCAAATGGCACTTTGCTCATGGCAAAGTGATTATCATATTTTTTTAACTGATCTTTGGATATGAAATTTTGCTGCTATGATCATCTTATATTAGAGTCTAATAAATCTCTTTCTGATAAATTATTCCTATTTTTCAAATTAATCCACAATGAAAAATTAATTTACCTGTGCCTAAATTTGAAAACAAGGAAATGTTAAAAAGGGAATTGAAAAAAAGCAATTATCCATTTAACTGTGCTGGTTTTATAGTTTGTCAGTCATGACGTGCTGCACTCTCGCTTGAAATATCTCAGACCTGACTTCTGCATTATCAGCGATATTTCTGTTTGAGATAAACATCTGGAGTGAACAGGAGAGACACCTGCCAGAGAGGAGCTGGTAGTACTGTCTTTATGGGAGTTTGTGCAAATGAGCTGCACCTATGTCCTTCCACTGTGATTAGCTGAAATGGTGTCCCAGAGAATTTGCACCATCCTCGGCATCCTCAGGTGTCCTTGGGGCAGGGACTGAGCTCACTTGTAGAGGACAAGTGGAAAAGAGAGGTAGATGTGTACCTTGAATTAGGACTTGCAAGAAGTGGTTGGGTGCATTCGTACTCACTCTCTGCCCCAAAGACCTCCTTTTTGTAGAACATTTGACGTATTAGGTTCTACCCATGGAAGAACCGAGGCTGTAGCTGCCAATCTGGTTTGCACTGGCACCCCAAGATGGCATAACCCACTGGTTTCAGCGAGGTGGTACATGCTGGTGTGCAGTTTGGTGCCATCGCACACCGTGCTGACTACTGCATTCTTCCATCAGCAGTCTGCTTTTGCTGTGAGTTTTCTCCACTTTGCTGCTCTTGGCTCTGCCTCCTTTTTTTCCAGAAGGGCTCATGTTCAGCTGCCCCTGCAGATGTTAATGAGAGACACTCAAGCACAAGATACCTTAAGGGTGTATAGTAATTTTCTGTTGTCTTACAGAATATACACACAATTATGCATGATGATATAGTTAAGAATGTAATTACACCTTATTAAACTGATTTGCCATATAAATCTGAACTATAGTGTAATGCAAATTAAATAGGAAAAATGTTTGCTTTCCAATATTTTAAAGTGGATTTCAAGGCAAACAGAAAGAAATTCTAGCCCACAGAAGGGTGCGATGCATCTCACAACTTCTTTTATGGGCAGTGCAGGTGTCTATAGTTAAGCTAGTCACCTTGGGCCCTCTTTTTAACTGTGGTGAGTAAAATATTTTTTAATCAGGATTCCTCTTTACTGTTTTAGAGGTCTCTCTATCAGCTATAGAGGGATCCCAAGGTGATCTGCTCAAATACAGGCACCTGCAGTTCCACTTCCACTCTCAACTTCTCAAGCCAGGTGTAAGCATTACTGACAAAACAAAATTGGCTGGAAAGATGGGGCTGTCATTTGATTCTCTTGCCTAGCCCAATTTCTTATTATTAGACAATGCCTTCATTTTAGACTTTTTTCAGTCACAAACACAAGGTTTTGAGGCTATTCCCATTCTCCTTCTTCCTGTTAGAGTACTCCTGTCACCTATGTCTCATGAGTGGGAGACGCGAGCTGCAGACGATGGCTTAGCTCATGGGCAGATGCATGGACAAAGATAAGAAGAATGGCTTTTTACTGGTATATACAAGTGTCTGACCCAAAGAAAAGTGGCATGTCAAAGGAAATTCTCCTAATATCATCACTGAGATTTAAATTAAGCTCATTGCCTTGCTGACCTATAGGATACCGTAAGTGATGATTGTTTATAAGTACTGTCTTTAGCCATGCTAAGTGTACGTGTCTCTGCCCACTATACATACACAAAATGTATGTGTCATTAGGGAAGAGGCAATATGAATGGCTAATCGACTGACCATTTCCTTCTAGAAATCTGGGTTCAAATACCACCTCTCCACAGATGTGGCAAAGGATGTATGTTACAAAGCCCTCTTGCCAGCTTAGCCTGGTGACAAGTGCAATACATCTGGTATATATTTAAAGATGAGATTGGGAAGATCTTTCAGCATTTAGAAAAATTAATTGTAATGGTACACAATAGTTCGTAACTGAGAATCCTCAGGGATGCTCTAGCAAGAACTGAGTGTCAACTCTATGCCTGCAGTGAAGAGGACGTCATTGAGAACTAAGCATTAATCCCTTCATTCCATTACAGTTACTGGGCAACTGCAAGTGTTATGATAAAGATGAAAAAATGGGTAAGCAAATAAATTTCATTTTTAATTACTTTGTCTCTAGACAGGTATGTACATTTGCTTCACTTTAATAATATTGCTAAAAATGTATGTGTCCTGCAATGTCTTGTCATGTAAGAAGGATGAGCCTAATGCATCCTTTTCTTTTCTAAATTCTCTTCTACATTAGAATGAACATCAGGGTTTTTATTTACATTTCTGTAGCTTTTTTGTTTTAAAATCTTACTAACTTAGTCAATTAGTGAATGTCATTGTACATCAAGGACAATTAGATGCTTTTTTTAAGATGCAACTTACAAAATCATTAACCCTGTTACCTTCTTGTTGCAGCTTAAATATTCACGAATCTTCATTGCACATTCAGTTAGACAACAAGAAGTTTCCCAAAGAAAAGCTTAACAATGGCATGTTGGCCAAGTACAGGAACAAGATGGACAAGCCAAGTAATCATCCTAGAACACACTGGTCCCAAAGTGGGTTCTGTGTTTACAGGGACCTGCATCTTCCAAAGGTAATTTGGAAATATTTCCTATTGTGTATTTCAACAGAAAATAAAATGTAGTTTCTAGCTGCTTGGAATGTGCCCTGTGTATAGTGATAACACAGGAAACTTCTTGCAGGAAGTTTTGATATCTTGAACATTAATCCAAAATCAATAGACCTCCCTTTGCAGAACTGATGTGTTTTGGGTTTTTTTTGTCTCCCCAAAAGGTGTTATTGTGTCAAAAGTATTTTATAATTAAATAATATTGGAGAGAATACAGAAGTAAAAAGAAAATTGGCACACACCCCAGTGTGAGCAGGAGAACAGGGATTCAATTTAATAACCACCCTGTTACAGTGTTCTGCAAGGGCTTAGGAAGTAACACATTGTTTCAGCTGTGGAAAATCTGCAGAAAAGATCCATAAAGTTATATTGCTATGCACCTGGAATCCAGATAAATCTTCTGCACTGGTCTCTCTTGCTACATAGGGCTGGGCTCATAGCTTGGTACACAGGACAATGGGCCAAACTTTGTTTCTGTAGCCTTCTTAAGTGTTCTTGACTCTTCCTATTCTTATAAAACTACGTCATTGATAAAGCAAAAAAAGCTTCTTGCATTCATCTTTCCTCCCTTCCAAGCACTGCAAAGCCCTGACTCACTCACCTCTCTTTTCTGTGGTGGTTTTCTGTGTTTCTTTTGTCATTCTGTGCTTATTCCACATATTTACGGCATTCTGGTTCCAGATTCAGGTAACTTTCACTCTGCAGAATACAGATTTTGGATGTACAGTGTAAACACACACCTTGCTCTCTTCCCATGCTCATTACGTATTTGTAGTAAGCTGCATGATAACCCTAAGCATTTCCCAGCACACTTGGGTACAGCTGTACAGAGTATTATACCCACGTAATTACGTGGTACTAATTGTGTAGCTCTTACTAACTAAATGGAATATTGGAAGGACAATAAAAGAAAAAAAAGGAACGAAGAGATGAAGTGACAGGTCTTACAGCATGGTACCAGCATGGGAAACAATTGCCAGGAGCTGTGGTTCCTGCCCTGCTCTGCTGCCCATGGTTGGATCTTCCTGTTTAATTCCTTGAGTATCACAGGTGTTCATCTATTATGCATAGAAAATGTGTTACAGGTCTAGAAGAGGACATCTACTTGAAACTGGGGCAAGCATAACACTGTGTTTGGGTGAATGTAACTCAACTTTTGTCAATGAAAGCTAATTCCTTTTTACACCTGTAATTTGACCTTAATCCTAGACAATAGAAGTAGAAACTTAATTGACCAAGAAAATATTGAGTATTCTAAAGATAATAAAAAATTAATAAAAGGATTAGGAGGACAGATTCCATCCCAGGGATGGGCCTACTCAAGTGATGGCAGAATCATAATCCCTGCTAAACAGATATGGGGGGTGGTTAAAGAAGAACACAATAGAACACATTGGGGAGCAGACTCTCTGTATAAATATTTAAATCAAAAATTAATAGGGAAAAATTTGTATACCACAGTCCAACAAGTAACCCAACAGTGCGAAATATGTTTAAAAAATAACCCCAACACAGATAACCAGGTACAATTAGGAAGTATTGGAAAAGGAAGTGTACCAGGAGACCACTGGCAAATTGATTTCTCTAAACTTCCAAGAAAAGAAGGGTACAGGTACTTATTAGTACTTACAAATACTTTTTCAGGTTGGCCAGAAGTATTCCCTTGTAAAACAAACAAAGCAAAGGAGGTAATTAAGGTATTATTAAATAAAATAATACCTCGGTTTGAGGTACCAACAGTTATCTCCTCGGATAGGGGAACACATTTCTGTGCAAAAGTAGTGCAACAGGTCAACAGACTATTAGAAATCGATTGGCAGTTACATGCACCCTACAGACCACAAGCCAGTGGGCAAGTAAAAAAGATGAACCACATAATAAAACAACAGATAGCAAAAATATGCCAAGAAGCAAATCTATATTGGTACCAAGCATTGCCTATTGCACTACTTCAGATACGTGTAAAACCTAGGACCAAAGAAAATCTGAGCCCTTTTGAGATACTATATGAAAAACCATATCAGGCTAAATATCAAGAGGAAGATTTGAACCAGTTGGGAAATCAGTATCTACAAAATTATGTTATATCCTTGGGAAAACAATTAGAAAATATTAATAAAAATGTCTTGAGTACCAGGGCTAAGGGTTTAGATCACTCGATCCATCCATTTAGCCCTGGAGATTGGGTTTATGTTAAGAATTTTTCAGGTGACCCACTGAGAGAGAAGTGGAATGGACCTTACCAGATATTGCTGACCACTTTCACTGCAATCAAGATTCAGGAACAACCAGCCTGGATCCATTATTCCCCAGTAAAGAAAGCTCCTGAACCAAGATGGACCGTCCAAAAGGCTGGCAGTTTGAAACTACGATTACGGCGGTAACTTTGTTAAACCTAAGCTTATTAGTGAACACTTGGAGTGAGAACTTCTATTACAATGCAATTCAGATAATAACAAATGCCACAGGAACTAAGGATTGTTGAGTTTGTACAACCTTACCAAAAGGTAACATGAGACTCCCTTTATATGAAACAGGGTCTACTCATTGGAACTATGACAATAATACTTGGCCCGAGTTTTGGAGAAGACACGATAGAAGATACTGTGATTATGACAACTCGACCTACATAACAGAGCCAAGATTTGACCTACAGATATTAGATAACAACACCCAGATATTGGTCAGCAAGAATAGTTGCCTATGGAAAGCAAGATCCAACACTTGTTCGTGCCGAACCCCCTTCCATACACACAAAAATTGTACTTGCAGGGATGGGTGGAATGATTATTGGATCAACAAAACTACAGTAGAAGTGGGGACTTGGAATTTAAAAGAGACAGGTTTCATTGAGACATACAGTGACCGGAAAAGGAACAAGATTAGGCACCAAATAAAAACTGGAAAATACTTTTCCCGGACCCTTGAAATAAAAGGCTGAAGAAATTTGAAAATATCTATAAAATACAATAGTGAGGATTCATAGCTTTCTAGCTACAAATTCTCAAAAGAAAAGGAGGGATTTGATACCTGTAAATGTAAAATTTCCACTTACCAGAGTGATTGTAATTAAACTAAACTAGATCCTTGCTGTTCTGAGAAGACAAGAAAGCTTTAAGATAAAGAGGCTCCTCAATAACACTACTTAGACAA
>Ga0065711_1046886_pt1 | contig 12625 bp, 8 predicted proteins | sample Hoacrofraction12_FD_59098 | JGI IMG/M metagenome (GOLD analysis project Ga0065711, IMG submission 59098) | Hoatzin crop microbial communities from Cojedes, Venezuela - Epithelial fraction 12 v2 (version 2) | ecosystem: Host-associated > Birds > Digestive system > Esophagus > Crop | place...
TAGCTCGGGCGCAGGCTCTGCCTCACGCCATGCTTTGGGCACTGGCGTCATCGGCGGCATGATATTTGCAGCGACTGTGGCGATATTTTTTATACCGCTATTTTACGCGATGCTTGAAAATTTCAGCAGTTGGTTTAGAAAAAATATTTTAAAAAGGAATTGAAAATGAGGAAATTTGCACTCTCTTTGGTTGCGGTTTTTTTGATCACTGGATGTTCGTTTAAGCCCGAAACTCCGATGATTGACACCACTTACAAAAATAGCTTAAACGCTGTCGTGATAAAGGATAAATGGTGGCAGGACTTTGGTGATCCTGGCCTAAATAGCGTGGTTGAGCGCGTTTTGCGTTATAACACAAATTTGCGCCTTGCTTACAATAGTGTTGATATTGCGCGCGCAAATTTGGGACTTTCGAAGCTTGATCTGCTACCAAATATCGGTTATAGCGGCAGTGCGGGCAGGCAAAACAACTACCCAACCGGCATGACTGATGCTAACCCAAGCACCATCTATTCAGCAGCAGCGACTTTGAGTTACGAATTTGACATTTGGGGCAAAATTCGCAACAACATAAACGCCAACGAAGCGACATTTAAGGCGACTCAGTTTGATTACGAGGCCGCGCGACTTAGCCTAATTAGCACGACTGTGAGCACATATTTGCAGTACAAAATGCTCTTGGCGCAAAAGGCAATTTTGGAAGACACGCTAAAAAGCTATCAAAGCAGCCTAAATTTCAGGAAAAATCAGCTTGAAGCCGGTGTCATCAATCCGACCGTCGTTCATCAAATGCAAAGCGAAGTCCAAAGCGTAAAGGTCCAAATCGCGCAGGTTAGCGACAGTATTGCCGCCACAAATAGCGCTCTAATGGTCATGAGCGGCTCGTCGTTTGACGAAATTCTCTACGGCTACGTCACTACGACTAGCAAATCGTTCATCGCGCCGAAAGTCCCAGCGAACGTGCCATCAAATATCCTTCAAAAGCGCCCAGACGTCGCAAGCGCAATCGAAAATTTAAAAGCGGCAAACTACAACGTGGGCGTCGCGAAAGCCAACTATTTCCCGAGCTTTTCACTCACTGGCGCGCTCGGATTTGGCAGCACCGAATTTGACCGCCTTTTCACAGGTGGCGGCACTTGGAGCTTGGTCGCGGGTGTAACTGGCCCATTAATCGACTTTGGCCGCACTGCAACTGGCGTGGAGCTCGCAAATTTGAGCCAAAAACAGGCATTTATCGCGTATGAAGATGTCTTAAGAACCACATTTGGCGAGGTTCGCTCAGCTTTAGAATCCAAAAAATACGCCGAACAGTACGCAAAATCGGCCGCGGCGCTGCTCTCATCGCAGCAACAAGTCTATAATACGGCATCGCAGCAATACAACGAAGGCTATTCGAGCTTTTTGGAGCTACTTGACGCGCAGCGCCAGCTGCTTAGCGCGCGCCTTTCAAATTTGCAGGCAAAATATCAAAACGCAAATAGCTCAGTTGCCGTTTATAAGGCACTTGGCGGCGGATTTGTGCTTTATGATGAAGAGGATAGAAATATCTCAAAATCAAATGAGACCATTCAGCCCGATATGAGTTTATCGCCATTTTAAGGCAAATTTCTTGCTCAAATTTGACTAAATTTGAGCAAGAATCTCCAAATTTAGCGCAAATTTGAACGCTTAATCTTTGATATTATCTAAATTTTCGGTCTCTTTAATCTCTTTTTGAGTTTCAATCGGCGAAAGGAAGGCATTTTTGACCATCAGATCGATGATCTCCTTGAAAATCGGCAGCGCGTTTTGCGCCGCGTAGTAGCTGCCGCGCTTTGGCTCTTTGACGAAAACGCCGATGGTGTAGCTATTTTCCTTATCGTTCGCAAAGCCGATAAATGTGCTATTGTAGAGGTTTGAGTACTTGCCAGACTGCGCGATACGGGCGGTTCCGGTTTTGCCACCAATCTCAAGCCCTTGTGTGCGCGTTTTTCTGCCAGTGCCTTTTTCGACTACTGCGACGAGCGTGTTTTTGACCTTTTGCGCGGTCGAAGGCGTGATGATTTGCTGAATTTCAGGCTCATTTACAGCGTAGTATTGGCCGTCAAGCTCGAGCTTTGAGACGATGCGCGGCGTTATCATAATTCCGCCATTATTGAAAACATTATAAGCATTTAAAAGCTGCAAAAACGTCGCTTGCAAGCCGTATCCGTAGCTCGTAGTCGCTTTATAAGTCTCATTTTTTAGCATCGACATTGTCGGAATTACGCCGCGCTGCTCGTATGGCATATCGATGCCGGTTTGCTTTGAAAGGCCGAAATTTAGGAGGCCTTCGTAGATTGTTTGACTTTCAAGACGCGATGCAATCACGATCATTCCGATGTTTGAAGATTGCGCGATGATGTCAGTCACGCTCATTTGCGCCGCAGGATGGGTATCGGTGATAGTTCGTTTACCGAGCTGATATTTTCCGTTGTAGGTCTTAATCATCTCATCGAGCCTTGTTTTGCCATCTTCTAAAGCGATTGAGAGCAGAATTGGCTTCATTACCGAGCCTGGCTCGTATGCATACTCTGTGGCGGTCGAATTTAAGGCACTATAATCTTCGCGCTTGATGTCGCTTGGATTGTAGCGATTGGAGCTGGCGAGTGTGAGAATTTTGGCGGTTTTTGAGTCCATAATTCCAACGATAATCTCCTTCGCATCGTACTTTTCTTTGGCTTTATCGAGCATATTTTCGATTTGGGATTGCAAATTTAAAGAGATGTTTAAGACCGCATTGTAGCCATCTAAGCGCTGCGATTTGCGGCTGGAGCGCTCTAAAATGATATTTCCGCCGATGTCGCGCTTGCCGGTGATTTTCATATCAGACCGCGGCGTCAAAAAATCATTATAGAATTTCTCAATGCCTTTAACGCCCGCAACCTTCGTAATTCCGTCGATATCGACCTTTTTATTGTAGCCGATTACCGGAGTTAGGCTTTTTTCGGCTAAAAACTGCCTATTTTCGCCGCTTTCAAGGACATCTAGCCCAATCGTGTAGCTGCGATTTTGCGTGCTAAAGGGGATGAAGACCTTTTTTTGGTTTAGCTTTTTTGCCAGCTGTTTTAGGTGCGCGGCGGTTTTTTCATCGATTGAGTATGAGAGAACCACGATATTTTTGGACTTTTTGATGAGATCTTTTACGCGCTTTTCGCTATCATTGGTATAGATGCAGTAAAGTTTGACGAAAAGGTCGATTTTATTGGGATCTAAGCTGCGCACATCGATCGTGGTTTTGTAGAGTTTTTTCGAATTTGCCACACGGTAGTTATCGCTTGAGATGATATTTCCGCGCACGGCTAAATTCTTATCGCTAATCTCAAGTGTCGGTAGATGGCGCTTTGAGACCGTGTGATGGTGCATTGCATAAAGAAAAATAAATAGCGCCGCAGGTATCAAAGCGAGCGTAATAAGCGCGATATTGAGCGTTTTTTTCATCTAGAGTTTCTTTGCAAATTTGCGCTTGAAAAACGCCGCCGCACTTAGGCCAAACATCACAAAAAGGCCGATATATAGCGGTTTTGGGATCGGCACGGCTTCTCCGGCTGCGTAGCTGTGCATTCCAGTGAGATAGAAATTCACGCCAAAATATGTCATCAAAACCGACAAATAGCCAAACATCGAAAAGACCGCGAAATAGTATTGCGAGTTAAATTTCGGCCAAAATCTGATGTGCAAAATCGCAGAATAGATGAGAATAGTCACTAGCGACCACGTCTCTTTGCTATCCCAGCCCCAATATCGCCCCCAACTCTCATTCGCCCAGACGCCGCCAAGGAAATTTCCCACAGTCAATAGACAAAGCCCCAAAATCATCGCCATTTCGTTGATGCGAGTGGCTTCAGTGATGCTATTTTGCATGGTTTGCGCGTTTTTGTCGTTTTTGAGAATAAAAAGCAACAAACTAAACATTCCAAGTAGCGAGCAAAGCCCCAAAAATCCGTAGCTAGCGGTGATTACCGAGACGTGAATTGTAAGCCAGTAAGAATTCAAAACCGGCATGATATTGGTAATTTGCGGATCGATCGAACTCAAATTTGCCACAAACAGCGTCACGCCCGCAAGAATCGAAGTCAGAGCCAAACTAAGAGCCGAGCGGCGCGAAAAAATCATTCCGCTCAAACTTAGCGACCAAGCGATATAAACTAGCGATTCGTAGGCATTTGACCACGGTGCGTGGCCTGAAATGTACCAACGAATGGCAAGTCCAAAGGTGTGCAGAACGAATGCCAAAATATTTACCGCGTAAATTGCCTTAAATGCGAAATTTATGCTCAAATTTGGCTTTTGAATCCGCAAAAATACGGCAATCAAAAGCAAAAATCCAGCGATGAGGTAGATTCCAATGAGCTTTTTGAAAATTTGAAATTTGTTGAAAAATAGCTCGAAATCGACCTTTTTCTCGCTAATTACAACATTTGCGCCAATTTTATTTTGATACTCTTTAATCAAATTTAGCCACTCATCAGCCTTCGTCCAATCCCCAGATTGGCTAGCCTCCATGACGTTCGTGAAATAGCCCTGCAGTAGCGTCGCTACGCGCTCGCCCTCATCGCCTGAAAATCGCTGCATCGCCACAATCGGCGAATACCAGGTATTTTGCGGATCGTCAAGTTTTGGAATAAAGCGGAAAAATTCGCCGAAAAAGACCATATTTAGGACATTGAAGCGCTCATCGACTTTCAAGACCTCTTTGTCAAACATCGAGCGATTTCCGGCCGGTTTGCGGCTGATTTCTTCGGAAATTTTTTGCAATTTGTAGTAGCTTTTATTGTCGTCATCATAGGCGAAAAAGTCCGCAAATTTGGCGAATTTCGCCGTTTTTTCAATGCCAAGAAATTCGTTTAACTCCTCGTTTCTTATCTTAATTACCGGGATTTCCTGCCAGCTTTTTGGATCTAATAGCGCAGAAATGAGCATTTCAGTCGGGCTAAATTCATGCGTTGCCGTTTTTACCGTATCTTTGCCAGAGATTTTGTGCAGCACATCCAGTGCGATGGTATCAAACGGCTGCATTCTACCATCTGCGCCTTGAACCACGATGCGGTTTAGATTTTTTAGATGATTTGCATCCAGAGTGACCAATTCATCGGCATTTAGTGGCAAATTTGAAAAAATCAGCGCCAAAAACAAAATCGCCGCAGGAGCCCTTCTGCTCGCACTTTCATCGATCAAATTTGAGAGCTTTCTAAAGCGCGAATTTGGGTTAAAAACGTTCAAAAACATGCCAAGTGCCAGCAGGAAATATCCCAGATACGTAGGGATCTTGCCAGGGTCGCGATTGACCGATAAAATGGTGCCTAGCTCGTCTTTGTCATACGAAGATTGGAAAAATCGAAATCCCTTGTGATCGAGCACGTGATTCATGTAAATTTGGGCCTCAAACGCCTCTTCGCCCTCCACGACATCGACTACGCTTTTGTAACCTGAGGGGCTATTTGAGCCAGGATAGCGATCCATGATGAAGTCCTTTAATTTGAGCTCGAACGGCAACATAAAGCTCTTTGGCCCCCAATTTACGGTAAATTCCTTGCCAGCGAGATCAAATTTATGTCCGTTTGTGCCGTAAAATGCGTAAATTTCGCGGCTCTGCCCATCGTAATTCAAATCAAACACCAGCGCGCTCGAGCCATTGCCGTTTTCGACCTCTTTTACCCACATTTCGCCGCTTTCATACATAAAACTCGTGGCGAAATTTATGCCATCCAAGTTAAAAATAACCGGCTTATTTAACTCAAACAAAACGCCCTTTGTTACGTTATTTTCGGCATTTTGCGCTGGATCAAAATATGAGATATTTTGATCGGTTTGAAGGTAAAATTTGCCATCTTTAAGGCTGAAATTTATGTAATTTTCGCGCAAATTTTCGCGGTTAAAACTCACTAAAACCTCCGCCATATCGATCTCTTCGCCTTCTTTAAAGACGATTTCGCGCTTATATTGGTCGTTTGAGAAAATCACGCCGATAATTGGCTTTGCATTTGAGCGCTCTTGATAGCCTAAATTTGCGACTTCAATATATTTATTAAGGCTTAAAACTGCCTTCTTTTCGTCAATTGGAAGCTCCAAAGTAAAGCTATTATCGCCAGTTGCGATGATTGATTTTTTTAGATCCGCGCTAAATTCGCCAGAACTAAGCGTAATATAGTCCTCTTGGCTCAAAACTTCGCTCGAACTCTCGCCCTCGCGGATGTGAATTTGCCCCTCAAAGCCTAAAAATCGCGTCAAAATCGCGCCCAGCAAAATCAAAATAAAGCTAAAATGAAAAATAAAAGATGGCAGCTTTTTGCTCTTAAAAAGCCCAAATTTCCAGATGTTGTAAGTGATATTAAATCCCAAATATAGTTGAATTAGCCCAAAATAGCCAGCTCCATAGACTTTCGCCCACGCAGTTGGAGTGTCATGCACACTCTCAATTATGGTCGCTAGCCCCGCAAAAAAGGCAAAAACGAGCAGGAATACAATCGCCAACTTCATGCTAAAGATTTTATCAAAAATTTTTCTCATCATTTTTCCTTATAAAAAGCCATATTTTACGAAATTAGATTAAATTTAATCTAAATTTAGCGCTTTTTTTACCCAGAGCTCTTTTGGCACGATGATTTCGCTCGCGCTGCCATTTACGCTGTGATAGACGGTTTTGGCGTGTTTTGTGGCGAAATATTTGATCAAAATTCGCTGCAAATTTGGCTCGGTTGATGGCATAAACCACGCATTATTGGTGATTGCGATTAAAAACTGCGGCGCGTTTTTGTACGCCTCTTCGCGCGTAATTTCGTAGCAAATCGTGCTGCGGAAGCGCTCATTTTTCACGCTAAAATCGCTGAAATTTGGGGCTTTTCCAAAATCCTGCGCGCCATCATAAAAGATATCGTTTATCAATTTTCGCATGAAATTTGGCAGCGGAATTTCCTCTCCAAATGGCACCAAAAAAACCTTATCAAAGCGCGAAATTTCGCCATTTTCAAAGAGAAATGATGAGTTGTAAATTTGCCCAAATTCCGTCGCAAACGATCCTGCTAAAATGGAAATTTGGTGCGATTTTTGCTTTAAAAAATCGCTTAAAATGGCAAAATCGTTTAAAATCACTGGAAACGAACTCTCCGGCAAAACGACCAATTCATCGCCGTTTGCAATCGCTTCATCGATCAAATTTAAGCCGCTTTTTACGATAAAATCGCGATTTTTCTCCGCCCATTTTATATCTTGCGAAATTTCAGTCTGCGCCAAATTTATCTTCAAATCTGCAAATTTGGGCTCGTTTTGGCTAAATTGCAGCGAAAAAATGAGCAAGAAAAGCGACAAAAAGCGGAATTTAGGTAATTTGTGAAATAAAATTGCACTTAAAAGCACGAAAAATAGGCCGCGCAAATTTGGCTCGAAAATTCCGTGAATGAGCGTAAGCTCCAAATTTAGCCAGTTAAAGCCGAATGGATGAATGAAACTCAAAATGAGCAAGAAAAAGCCGCGAATGAATAAATTCGGCCAAAAGCCGCAGATTAAAAACAGAACGCCATAAACCGCGCAAATTAGGATTAATTCGAGCGGAATTAAATACGCAAAGCCGTAAAATAGGAGCGAATAGGTGATCCAGTAAAACCAAAAAAGGCCGACGAAAAAGCCGCTCCAAAAGTAGCAAATTCGGCTCGAATTTAGCAGCAGGAAAAATCCAAAAATCGCCAAAAACGGCGAGATAAATTCCAAAAATAAATTCGCGAAAATGTCCAAATATATGAAATTTGACAATAAAATTGAGATACAAAAGGCTTTTATAAACTCTTTTGTGATAAAATACCGCTTTATTAAATTTTTTACAAAGGATTTGTATGGAACCTTCAATTTTTGGGTCATTGTTGCCTCTTATTGTGCTTTTTGCGATTTTTTATTTCTTGTTGATTTTACCGCAGCAAAGGCAAGCAAAAGCACATAAAGCTATGGTTGATGCTTTAGGCAAGGGCGATAAAATCATTACAAACGGCGGTCTAAAAGCCACAGTCGTCAAGACTGACGAGGATTTTATCACAATTAAGCTTAATGATGACGTAATCGTCGAACTTGATAAAAATTTCATTACAAGAAAATTAGATGCGTAATATTAAAATCACTTATAAATTGATAATTTTCCTAATCGTGGGAATTCTCTCGGCGGTCTTTGCAATGCCGTCGATTTTGGGACTTGATGTCGGAAAGCGCATAAATTTGGGTCTTGACTTGCAAGGCGGCCTTTATATGCTTTTGGACGTGGAGACTGACGAGGCGATCGCTTCAAAGATAAAATCAGTAGCTTCTAGTATTAGCTACACCGCAAAACGCGATGATTTGCTGCTTGATAATATCAAAATTGAGGACGATTATTTCGAATTTTCGATTCTTGATGACGATGAGGCACCGAAATTTCAGTCGATTTTAAAGGGAATTGACGGGCTTGAAATTCAGCAAAATGGCCTAAATTACGTCGTTCATTTGACTGAGGCTGAGGCGCAATCGACAAAAGATTACGCAGTCGAGCAAGCGGTCGAGACGATCCGAAATAGGCTCGATCAGTTTGGTCTTGCTGAGCCAACTGTCGCAAAACAGGGCAAGAGCGAAATTTTGGTTGAAATTCCTGGCGTAAAAACCGAAGAAGAGCGTATGCGCGCAAAAGAGCTAATTGCCAAAGCAGCGCACTTGCAGCTCATGGAACTCGACGAAAAGCGCCAAGATCAGGTCTATAACATGAGTGAAAACGAAGCCAAAAACTACGGCGACATCATCTATCCGGACGCAAAAGAGGAGAATATGCTCTATTTGATTAAGGAAATTCCGGTATTAGACGGCTCGATGCTAGTCGATGCGAAGGTTGCTTTCGATCAACAAACAAATCAGCCGATCATTCACTTTACGCTAAATTCCGAAGGCGCGAAGATTTTTGGCGATTTTACTGGCGAAAATGTCGGCCACAGGCTTGCAATTGTGCTTGATGGCAAGGTCTATTCTGCGCCGCGCATTAATGAGCGCATCGGTGGCGGAAGTGGCCAAATTTCGGGCGCATTTACGATTGAAGAGGCGCGAGACGTGGCGATTGCGCTTCGCAGCGGCGCACTGCTGGCGCCTGTAAAAATCGGCGAAGAGCGCAGCATTGGCCCAAGCTTGGGACAAGAGAGCATCGATAAGAGTTTGAATGTTTTGATTATCGCTGGCCTTTTGGTCGTCGTCTTTATGATCGTTTATTACGGCGTTGCGGGCATTTTTGCGGATATTGCCCTGGTTGTGAATATTTTGTTTTTGGTCTCTGCAATGGCGCTTTTTGGCGCGACTTTGACGCTGCCTGGAATGGCCGGAATTGTCCTAACTGTGGGCATGGCGGTCGATGCGAACGTAATTATTAATGAGCGGATTAGAGAGGTTTTAAAAACCGGCGCGCTGCCGAGTACTGCGATTAAAAAGGGCTACGAACACGCGATGAGCGCGATCATTGATGCGAATTTGACCACGCTAATCACCTCTGCTGCGTTATATTCATATGGCAGCGGCCCTGTAAAGGGATTTGCAGTCACTTTAAGCATCGGCGTTATCGCATCTATGCTAACTGCGATCATCGGCACACACGGAATGTTCGAACTTGTCGAGCACAAAATCGACAAAAGCCGAAATTTACCGCTTTGGTTTGGTTACAAAATAAGAAAAGAGGCTAAAAATGCAGATATTTGATAGCGGAAAAGTTTATGATTTTATGAAAATTCGCCACGTGATGTTTGCGATTTCATCGATATTCATCGCGATTTTTATCGTTTTATTTTTTACGCGCGGATTTAATTTTGGTATCGATTTTTCGGGCGGAACGCTCATTCAAATTCGCTACGAGGAAAAAGCGCCGCTAGATGCGATCCGAGCGAAATTAAACGAGATTGAGAGTTTGAAAGGCGCGAGCGTAACGGAATTTGGCTCGGATAAAGAGGTGACAATTCGCTACGCAGGCACTAGCGACTCTCTTGGCTCAAATCCTGGTGCGGCGATGGCTGAAATTTTGGCAGGAACTGGCAAATTTGAGATTAGAAAAGTCGATATGGTTGGCCCAAAAGTAGGCGATGACTTACGAAAAGGCGCACTGATGGCGATTGGCGTCTCGCTTGTGTTGATTTTGCTCTATATCGCGGTTCGCTTTGAGTGGCGCTTTGCGCTGGCCGCAGTTGCCTGCGAAATTCACGACATTTTAATCGCCGTGGGCGTGATAATTTTATTTAGAGTCGACGTAAATTTGGAGATTATCGCCGCGCTGCTCACCATCATCGGATATTCGCTAAATGACACGATTATCGTGTTTGACCGAATTCGCGAGAGCATTCAAACGAGCAAATCAACCGACATCAAATCGATCATCAACGAAGCGGTCTCAGCGACGCTTTCGCGCACGATTTTGACATCATTTACGACGCTCATTGCGGTCGTGATTTTGTTCTTCTTTGGCGGCGATATGATCCATAATTTCGCATTTGTCATGACAATCGGCGTCATCGTGGGCACTTTGAGTTCGATTTTTATCGCGGCTCAGCTTTTGATCGTCTTTAAATTTGACGTCGCAAAATACCGCGCGATGCTGGCTGAAAAGCAAAAGAGAATCAAAGAGAAAGAAAAAATGCGTCAAATGTATGAAAAAGGCGTAGTTTAGGAGTTTGATATGAATTGGGGACGAGTTTTACAGATCTTTTTCTCGCTTATGAGTTTGACCACGATTGCGGGATATTTGTACTTAAACAGCCAAGTTGCGCTGTTTGTGGCAGCGAGCGTAAATTTGATTTCGACCTTGCTTCGCATCGGCGTGCGAAATGTCCTATCTGCCGAGCTTTTCGCGAGCTCGCTTGTGGCGGATTTGCATCTTGTGCCTGCATTTATCATCAGCATCGTCACGCCGCTAAATTTGACAATCGTCTATGCGCTTGTAATCGGCGCTTGCGTCGCTTGCGTCTTTTCGCTCGTTTTAATTATCATCGAAGCGAGCAAAGACAAAGATAGATTTTAAGGAAATTTTATGGCATACGACAGCAAATCAATCGAGCTAAAATGGCAAAAAATTTGGGCAGACGAGGGCGCATATGAGCCGCGCACAGACTACAAAATGCCCAAAAAATACATCCTTAGCATGTTTCCGTACCCAAGTGGGCGCATCCACATGGGACACGTGCGCAACTACAGCATCGGAGACGCGATGGCGCGGCACTACCGCAAAAATGGCTTTAACGTCTTGCATCCGATTGGCTTTGACAGCTTTGGCATGCCAGCCGAAAATGCCGCCATCAAGCACGGCACGCACCCGCGCAAATGGACTTACGAAAACATCGACTACATGACGCGCGAGCTTTATCGGCTGGGATTTTCGTTCTCGCGCAGGCGCATGTTTGCGACTTCAGATCCACTATATACGCGCTGGGAGCAGGAATTTTTCATCAAAATGTTTGAAAAAGGGCTTGTCTATCAAAAATCCGCGATTGTAAATTGGTGCGAGCACGACGGCACGGTGTTGGCAAACGAGCAGGTGGAAGACGGCAAATGCTGGCGCTGCGGCCACGAGGTCGTCCAAAAGGAGATGCCAGGCTACTACCTGCGCATCACGCAGTACGCTGACGAGCTCTTGGAATGCCTAAAAAAGCTCGAAGGCAAGTGGCCAAGCCAGGTGCTTACCATGCAAGAGAACTGGATCGGCAAGAGCTTCGGGCTTGAATTTGAGTTTAAATTTGATGATGAAAGCCGCGCGAAATTTGATGGCATCGACGGATTTAAGGTATTTACGACGCGCCCGGATACGATTTTTGGCATGACTTACTCAGCCGTCGCACCAGAGCATGCGATCGTGCGCCAAATTTTGGATAAAAATTTATTGCCGGCTGAGACGTGCGAGAAAATCCGCAAAATCCTAAATCAATCGCCGCGTGAGCGCCAAGCAAGCGACAAAGATGGCGTTGATTTGGGCGTTTGCGTCACCCATCCGCTCACTGGTGCGAAAGTGCCTGTGTGGATGGCAAATTTCGTCCTTGCAGACTACGGCGATGGCGCTGTGATGGCAGTTCCTGCGCATGATGAGCGCGATTTTGAGTTCGCCAGCAAATTTGACCTTCCTATTAAATTTGTGATTGCGCCTGAGGGCGACGAAATTTCGCACGAGCAGGCTTTTACTGAGTATGGCGTGTTGCACGATAGCGGCGAATTTAGCGGGCTAAAAAGCGACGACGCAAAAATGAAAATCATCGAGAAATTTGAGGCGCAGGGAAACGGCCGTCGCGTGGTAAATTTCAAGCTTCGCGACTGGGGCGTGAGCCGCCAGCGCTATTGGGGCGCGCCGATTCCGATGGTGCATTGTCCTTCTTGCGGGCTTGTCCCAGAGCGCCCAGAAAATCTGCCAGTCACCTTGCCAGAGGATGTCACGATCACGGGTGCTGGCAATCCGCTGGATACTCACCCGACGTGGAAGCACTGCACCTGCCCAAAATGCGGCGGCAAGGCGGTTCGTGAAACTGATACGCTCGATACCTTCTTTGAGAGCAGCTGGTACTTCGCGCGGTACGCCAGCGACGAGCGCACGTGGCAGGAGCGCGCCTTTGACGAGCAGAGCGTGCGCTACTGGATGAAC
>Ga0065711_1046915_pt1 | contig 12625 bp, 13 predicted proteins | sample Hoacrofraction12_FD_59098 | JGI IMG/M metagenome (GOLD analysis project Ga0065711, IMG submission 59098) | Hoatzin crop microbial communities from Cojedes, Venezuela - Epithelial fraction 12 v2 (version 2) | ecosystem: Host-associated > Birds > Digestive system > Esophagus > Crop | place...
CAGCAGAGGGCTACAAGGATGGTGAGGGGACTGGAGCATCTCTCCTACGAGGAGAGGCTGAGGGAGCTGGGCTTGTTCAGCCTGGAGAAGAGAAGGCTGAGAGGGGACCTTATAAATGCTCACAAATATCTGAAGAGTGGGTGTCAGGAGGATGGGGCCAAGCTCTTTTCAGTGGTGTCCAGTGACAGGACAAGGGGCAACGGGCACAAACTGAGGCACAGGAAGTTCCACCTGAACATGAGGAAGAACTTCTTCCCTCTGAGGGTGATGGAGCACTGGCACAGGCTGCCCAGGGAGGTTGTGGAGTCTCCTTCTCTGGAGATATTCAAGACCTGCCTGGACAAGGTCCTGTGAAGCCTGCTCTAGGTGACCCTGCTTTGGCAGGAGGGTTGAACTAGGTGACCCACAGAGGTCCCTTCCAACCCCTACCATTCTGTGTGTGTGTTTACAGAAGATTATTATTATCATCCCCAAATACTCTACCCCAAAGGTGTTGTAGAATAATCTGCTATGTTTGGACTGGAGCATGTGTATGGAGGGAGGCAGCCTTTCAGGGTCTTGAATGTAATTGCTACATGTTCTCGTTGGAAATGGGGCAGTCCAAGGTACGATCAGGTAGTGTCTAGTGTCCTTTTTTCATCTTGTCTTGGGCAGTCTTTCCTACAGAGAAGTGGGAAAAACCATGATAAAATTGTGCAATCTGAAGGAATAAAGGGAGACTAAAAACCCCACCTTTCTTTGGATGCTTGGGTGTGAAATGTCCCTTCTCTTCTTTCAGTGGTTTGCTTTGGTTGGATTTTTTTGGGGGCAGTTTTAACTTCCTTTCAAGTTTAACTTAATGGTCCAAATTTGGATCTGGAGACAGCTCTGATCGCCAAATGTGACACACATTAAAGGTCTTGGCCCATGCAGCAATACCACACCAGGCTGCCTGACTTAGGTGGCCTTTCTTGCTTTTTGGACTGCAAATAAAAAAACTGAATGCAAGTAAGCCGTGAATTGTAAAATGGACTTGTGTGTGTCCCTGGACTCCTAACCCTGCAACTAAGTCTTACGACAGATCTTGGCATGGATGTTAATCAAAATAGTAAGCTTTCTGGGTAAGATTTCAGTACACCATACCCAGTGTACTGATCTCCCCCCCACCCCATTTGATTCAGAGGCAAAAAAAAGCCTCACAAACTACAGAATTGCTGGCACTGCTTTCTGTAGCACCTGAAAGTGTCTTGGACATCTCCCAAACATGTAACGACCTGGTTTGATTCTACTTCTATTACAGCTCAAGCACTGGAAGTCCTGGGGTCAGATCCTCAGCTGGGATAAATGAGCATTGCTCTGATTAAAGTCAAAGGTCTCTGCCAGCCAGCACTGGCTGAGGAGCTGGCTTCTGTGTGCTAAGGGAACGTGTGGGCAAAAGTCACTGGTAGCAAACAGGATACAAATGGCTGTAGATGTAGGCAAGGCCAGTAAATGTGCGGCAGAGGGAGTGAGGGGGAGAGGATGATAGCAAACACTTGAAGCAGCTGTCACTGCAGTTCAGATTATTTAATTGACAACATTTACCCACAGCACAAGTGAAAGATCTGTCTGTGTGGCTAAAGTTATGTTCAAGCTCGTTCCCTCGGAGGTGAACAGGGAAGGAATTCCTTTTTCTACTTTAAAAAAAACAACAAACCAAAACAAAAAAACCAAACCCACAATAAAACCCAAAACCAAATAGGAAAAGCCCCAGAAATGAGCAAATCCCCATGCTGTTGAGGGGGTCATTGGGATGTAGCTGCTTCACCCCCTGTACAACCCCCCCCGACCCACAGCAGCTCTGCATCTCTTTCCAGAGCAAATTGCTGTTTCTCAGCAGCTTGCGTGCCCTGCCAGTTTAATTTCAAGTCTGCTGGATTTCAGGCTTCCTCCTTTTAATCCCCACTTATTTCTTTAAACAGAAGCAGTCAACTATTTTGGGGTGAGGTGGATTAGTGGAAGCCTTGTGCGCGTTGACAGCGAGCGATCTCTCGGTGCGGGGATAACCCCAGCGCGTTTCCTCCCAGCAGCGGATCAGCTTCGCCCGTCCCTGTCGAGTGAGGAAACAAGTCCTTGCTAATGGTGTTTAATTTCATTTCTCTTAGAGGGGCTGTGGCTGCCTTAGGTCTGTGTAGCTCGGGTATATTCAGGTTGGCACTCGCAAGCCTCTGTGCCATTCAAGAGCAGGATGACAGGGGTGATGCGTTTACAGAGCTGAAGTGGGTCAGTCGTGGGGTTTTTTGCCCTGTTCAGATGTCAGCCTGCATTCCTCACCAAGACGAAAGTTCATTTTATCTGAGAAAAGACTTGCTGGGTTGAGAACTTAATCTGTTATCCTTGTGCTTCTTACTTAAATCCCAAAGTGGTACCTTATGAAATTGGCAATTGTGCAACTGCCTGGCTTGCCCATCCCAGGCTTGGGGCAAAGTTTTGGGGGCTAGGTTTGTTAATGACTATGTTTGTTAATTGCCCCTCTAATGAAGTCTGTTCCCTTTGTTGACTTCCGCGTGCTCTCAGACATACTGCTACTCTCTAAATATGAAGAGCTAGGACTAGCAATTTGCTGGCTTTTGTGCAGAGGAGGCACACAAAATTTTTATTTGGAAATTGAAAGGATAGAGGAAGAAGCAGCCTCTCCTGTTACTTTTTTGCTCCAGCTCAAGGCTTTGCAATTAAATTACTGAAAATGTTGTTCCAGCAAACATCTGTGTGCGTGCCTGTGTGTTCACAGGCGTGTGTGTGGGCAGCAGTGGGTGCCAGCGGCTATGCCCGGCATGTGTTGCTTCCATGGCTGGTCATGGGTTGCCACAGGATGGGAACCTTACTGCCGTAACCCAGCCACTCCTCTAACGCTGGGGGTCAAGGTCTGGGTGCTTGGGCTCAAACTGACATGCCAGTCCACGTGGGTGGCTGTCCTGCCCTCCCCGTCTTTTGCATCAAATTAGAAGTCAATTATGTATTGAGTAGTTTCTTCATCCTTTCTTCTTTGTCCCCCCTTCTGCTTTCTTGGTCAGTTTTCTGAACAAACATTAACTCATATAATTTTACTGGCTGTCAAGCTGTGGTGGAGTTTATTTGGCTAGTCACTTTTTGTTTTGCAAAATTAATTAGATAAGGATAGATTTAAGTGACTGTGGAAGTCAGCAATGAAACATTACGTTCTCATTAGCTGGAATAATACAGTTGCTCTGCTGCAATCTGCAGAATCTCTGCAGAGTCAACGCGACGGACACGAGCGAGACGAGAGGAAGATTTGAGGTGACCCATTGCTAACGGGGGTGGTGATGGGACGGTTGCTTGTCATCAATATGCCTTCTTTGGAAAGGGCATCCTGCTTGGGCAGAGCTGTGGAGTGTGGCCGGGAGCCTGTTCCTGACTTTCAGGAGTTGGCACTTTTGGTGCATCTCCAAGGCACTTGGCTGTCCTCCCCCTCCCATCGCTAAAGGGTTCCCTTCCCCACTCTGTCACTGCAGACTTCCCACCAGGGAAGGCAGAAATTGTCCCTTCCTTTACAAGTAAAGAGAAATAGAAGGGAAAGGAAAAGGAAGAGGCAATAAAGAAAATCAAATGTGACAGAAGAACAAACCACAGTCTGCATAGCCGAGTGGGGCTGAATCTGTCCCTGTGCTCGGGTTGGTGTGTTCAGGCGTGTGTGATTTTGAGCACTTTGAGCTGACTTTTTGTCATCACAAATGCTACCATGATAAAAATAATAAGGCTTTCTGTTGAGATGAATAAAGAACCAAATTTTATATTAGAGTAAGGTAGGATTTCAGTGTTGTGCTAGGTTTAATCGTCTAAAAAATAGGTTCCGAGGACCCTACTTTTACCCATTTGGAGTTCATGCCTTCATGTGCAAATGGCTGTTGTGGAGACTAAATGGAAATCTTATATCTGTGAGGATGGAGCTCTGCTTCTGCAGAGAGGATGAGCTGTCGTGAATGCCGAGCTGCAGCCTGCAAGCAGAAAGGTGATCGAATTCCTGGGAGACAAACAGCTGGAGCTGTACTGACATGCGACTGGGGGCACGGATCTGGGGGTGGATGAGTCCCTGCTATAAATAATTGCTGAGGAATACAGCACACGGGATGCAAAGGACAGAAAGCGCTGCCAAGGACAAAAATGCACAACTGGGGAATACACTGAGAGCGCAGAATGAATCCTATAGTGAAAAACAAACCAGAGCAGGGGAAGGTTCTGGAGTCACAGCAAATAACCATGCATCTCTCCTATGGAGTGCCTCAAATGAAAGGCACTTGGTGGAAGTGCTTTATAAGCTGTACACGGGATTGAATTCCCACTGAGGCCCAGGGAATTGTTCCCATTTATTTTTTTATTTTTTTTTTAATGAGTTGATTTGGGCCTTGTATGCCACGTTTTGATCCCTTGTGCTTTGTGGATGTTTTCTTACTCTGCTGGGCAAATATATCAATTGGTTTCAGCTGGACTGTTTGAGCACTGAGATGGTGTTAACTGTGAGTTAGGATATTCCTGTTGTTATTTAGGATAGTAAACTCTCACGGGATCAGGAACCTCTTTGCCTACTAGAGCTTTTAAAAGGATTCTGTTACCAACACATACAATGTACTGGTGCAGTGCTGTAGCTGGGGGAATAAGACTTTAAGGAAAGGTAGAGAGCTGAGAAAATTTAACCTATCTGCAAATGTGTGGAGAACTCGGCAGCTGTTTTTAGCTGAGAAATCAAGACTGGTGGGGGAGACTTGCCAAAGCAAGACTCCCCAACCTTTTGCTTCGAAGCAGTATAAGAAGATCACCCAGATTAATGTTACTTAGGTAATGGACCTAATTCTTTTATCTGCTAATGATACCAAGCAATTAGTTTGTCAAATGTTTGCAGCTAACTCAAATATTTATATTCTTTAGCCTTGAAACAGAAAAGACCATTTTGCCCTCATCTGAAAAATGCCAGCTATTCAGCTGACCATAGTAGAAATCTGAGGCAGCAGAATGCTGTTAGCAGAGACTACGGGGTTAATGGTTAGCAGGGTTAAGTTTGGACACCCATCTACAAAGTGCTGCTGGATTTTTAACTCTTCCAGGTTGTTGTGGTTTGGTTTGTCTTTTTTTCCCCAGACCTTCCGGATATGGTACTACTAGGACACCTCTTTTGGTTTTCTTTCTTTCCTTCTAAATTACTAACCCCCAACTATCTCTGTTTATTTTAAAGTTTATTGTGAACGTGTACCACGTAATTGCAGATCTGGGTGTAAATCAGGGGAAGGCACCTGGGGCTTGAGTTTTATTGTTAATAAATAATCAGGAGAATCTGGGAGCTGCAGTGCAGTGAGGAGTATCTGTGGGCCGAAGGGGCAGGACACTAAAAGTGCAGTGAAGCAGGAGAGCAGGAGAAAAAATAACTAATTAATGCTTACTGAATGAAACTATTTTGCTCTTTATCTGTGGGAATTAGATTTAGAAAAAATTAGATTTAGAAGAGACTCGAGCAAGCTGATTCGGGGATATGGGTTTTGGTGTAGTGCTGGGGCCGGTGTTGTTTGCAGAAGCACAGACACCAAGGTCATGTCTTTGAACCACCCGTGTTTTTGATGGGAATAAAAATGAAACATGTTCTGGTGTCTTTGAACTGGTATCAAAAACAAGAACTAGAGGTCACAAAATGACAGTGAAGGAATGGATGCACCAGAAATATTAGTGACAAAATTTTCTTCAGCTGGGCAGAGCTTGGTACCGCACAAGAAATCAACTACGTAAAAACACCCTGCAAGAAAACGCTCAAAGGAAGCAGCGTGGGTTTGTATCAGGAAGACAGTGCTGCAGTGTGTAAATTAAATCTTGCCTTGTGTTTGGAGTGATAGCTGCGCTGGTGCCTCAAAGGTTGGCTGTGGAAAGCAGCAGCAGCTGTGTTGCTGGAAGACAGCGAAAGAGGACATGGGACCAGAGAGGTTACCTCCATACAGTTGGTGGGGGGTGGATGCTCCTCTCCCCTGCAGCTGGTATAGTAGGGAGTACTGGTGAGTTGATGGGTGAGGCGATAGAGGCAATGGGATGTAAGAAGGTTAGTACTGGGTTTCTATCTTCCTCCTGCTCTTTTGCAGCTTGTCCTGGTGTTTTTGGCCTTGCAGACACCTTGGGTCCCTGCAGTACAGCTGCTTGGTGTGCTGGCATCGCTCTGTGCTGCGACACATGATGGGACGAGGGTCCCCAGCACATTGCTGGGGACGTGCCCCCCAGCAGCGTTCCTTCCAGCATGGGGCTCTGCTGTGGCTCTGTGTTGGTTGGGGGATGTAGTGTGTCCACAGCAGAAGGGCCTGGAGCAAAGAGTCCCCCCAAGATAAGGCATTGCAACGAGCGTGTTTGAGGTGGGGAAGACAGAGCTGCGTATCTTGAAGGGGTGTATAGAGGTCAAGTGTCTAAGATGCCTGAGGTATTTTTCCTTACGCTGGGCAGCAGCACAGCGTGTGGCTGCAGCAGGACCCCTGCTGAGACCACTGCCTGTCTCACCCACCCAGCCCCAGCTACGGTTCTTCCCTTCCCGAATGTTAAAGCTCAGCTGAAGTAAAGCCCCTCTGAACTTAGCTGAGCTGAAGGAAAAAGTTTGCATTGACTGTGGATCTGTTGTTAGTTTATTCACAATTACGGACCTTTCCTGGCCATGTCCTTACCCTTCCCTGTTACGTCTTCCTCCTGTCTGTGGTTCTGTCCATGTTATCCATCCATCCAGGAGGAGTGTTGTTAGAAAGGGCTGTCGCTCTTGATGATTGACAAAGCGAAGGGCATTTGTCCTTTTGTCTATCAGTGTGATAAGCAAATCCAGTGCCAGTCATTTGCATGCAGAGAGGACCGTTTCATTAAGAATTTCATTAAGATGGTAATGTTTAATGTTTCCTGGAAAAAATGAGGTTTTGGGTTGTTCAATTATATAATTAAAGTCAGAGAATTAGGGGAGATTGCAAGCTGCTTGCATAATGTGGGCAAGTTTAATGGTAAAAGTTGTAAATAAGTTCAAAGGAAATGAGCTTTCTTTATATTACTTGCCTTGAATGGAGTTTGTCTCCTGCAAGGATGAGGGATACGGAGAAGGGCAGATGGGGAGTTCACAGGCTTTGACAGAGGAATGTATTAGCAGACAGATCTCACTTTTCCTCTGGGTATGAGCAACAGGAGACAGGTGACCTGGTAAAATGCAGGAAACACTGCTAGGCAGCCAGGCTCAGCCTGCTGCGTGAGCCGTGCCTGTGGGCTCTCTGGAAATTGTGCCTTGCTGGGGCTGAGGTTTAAGAACATTTCTTCCACTTTATTTAGCACAGCACTAGGTTACAATGGCATTGGCCTAGTATTATGCACACTTGCATTAATTTGTTCCCTGTGATGTTGTATCTCCATTCCCACCACGAGTAGGGTTGGAACACTGCACTTACGTTGTGCTAGAACTGGCTGACTGCTCTGTGTGTGTGTGTGCATGTATGCAAGGGAGGAGCATCCAGTGTTGACCTGGGTGAAGGCCAAGAGCACATATATATGACCAGGCTTGTCGACTGGAGTCAAGGTATGAGATGTGTAGATATGTGTATGTGTGTAGATATGTCCATATATACTTCCACATACAATGTATATATATGTATGTGTGTCCAAGAAGAACAAATTCAGACACTGTAGCATTAATTCTTTAAGCTAACAGAATATGTCTTAAGTTACCTTAAGGTCTAAACTTACGGCAGTGGGAATGGTTTAAGAGGGATCCTTCCCTCTGTATAAAGATTACTGTGTCCTGTCAACACAGTTTCCACCACAGCAGTCTGAAGTCCTTCTGTCTGCCCAGTTTGTCCAAATCTTACCTGCTAGGAGGGGCTCTCCTAGTCACACTCTGGGTTTCCCAGACCACTGGAGCAGCTGAACTGGTAGATCATTAGCATACAGATGGCTCATTAGGCTCCCTGACTCCTGACCTGACCTACACCAACACTAGTCATTGTTCATCGTACCAGCTCCATGTAGTTATTCCAGAATATCTCTGAATCTTTTTGTAGCATCCTTTAAATGATAGTCCTGAAAAGGGACATAAAAAGGGAATTTATTGGGGAGAATTCCCAATGGAAGCTCAAGCAGTATAACACCTTAAAAAGAAAGTGGTGACCTGACAACACTGCAGCAATAATTCATGTATTATGTGCTTCTCCTTTTAGTGCTTTATATAGCTTATTTTAAGGAGATGACCATTTTGGATGCACCATTATTCTTTATAAGGAAGATCTATATTTGAATGATTTGAGAATAACAACTCTTTCCTCCTTACTCTTTTTTTCTGTTTTTCACAGTGTTCCAGTTCAGTTTGTTGTGAGCTTTTATTTTGTTTAATTTGTGACTTTTGAAAGCTGGACAGCATATTAATATTTTATATGGAGAATAATTTATGTGGATTTATTTATTCAATACTGTTTTCATCATTCAGCTTGTGAAAGATTCACAAAGATTTCCCTAAACTTCTTACATCCCATCATTTTTTCACTTCACTATATATTTTGCAACCACACCTTGGGTGGTGGAATAGTTTGGAGCATTTCATTTGGAGTATGTAGTGATGATAAATTTTTTGACATGAGATCAGTCTGTGTATTGGCTAGGGCTAGTAGTGTGGGCTTGGTGGCAGGGTCCCTTTAGCCCCCTAGTAACGTTATGCCTCAATATCTGTTCCCCGTTCTTGCAGATTAACGCTTCTGATTATTTTTTCCTCCTCCCAACCTCTGTGCATTCAGCAAATCTTTTCAGCACATTGACAAGAATGATGCATAGGTCTTTCATTATTATTTATCTGTAATGTATTATGAGTCAATGAATCACATGTTTGCCTTCTGCCTGATAAATACTTGACTGCAGGGAGAAATATACCCAGTCATTAGTAGTCACAGAATGGTAATTCCTAGGAGTTTACTACCGGGTCAATAAAAATGTGTCTAGGCATTATGCTGGACAAAAGGGGATTATTGGGTTATTGAATGGGCGGTGAGTGATTATTGATTCAACTATTTGTGTTTTGAAATAGCTTTGAATGAAAACATACCATGCATGTTGTCACTCACCAAACTCGGGTTGTCTCTGTGATAACAGAAATACTCTTTTTGTATTGTCTGTTAATAGTGACGTTATTCACTTGTTAAGTTTTCTAATGCAGGCTTGATTTGTTGGTCAGCTCTGCATCCTTCCCACTGAATCTGTGTCAATACTGGGATTCACGAGAACCAAAACTTGCTGCGTGGATTTGCCCATGACGTGTGGGACCAGTGAGGGCCAGCCTTTGCCCTCAACTCAGTCTGTCAATAATGCAGTGATCTGGAACAGCTCTCTGCTTTAACACCACTCTTCATTTAACATTTCTAAATTTACTGTCATCATAATGTTGAGAAGAGTGGGAATGTATTTTGCTTCCCAAATTCCCTGAAGGAATTGGCTCACTTACTGCGAAATAGTTGAGAATGCTGCATAGATGGGGAAGATTGATGAGCAGTAAGTAAAATATTTAAAGACGTGTGTAAGACAAGCTTTGCATGGTATCCATTTATCATCTTGAGTGAATTTCATCTCCAAGCTGAGTTCAGACTTTTAAAGGAGAAAAGAAGAGCTTTTGCTCTTGGAGCTGCAGCTTTAGAGAACTTCAAGGAGCAGCAGCCACTGCAAAATTAGGCTATCTCTGGATCTTTATTGAACTGTTAGTGGTTACACATTTATTGCTGCAAAGGCTTGGTTGCTGCTGATGGTGAGAGGGACACAATCAGACATTTCAACAGTGTAATTACTCTGGTGTGGAGGCAACAAAGTTGTTCCAAGGTCATGTTGTCACATCAGAGCAGGCTGTTTCCTGCATCTCATTTTTATGCCCACACACAAAGAGACACTTTTCTGGCTGATATTTATGGAGAAGTCCTACAGTCATTTTAATTATGCACAACATACTGATGCCTGCTTCACTGATCATAATTGCAGCTCTGACCTGTTTTATTTTGTGATTTAGATGCCTTCTCTTAAGCATTACTCTGGGGTATGATTTACAGTGGCAGGTACTGGAAGTGAGGAGACAGCCATTGATAAAGCAGCTTCAATTGGCGGAGGCTGAAACGTGCTGTGGGTTGTCACTGAAGGGCTCCTACATGTTCTTCAGGAAAGTGTTGCCATGTTTTAAACAGCTGGGAGGTGACAGACCAGGACCTGTCTGTCCCATTCTCCACAGATAACTTGTCATCTCCATCCTCTCCAACTTCATTTCCCTTCCTAGCACTTCCCACCATGAAAAGTCCACAGCCAAAACCATCATTCGCTGTCTATGCCTTCTGAAAGAGATTTTTTTTTTTTTTTTTCCCCCTCTTCTGATCAGAGTGATTGGTCATGCAAAGGCAGGTCCAGGAGCAATGCGACCACTCTTCCATAGGCAGCCTTCTGCATTGTGGTGTCCAAGAAAAGCATTCCAGCACTACTACCATGTCCCTTCCTTTTGTCACATTAAAGATTCACTAACCAGAGAAATCCATTTCTTGTAAAACAAGGAAATGTGGGAACGTGGCATCTTGCGAGCAGCAGTGCTGCCAGCCTGCATATCATGGCAAAAGCACCCCCAGGGAGTGTCTGGGGAGACTTAATTTTTTAAATCTCTTGTCTTGTTGTTATGCCACTCGTTCGCTTACCAGCAGAGGTGTCAGAAGACAAGTCCCCTGGCCTTCTGCAGTGCTTGGTGACAAAGCATTTGTCGCCTGATGCTTTTAAGAGGTTATCCGTGGCAGCGAAGGTGTAAGCGTTTGAGAGAGATGATGACCCATTTCTAGCTTTCAGAAGCGTTCCTCGGGTGGAAGCTTTGCTGGCAGGGATTTCTGCTGATGGAAGAAAGCTCGAAGGCAACAAGCCCTTTAGAAAGTCACTCTTCTGCTGTTTGCAGAGCCCTGTTTCCCTGTAGCCCTTTTAACAAGTCAGGTCTTGGGTCTGCTCTTTTTCTGCAGGAGGGTCCTGCCATGTTCAAAACCATTATAATCAGAGCATCGGGACGTGGCCTGTCTGCACACAGACCCTGTGAACTGAATCTGGAATCCTGGAAACCTGACAATGAGTAATCCTGTGTCCTGGGTCTACAAATAAGACTATTCTAGCTGCAACAAGGGCTTGGGGTATTCCACAGAGCGAAAGGATCCTAGGGCCTAAGTCAATGAAGTACACCAGGCTCCCCCTTGTCAACAGGCAGATGCAGAGTAGGGGTGGGTCCCTGTATACGCCGTCTGAACTGGGAGCGGTTCAGTTTTTGCTATCCTTTTTTCACTTTAAAAAAAAAAAGGATTTAACATTTCCTCTGAATTCTTCACCTCAGCAAGGCGCAGCTGCTGCTGGTGATGGTGTAGACTGGAGAACCACAAAAGCAAATAACAGAAAGAAATCTAACCAAGAAGTGCTGAGAAGGGTGGCTCCTTGCTTGTTTTGGGTCTCCCCTGGTGTCTATTCAACTGTATTCCTCTCCATGGCTGTAGTCTGCCTTTTTTGGTACAGCTTTCTCTGGTATTTTAAAGAAACATGACATAACTCTTGTAGGAGAAGTGACGTTCAATAATGTAACACTTTAATCGCTGTGGAAGTATTCGGCTTGGGGCACCTAATAGCCCATCAGGATGGGCTATGGCTTTTCTCACCTTCAGGTTAATGGTTTGTATTGCACTTAGCTGCTCTGAAATGAGTTTAATGCCACGCACTGAATCTAGTTTGGAGAAGAAGCCGTAGTAAGAGAGGAAATGTTGAGACATATTTCAGTTGGGTTGTTGGGTTTTTGCCTGGTTTGGGGTTTTTTCCTAATATTTTTTCTTTCCCACTGGGAAAAGAAATGCAGAAAGTGTTAGCCTTATTCTGTAGCATTCCCAGGCTACTTCTGCTATTATTTTTACAGGGGCTGAAACAAAAATTCCCACTGTCTCGGTGTATTTCACAATGTGTCTTTGTCCCAGGTTCACTGCACTGGCATGAGAGAGATGGGAGCAGCCATTCACTCTACACCGACCAGAGAAGTATAATTCATTTTATTTAAACTATTGGGTTGCCGTGATTGTCCCTTATTGTGTGAGAGTAGACAATATGGGAATCTTCTGTGTCTACTCACCTTCTCCTGTTGCATCACATCATCCGCTCCCATTTTGGCCTGCCACAAATCTTGTCAGCAGCTGCAATCCTGTACAGGGACTTCAGAGTGGTTCTTTAAAAAGAAAAGAAGCTCTGCCTACTGACATGCTGAATAGTGACAATTTAACTTACAATAACAGAAGCGGGAGTTCAAGAGTGGTTCTGCTCTTCAAGAGCCCTCAGTAAGAGGACAAACACCTGGAGCCCAAAGCCAACAAGTAGCAACGTTGGACTGGTGCTTTCTCTGCCTCTCAAAGCTGCACCCTGCAACGATGACCTTACACTGTTGCTTCATCCAAGCAGAGGGTTTGACCCCTGTGTGGGTTTGCAGACCCAACTGCTCCTTGACCTGGTTCTTACCAAGGAGCCAGCTGGCCAGTCTTAGCGCTGGCTGGACCTGGTCTGAATGGGTGAGGGTATAAAATAAAACCAATCTGCACTGCCCCTGCTGCTTTGCTTTTTTTTTTTTTTTTTTTTTTTTTTT
>Ga0065711_1046916_pt1 | contig 12625 bp, 14 predicted proteins | sample Hoacrofraction12_FD_59098 | JGI IMG/M metagenome (GOLD analysis project Ga0065711, IMG submission 59098) | Hoatzin crop microbial communities from Cojedes, Venezuela - Epithelial fraction 12 v2 (version 2) | ecosystem: Host-associated > Birds > Digestive system > Esophagus > Crop | place...
AGGGAGAGCTACCTCTGCCCTTTGCTCCCACCAAGGGCAAGGAACGTTCCATCCTGCATATACCTGCTCGTGGCACCACAGCCTCTGCCCAGAGAGATGCTTCCCCTGTTGGGGCTGTGCTCACCAATGCCAGGCACAGCTCCCAGCGGCAGCTATTTTTTACTGGGTTGTTATTTTTACTGGGTAATGCTTCTGCAGATCACAGGACATTCCACTCTGCCTGAGGAGACATCAATCTGGGCAGCTGTTTCCACATCTGAGAAGGAAGGAAGGCAGGCAGGAGCCCTTGGGCTGAAGCATCACTGGGACAGCACAGTTTCAATGTGGTGCCCTCTGTCGCCTGCTACATCTGTTCCCCCAGCAGCTTGGGGGACCTTTATTTCTCACCCATATTACCAGGGCCACAAAACTCCTGCACAGGAGCAGTATGCAGAGGCACCTGGGGAGCGTGTGGGAGCCCCTCCAGGGCATGAAGAAAGCAAAGGGATAATTCAGCACAGCTGATGCTGTGGCTAGATCCAGACCACGGCACAGACTTGCTCCAGCCGATGCAAGAGACAGCCCCCAACAATTTAGGCACCAGTGAAACCCTGAAACCCTAGGCTGGACCAGAGGGTCAGCATTGCAGGGGCGAACGAGAAGGCAGACATAACCTCGAACCACAGGGCAAACACAAGTGGCTCTCAAAAGCTGACAGAAGGAAAGATCGCTCCTGAAAGAGGAAACAAGGTGTGAATTAATGAAGCCACCGAGCGAGGAGACAACGGTGTTGTTCGTGCCAAGCGCTGCAGAGGCAGCTTGCAAATGGAGAGCAGCAGATGTGGTGGGAACAGGCAGCGCCCGGGGAGCCAAGGCCCTGCCGCTGCGCAGACACCCGGCCCCGGCACTGAGAGCTAAAAATACACTGCTCCCAGCATGACGCCTGGGAAAGAGTGGGATTCCCATAGCATGGCCAAAGAAGCAGGGAGCTTGCAGGGGAGCTCAGCGGCTCCAGAGCTGCTGTGCAAACCCACCGTAATCCCAGGGAGGGTGCTGGGCTGGGAAATGGGAGGCCCTGGGAGGAGGCAGGAGGAAAACGTGCAAGTCATCAGTGATTCCCATCCAGGCGACAATCCAGATGCATCAAAGGCAGGTCCAGCCCTGACACTGCAGCTTCAGTTGATGCCTATGGTTTGAGCTATTGTTTACTTCCCATTGGAAGACCCTGTCTCCACTGCCAGACTTTTACTACCATGGCTGACATCTGTCCAGGCTCAGCATCAGCCCTGCATGGACCCTGCTGGATTACTTGGCTCGAGCAATGCACCGGCCTTCCCCGTTCACAGACATACGGCAATGGACCGTGGTGCAACAGAGCAGCCCCTCCTCACCTTCCCACCCAGCTCTGCTGCCCACCCGAGGCCAGCATCGATGGGGACATGCAGGCAGGTGGGCTGAGGCGCTGTTGCTGCATATAGGAAGCCAGAGTGTTTACTACAGGGCCTGGGAGCTGCAGTGTGCATGAGATGGGATGGACAGGGGGAGAGCGGAGCCTTGGCGATGGCTCAGCTTAGCACTCCTGGGGAATAACACCCAGCGAAACTGGTAGCTCCGCTCTCAGCTCAGTTTGGGGGGGGTGAGTCATTGCCAATCCACAAAACCACACGCGAAGCGAGGAACTTTAAAAGATGACATCTATTATACAGATTAGGGGGATGTTGCTTATCAGTGCAGGGGGTGAGATCTAGTCTCTACACTGGAAGAAGCGCAGCTTTGAGTCACCGGCAGCGGTGTTTTTGAGGTTGCCCATCTACCCGCTTGGGTTGGCATGAGGGCATGCACGCTGGCTTCGGTTCACTTTGTTCAGAGGCGATGTTCTTGCCAATCTCAGCAATACAGGATGATGTAAGTACATCATCTATTATTACTATTTTCATTCTTGACGCATGGAAAAATTAATTTTCTTTTAAAAAGTGATGTATGAAGAACCTAGATTTTCCTGAATAATATACGAATCTATAATCTGGCTGTTACCCTTTGTCTGAAGCATTAACATTAGCGGAAGGCAATTTAGGATGATTGCTTTTAAGTTGTAAAGCCAATGTTCAATTAGAGCATGAAATGAAAGACTTATCACTAGTACTGGCATAGAGATTTATTCTCAAAGTATTTCTTTTCAGCCATAAAGATACTGGTTTTGTCGAAAGTGACATGTTTAGAACAAGCCGCTTTTGTCTAATATTACTATGAAAAATGGTTTGGAATCAAACATTTTTATATTCAGGATAATGACAGCATTTTGTTAAAAAAATTCAACATCATGCTTTGATTTTGAGTTACTGAGTTCATTTAGAGGAGGTTTCCATTCCTCTGGTGGGTCCTGCTGTACCATGGGCTGTAGAGGATACTGTTCACCTCCTCTGACACCTCTTTTGCGACGGTAGTGTAAGTCACAGTGACACCACAAATGTTTTAATGACCAAACAGAGCTCCCAGCAGTCTCCTACAAGTCCAAAGCTTTCTGGGATCCCAAAACGCACTTTCTGTGAATCAAGTCCTCGTGAAATGCTGGGGACCAGAGCTGCAGGCAGCCTTTTCCCCAGCAAGCAGAGAAGTAACTGCAAGTTCTTGGCTTGTGTTAAAAAAAAAGAAAAGTGGGGTGTCAGAGACGCACCCACAAGCCCAGATGGCCCTGGGCTGCATGTAGGGAACGTGGGCAGTGGGCACCCAGGCTGAGCAGAGCAGGGAAGCTTCGGTACCTGCCAGCACCGCCAGCGGTGTCTCAAGTGTGGCAGGCACAGCTCGCGAACCCCCTTGTCTGTATGCAAACCCTGGGGCTTCCAGGGTGCTTTAGAATGGTAGTTCCCATTTTGTTTGCACCTTTGGAAGGCCAAGACACCAGGTTTTCTAGTGAGATCTCAGGAGAGGCATAGCGAGGCACGGATTTGTGAAGATCCATCAACTACAGCAGGAAAAACTGTGCGTGCAAAACATGGGGTTTCACTGGGGAAATAAAAGAGAAAAGCAGTGACAAACAGCCTGCTGGTATGGAACGTTGTTACACAGCAGACGGTCTCTGCGCTGCACAGGGCTCTTCATGTGATTGCTTTGTCCCAGATACTGCTGATTTTCAACATGCAGTGCCATTTCTTTGCTGCATGCTCCCCAGCCCCCAGCGTCCATTCGGGCGTGTGCTTTCCAAAGTGGAGCCGTACGTGGCTGAGCCACCGGCTGCAGACTTGAGGTTTGCGCTGGACTGGGCACAGAGAGCAACTGCTGCAGGAATAACAACAAACAGACACTTTGCTGTGTGCTGTGCCATCAGTGCTTGGAAATCTCTGGAGGGCACCGATGTGGGTGAGCAAGCCCCGGGACACCTGCAGGGGACAGCCATGGTGAGGGGAGCTCGGGCCACCCAGCGCGGGTGGTAGGGTAACATAGGAGATGCACATCCGTGCAGCCTGCCTCTCCCTAACTCCTCCCAAATCCAGAAGACCTCTAAGTGGAGGCTAAGGGACGCTGGGGCTCCCACAGCTGCAAGAGAGCAAGGCCATTGGGGCTGAGCTCTGTCTGGGAGACGTGAGGCCTCCCCTGCACTGGCTCCCATGGGGGGCAGCCACGATCTGCCCAGTCCCAGGGAAGTTTGCCAGTACGTCTTGTTCCCGCTCGGCACTATTAATTCGGCTAAGCGGTCAGGGCTGGCGACTCGCCTGCACAGACAGAGTCCTGCACTGAATAATAAGCCCTGATGTCGAGACACAAGGTAGGGCCAGAACGGAGGAGCCAGCAAGCTCTGTGAGCTGCTCCTCTCAGTTTGGCTCTGCCTGCCATGCCTGGGGGTCTGGCACTACCATGCTTTTTGCCCCTCCAAAATACATTGCTGTCTCCAGTTTCTTCCCCACTTACAGTCTGTGATCCAGACGCCCATGTGTCTGCTCTCAGCCTAGAAGCACGGTACAGACCAGAGTTTAACTTCCTGAGACTGCAGCTCACATCTTTCTCTGATCCTCTTGCAACATTCATGTAAACAATACGCATGCAAGCAATAACACACAGAGCAGCTCTCTGCTGGCATAAAATGGCCAAGTCCTTCATGCTAAATGGAGAGGCACTGACTTCTGCAAGGCAAAGGTCTAGACATGCATTGCCACCAGGACTTCTTCTTCTTGGTAGAAACATTATCCAGCCACGCTTTCATGTGCTTAGGTTGGCAGTTGTTTAGTTTAACGGCATGATATGGCTAGTTACAGCAAGACAGCTGCGTGTCTGCAATTAATCCAGGCCTGAAACAGACTGAAAATGAGCAATACAGTCCGCTTGGGTTTTAGGGTGCTGATATGGAAATCCCAGGAAAAAGATTAAAGGAGGAAAAGGACGTAATATCTCCAAGGGAAGTTTACTCCCACAAAAGAAATTGCTGACTTCATTTATACAAAGCTGTTTCTCAACGCTGTAGTGATTATCACCTTGCTGAGATATTTTCCAGCCGTGCTTTTCGGAGGTCTGGATGGATCAGAATGACACCTTGGTTCTGGGCAGCCTTTGGCAAGAGTTTATACAGCATCAAGAAATGGAAAAAAAAGTACTAGAAAGTTTCTAGCAGTGAGAACATTTGTCACGGAGATGTTTCACGGAGTAAACCCTGGGCATGGGACCAAGAGAAGTAACTGGACTGGCCATGCTCCATGTTTCAGATACTTGTCTTGGGCTTTTCAAATGTGAAAAGAATATCGGGTCTTTCTTCCAGAGAGCAAGGAAGAGAGGGGTTGATGGCATTTGTTTCTCAGGCTCACATATCCTTTAGACCTTTAACCCGAAGCCATGCTGTTTCGTCCCTCGAAATCCTGACAGCATGAAAACCTGCTATTTACTGCTGTCCTCAAAGCCCTGCAACACACCAAGCCACCTGCACAGTGTTTCTGGAGCGGGCAGGAGCAGGCAGGAGCGGGCAAAAGCATGGCCACGTGGGAGCATGGCACGTGGGAGTCACGCTGCAGCACATACTGAAATTAGCCCTGAAGCTGTGCAGGGACAGTGTCTCCAGAGAGGCACTTCACCACATGCCTCTGGCTCAGGAGAGCCAACAGAGATGTTTTCAGCATGCCTTTTCTTGGCAGTTCCCCAGGGGGCCATCCATCTGCCACCTTGGTGCCGAGGGTGCCTCCAGGCTGCCGAGGAGCAGACAAACCCCAGCCCTTTGTGCACAATAACCTTGTCCCTCCCCAGGTTCCTGATGGCTGGAAAAGGGAGGGAAGATGGTGTGGAACACGGTTAGAATACTGACATGGTAGAGAAGGCTGTGGCCAGAGGTACCACTGTGCATCAGGAGATAAGGAACCACAGCTGGATCTAAAGGAGCTGAGGACAGCAAGCCAGCTCACACACTGCCAGCTCTGCACAGGGAGAAGCTGGCTTGTAAATGCCTCTGATTCTTCACTTCATGCTGCGGATTAAACATTTGGGCTGGCACGTGTGATGGACGCTGCTGCCTGCTGAGCTGAACACCCACCCATCTTATTTCAGGAATGAGGATCTTGGGCCGCACGGACGTTCCCAGCAAAAGGCCAGGAGGAAGCTGAGGGAAAAAAAGCAGATCCACAGCTTTGGGGTTCACCTGGGACAGCGCAAATTTTTTCCTTGTGCAGGCAGCCCCTCTTGGTCTGCTGGGCTTGTGGCTGGTTTTGGGGATTCAGCTCCTGTTGCAGGGGTGATCTGTCCTGGGGGACCAGGGGTGGGAACTGCCTGGGAAATTTGGGGTTCTACAGATCCGTGTGTTTGGAGAGACTGAGCGTGGCTGGCCTGGGCAGGAGGAGAGAGACCGTGCTGGCTGCTTGCAGCCCAGCCTGGACTTGGGAAGCTGCTTCTCACTGCACTAGTCCCTCAATCCAGCGACTCCCCAGGCTCCTCTGGCATCACACCACCTTTCTCAGCAGGGATCTGTTGATTTGGATTTCTTTTTAACTAATCCTTCATGCTAATATGCGCCTGGAAGGTTTTGAAGTAAAATAACAACAGCCGGAGTCCCCAGTTATCCAAGCAGTTACCACAGACGCAACAGCAGCCCCGTGATTACAGGACATGCTGCAGTCTGTGCTGCGATTGCCCATGCTTCTTAGGGATGTTGTAAGGATCAGCATATTGAAGACTGCAGCTCGCTGGTGCTGTATTGCCAGGTAGGTAAGTAATCAAGCGCAGATTAATTGCTAGCCTCAGGAGGTAATTAAAGGGCCTCTGAGCCCCCCTTCCACCCCAGCCAGCACAGACCACACGTCAGCCCGTATGGCTGCAACTGCACAAACCCTCTGCCTCCTGAACTGTGGCAGTGAGCTGAGACGGATAGATTTACACAATATTTGTTTGCCAACAGGCGATCCGCCATCAATATTTAAAGCTGAATGAGTCTCAAGAGTGGGATGAAGAGCCCTTCATAAGGCAGCATCCATCATTTTGATTTTTAATTTTGCGCTTGCTCACTTGCTGCACAGCATTATATGCACATTGGGTAAATGAATAATGGATAAATAATTCACCAAATTGCTCAACCTCTAGGTTCTTCTAATCATCACACAGCTTGGTTGTCCAGGACAGGGATCCTGGAAATACAAAGTGCAGGGAGATGGGATTCGGTAGGTAGTGCCACATTGATGCATCACTCAACACTTCTGAAATCCCTCTGCGAACAGCTGTAACACCACAGCTGCCCAGCTGGCTCTATGGAGGCATGTCAATGCCTGATGTCCTCCCAACACTGCTCAGGAGCTCTCAGGAGTCTCAGCAGCCCCATAACCACGTCTCTGCTCGCTCTGCCCATGCAGTGAGTGCTGGGCTCCCACCCCTGCCATTACCGGTGTGCTGCAGGGGTGCCAGCAGCACCATGGGCAAGTGCCCAGGACTTTTCGCTGTACCATCTTCATGCTCCAAGGGCAGCAAGAGAAATCCTGGTCCTCCTGAAGCCTGTGCCGAAACTCTGCTGGCCAGGCAAGCAGAAACATCAGCCTTTGCCACCATTGCTGAATGAGGAGCATGGGCTTTTGTTACCCCTCTGTGTGGTTTGGCACAAGGGCCTTGGACACTGCACTTCACAGCTCTCATCAGCACCTTTCAAAGCATCACCTCCCAAGCTGAGGGTAAAAGGGAGAACGCTGCCAGTGTCTGCTCTAGCAAAGGCAATGAAACCAAGGATGCAACGATGCCGGGAGGCCCTCCCCACACCCTCTTCTGAGGTTATGAGCTGGCTGCACCCCACTGCACAGCCATAACACATTTATTTATCCCATGCCTCCTGTGTTCTGGGCTGCTGCCCAAGGTTTGGCAGGTCCCTTCTGCTCTAACGCAGCTCTCCACTCACCCTTTGCTCTCCATAAACAACGTTGAGGTCTGCAGGCCATGCATACCAGGTTTAAATGCTGCAGGATCATTTGCTGAAGCACCCAGAAGCCATATCTGCAAGAAATGCTAACAAATGTTTAACTGGATGGTAAGAGCGTGATAGATGTGGGAGAAGCTGTGGAGCAGAGATTTACTATGTGCAACTTTTCTGTCAAGCTTCTCCAGGGACCAGATATTCATCTTCACCAGTCACCCCCCAGTCACACTGACACTATTCAAGAGACCTTCATCTGCTTCCACCCTGTCTCACTCACTTAGCAATAACCTCTCCCGGTGCTCAGCTGCACACATGTGTCCTGCCATTGGACCTATGATTCTATAATTCTATGATTAAGGTTGGAAAAGACTTCTAAGATCATCTAGTCCAACCGTCAACCAAACATCACCATGCCTGCTAAACCATGTTCTGAAGTGCCACATCTACACTTTTTTTTGAACACCTCCAGGGATGGTGACTCCACCACTTCCCTAGGCAGTCTGTTCCAATGCTTGACCACTCTTTCAGTAAAGAAATTTTTCCTAATGTCCAGTCTAAATCTCCCCTGATGCAACTTGAGGCCATTTCCTCTCATCCCATCGCTAGTTACTTGGGAGAAGAGACCAACACCCACCTCACAACCACCTCCTTTCAGATAGTTGTAGAGAGCAATAAGGTCTCCCCTCAGCCTCCTCTTCTCCAGACTCCTTGAAGAAACTTCCTTCTTGGACAAACTTTCCCAGCACACTGCCAGAGATACTCAGCTCTGCTGGGAATGTGCCTTGGGACACTGCAGGACAGCAGACGTGCCGGAAGTGCTTCAAAGGTTCCCCAGTCCAGCTTCTCCTTCTGGCCACCAGACACACATCTGAGCTACTTGGGACAGCCTTGGTCTCCAGCCCCACACCTGTCTTAATATATGGTGCCATATAGAAAATCATCTCCATGTGATTGGTGCAAAGGGCTCAGCAGTTCCTGCTGGAAGACACCGTATGCACAGGAGCTGATTTTCTCCAGCAGCGACCAGCTGGCCCTGAGCCTCTGTAAAGCAGCTTGCTTTGTGCTGAAAGCTTTACAGCTACACCAGGACTTCTGCAACCTCTGGTCCCAGGGGTGTGTGCAGGTGGTGTCACCTGCTTCAGAGCAATCTCAGTCCCTCTCTGCCTGCAGAAGCACTGATATGACGTGACAGTCATGATCCAGGTCTGCTCTGGCTTCAGACCTGGTTTGTGAGAGAGTTATCTCCTTGTAGCTTTGCGCATTTCTGGGTCGCCAGGTGAGATGTTGGAGCTCACCAGCTCCACCTGGTCAGAGCGAGCCAGTAGGATACACAGCACATCTTAAACTTTAGCAACCAGGTTCCTGAAACATGGAAACCAGTTTTGTTTCTTCTGCAACATGGTTGCAGTAAACAGTATTTCCCAATGCTAAACCACCTCAGCACACTCACAGTAATGCTTCGCTGGCATTGGCGAAGGTATTATTGGACTGCAGGCCATTGACATACAAAGCCCACCTGCAAGCTCAGGTCACAAGCACCCTGTAACACAAGGCAGCACAAAGGGAGGCACAGAAATGCTTTGGGCTTCCCTGGAGAAGTTTCTGCTCCTCTCCTCTCTTCTGTATTTCTCCCAGTTGCTGCTGTCACACAAACATGCATGGAAACTCGTTGCGGCAGTAAGCGTTGCTCACCTTCAGCAGAAAACACACGCAGGAAACCCCTGGGAAGACACGCGCACCGAAGCAGTGGCAGGGGCTAGGAGAAAGCCTTTCCAAACCACCCCACGAGGAAAAGCCACAACCTTGCTCCAGTCCCTGATGCGCTACCGCAGTTTCAGCACTAGTAGTTACAGGGTACGCAGAGGTGAAATAATATCCAAGGGGTCAGTGTTAAGGCAAGGAGCAAGCTAGTGCCATGGCAAGAGGGGAGCTCTGAAGCTGCAGTACAGGCCGGCAATAAAATTTGACAATTCTTTTTGACAGTTCTTACTACCCTGTTTTTTTGGTTTCTTTTTTAATAAACAGCAACAACAGAAGTCATTCTTTTGGCAGGCACACAAAGTTGTGTTTTGCCATAAGAAAGAGTTGAGCACGTGGTAGCTAAGTTCACGAGCAAGTGGAGAGGTGTCTTTAATACGCTGCACGCATACGTCTTTTAATGGGAAAATTCATGGAGTTTCAAATGAGCAGAGACCAGAAGGCAGTGGTGTAAGAGACCGCTCGCCAGCCCCCGTGGACAGGGGTCCCAGCAGTGACAGTCAGGCCCAGGTCTCTGGCCAGCACTGTGCCCAGGGCAGACACACAGGGGTAGAAGTGGAGACGGGGCAGTTGACTCCTATTCCCTCCTATCCCCAATTTGAGGAGGAGAAACAGAAGCCCAGCATCAAAGGAAAAAGAGACCAGATCCCTCTGCCTCCTTGGTTTGTTTTGTGCTGACCTTTAATTATTGCAGAAGGGGAAATGGACTGGTCAGTTTGCGTTAGAAATTCACTGAAGTGTCTGGTGCTTTCTCCTGCTTATCAAAAGCCGCTTGGATGAGCTCAGTGAGCAATTAGTGCTACAACCTACAGCCAGAAATTTTAGAAGTCCATTTGCATATAGTTAGGAAGGAAAATGTTGATTACTTTGTTCTGATACACACCACAAAAAACTGCTCAACTAGCATCAGGGAGCTCACGCAGATTATAAATTGCCTTGCTCAAGATTGTAAATATTGCATCTGTGCCTCCCTGCGTGTTTTAAAGACATCTTCATGGGCTGTGCCTGTGTGGAAGAGATTTGTTTTAATATTTTACCAAGGAATGCATATTTCATCTCTGTGGTGCTTGCGAGGGAGGGATTTTTTTATTTTGAAAATCTTCTTCAGCTTTGAGGAGAACAAGTGTGGATAATACACAGACATGCAACTGCAATAAGCCAGGATGCTGCAGCTGCCCTGAGATGTGATTAAAAATGCACAGAGCAGGAGCAAAAAAAAAAACTAAGAAAAAAAAGAGAGCAAGAAAAATGGAGCAGACAATGCCTCAGCGATGAGGGAAACAAGGCTCAAAGCACGGCGCTGAGCCTTGAGCCTCTCATCACCACAATTGTGAGTGCACTAGGGGCCAGCCGAGTCTGGGCAGAGAAGGACCTTTAAACAGCTGTTGCTGTTAATTCAAGGTGACCACCTCTTGCCATCAATATCCAGGCATTTACTGATCAGGGCCAGCATGGCATTAACATCAAGGGATCTTCTATCTGTATTTACTTCAGGGGATGGTCAACAAAGTATGTTGAACCCTCCAGTGCAGGATGACAAAGCTTTAAGGTACTTGGACCTGCTGATGGTGTCTCATGCAACATTAGCAGCTGATACCACATTTTCTTTTTTCCTCTAAGGCAGAAACTGCAAACTTCAAAGAACTTTTTGACTATAAGGGTAACAGAGCCAAGCTCCCTGCCCTTGTGGAGCGATCTTCACAGACTCCATAGAGGTCACATGTGGTCCCTCACAAGTCAAAAGCAACAGTGCTTAGTGCAGGATGTTGCTCAGCATGTGCAGGGCCCAATTTCTAATGTGCATTGCTGCAGCAAGCGTTTGTTTGCAGGGCTCTGCGCTGTGCCGGCTGATGCTCTCCTTTCCCAAAGGTCTGGTCTCCTTGAGCCTGGGGAAAATGGGAAAAGCTACATTTTTCTTCAAACATGACCAAGTTTCACCCTATACACTTGCAGAGGAAAAACTGAAAGTGTGAACCGGGTACAACCTGGCAGCTCCCGTGGCCAATACAAGAGCCCTCCATCATCACTAAACCAGCTATCTCATTCAGAGTTATTCTGACCCAGGAAGTTTCTTGCAACACCAGGGCTGCCTGAGTCGATATTCTTCCACCGAGCTCTGAATGCTGGCTGCCCTGGAAAGTTTCTGCCTCCTGCAGCCGCTTGCCATGGCAGGCTGTAGCTACACATGCTCAGCAGCCTGCACAGCCAGCTTCCAATAAGATATTTGCTGGGGGAAGCAATAAGAGTGGAGCTTGCTTCATCTGAAGACCAGAAAGCAACCCCCTCCCCCTCCCCCCGCCGCCTTGCCAGAGCCAAGGATCTGCCTGAACAGAGGGCTCCTACTCAGATAGACAGCAGAAATGTCCCTGGGCCCTGCACTCCCAGTGAGACCATCACATTCTTGCTGGAGGGTGACAAAACCCCACAAGACCCTACCACAGCTACAGCTCTAAATGCCAGCAAAGCTGCAGACCTCAGCTGAAGGACTGGGAGAAAATGGGGTCCATTCTGTTCAACAAGCAGCGTTTTAGGGAGAAAGTTAGGATGACAGAATGAAAGAGCTGCCTTTTGAAGAGCTGCTAACATTTAAAGAATGCCTTGAAGAATTTTGTCTATTTTTGTGCTATGAGCTGAGCTCTGCTGATCTAAATCCAGATCGGCTGCACTTCACAAACACGGCAGTTCTGAGTTCAGCCTGGTTAGCTCTGGCCTTTTATCCTTGGGAAATGTGGCCCACTCCGAAGACGGGAGGAAGCACACAGAAGAGAACAATGCTATGAAAAACACTGAGAGTTAAGTCCTTGAAGCCAAAGAAACAGGCATGTGCTTACAGTGGGTAAAATCCACGTGTAGCTGACTATGGTTATCCTGAGACACTGCAAGCAAACGGCTAATTCCGCAGCCAGCCCATCCACCCAAGGTGGCGAAGAAGTGGAAAGACCTAGTAGAAATTATCCTGTAACTTACTTGCAATGCTACCAAGGATGGTTTCGGCTTGGCTGGTGATACGGTTTGCCGGTGTTCATTGTGTCACTAACAGCAAGATGCAGGATGTGCTGCAGACCTATGCCAAAAAAGGGCCTCTTTGCTCCTCCGTGACTTCTCCATCTTCCAGCGCCTGATTCCCCTCTGGCCTCACCAGTGATATCTGTGCAGGCTGCAGAGATGCTTGCAAGCCCTCTGCGAACCGGGCTTTGCAGAGGATGCCTGTCATGCGCCACGGCGGTTGCTTGGCCAGGGCGGTGACTGTGCTGCAGGGTCTTTGTGGAAAACCAGATCTGAGGGCTGGGATAATGCAGAGAGGAGAGGCAGGGTTCCTCTGCCAGGCTGTCAGCAGGCAAGTAGGGAGCACGCAGCAGCACTGCGGGTTCGCACCGGTACCTGCGAGACCTGGACAGGCTGAAAAGTTGGACAGAGAGGAACCTGATGAGGTTCAACAAGGGCAAGTGCAGGGTCCTGCACCTGGGGAGGAACAACCCCATGCATCAGTACAGGCTTGGGGTGGACCTGCTGGAGTGCAGC
>Ga0065711_1046917_pt1 | contig 12625 bp, 9 predicted proteins | sample Hoacrofraction12_FD_59098 | JGI IMG/M metagenome (GOLD analysis project Ga0065711, IMG submission 59098) | Hoatzin crop microbial communities from Cojedes, Venezuela - Epithelial fraction 12 v2 (version 2) | ecosystem: Host-associated > Birds > Digestive system > Esophagus > Crop | place...
CCGCCTGGACAAGGTCCTGTGCAGCCTGCTGTAGGTGACCCTGCTTCGGCGGGGGGGTTGGACTAGATGACCCACAGAGGTCCCTTCCAACCCCTACTATTCTGTGATTCTGTGATATTTCCCAATTGTACTTTTTTCCTGTAGTTTATACAGCCAGTGGGATGAGATGGATGCAGAGTGTCACTGTTGAGTGCAGTTTCTCAGAGCTCACAGGCAAGCCTTGCATCCTGACCTGCAGCATCACTGGTGGCTGTTGGAGCAGGCGACTGCTGTGATATTTCACTGCCATGATGTGTATTTGGTGAGAATTTTTTAGTCGTCTTCTCATTATCGATTAGCATATGCATGTGTGTATACAACCACAAACCTGTGCTTGATCTTTTCTGTAGCCTGGCTGTGTCTTGGCTTTGTTCCACAAAGAGGATATTTTTTTTTTTATTGTGTTGCTCAGACTTGAAGAAAGTGTTTCCCTTATTCTGAAAATTATGGCACAGAGAAGAGTACACAGCCAAGTCTTGATTTTACTTTAAATATCACTAACACAAAGGGAATATGAACTTTCCATGAATTAATTGATCCATACTAGTTGTTCAAATGGCAGAAGTAGGAAAATGAAATGTTCTTTAGCTGACCACGGAGATACAGGAAATACTGTGCATTTTTCATCATTAGGTAGACATAATCTACCTGAAGTTGGATAACACAGACGTGAAAGGCTGAATGTAGATACCAGTATGTTTCCAAAATAGCTGTGCAGGTGCTCTTGAAATGTTGTTTGAGCAAATAAATGGATCTGGTTTTGGCAAGTTGTTACAATTCTTATTTACTTTTAGTCTGAAGGGAACAAAAGCACATTATAAAGCTATAGCACCATTCAAATGCTGGGAATGAGAAGCTCATAACAAAAAATAAATTGAGATTATATTGCAGACAAGAGGAGAACTTTGCAGCCATTAAGACAACAAAACTACTCCCTACATGGAGTATTTTATGACCAAAACCCTGAGGAGGCACTTGAAGAATGTTGTCAGAATACCGCAGCCTGAAGACCTATTTTTATCTTTATACAAATTTAACTTTTTTTATAATACTAAAAAAAAAAAATGGGAAGAGCTCCTATTTGCAGACTATGATTCTGTGAACTAGAGAAATATGTTAACACATGAGAAGTGAACACTTCTTTCTTTCAGGGAAGTACGCAAAATACATAATCTGAGTGTTCAAATATAAAGAAATTTGTGTTGACAAAGTATAGGAGATCTGCAATAAGCAAAGCTTATTCTTTTTGCAGGAAATGCCCTTACAGAATTATTTGATTTCTTTAGATAATGGGGTTAAATATGCACAAAGTAAAACTGCAGCTGTTTGCTAATGCAAAAGGAATTGGTCTCATAAGGCTAAAAAATATTTCCTTACTTCACAAAGAAACTTTAGAGAAGGGTACCCTTGCATTTATTATAAGTAGCTCATACATAAATGCTGCTACTGTATAGTTACTTTTATTTTGTAAATGTTGGTTGGTTTTTATCTTTCCCATATGTAGAAATACTGCTTTGGTTCTTTTGTTTTTTATGTGTTTATCTTCAAGCCGAAGATTTTATGTGCAGCATGCTGTATTGTAGTGCTGCTGCTTTACTTCAAAGACAAACCAAAGAAGCTCTTTTGGACTGAATGTCTTCCACAGAACATTTGCTCATGCTAAAACCTTATAGCAAACTTTACTGGATTTATATCTTTTCTCTTTTAAACATCTAAGAAGAGGTAAATGTTTATTGCTAATCATAAGAATGTTTTCCTTTCTCTAATGAAGCTTGCAGATCCAAAAAAAAACTACCCAGAAAGACTGGTTTTGGATTCAGTTTTGCTTTTCACAAGGAAATAAATAATTTTTTTTAATAACGGAGCTAAGTGATTGTGTACAAAGTAAAGTTACAGATCTTCATGCATAGGAAATGAGCTTAGAAAAAGTGCAAGGCAGTGGAATTGAGTAAGCAAGCGACAACATTGCACATCATGGTCTACCATTCATGAGAAAAATAGCATTAAATGTAGTGTCATCTTTCAATCCGGTTGCCAAGCTATAATGGACAGTGAAATATATTGATCATGTCAGAAGTTAGCAGATCCTCTGCTGTCTTTTATTTTCTGCTAGAAGGGGCTGAATCTCCAGCAAACATCTCTGCTGTGATTTGTCACATTGGGTCAGCTGAAACACTGAGGATTATTCATAAGGCAACTAATAGGAACTCCTGTGTTCCCCCCACCCACAACTTAAGTTTACCCTTTATGTTTCCTTGTTGTCAGCTTTTAGATAAATTTGATTCATTAATTTTTTGCTTTACTGTGCTGCGTCCTGTGTGTGTTGCTTGGTGGAATGTCTCATGGTACAAGCAGAGTACGAAGATGTGGAATTTCTCCATACTTCATGCCAACTTCTTTCTTGAATCCAGTGTTTTCCTAAATGCCTGTGGTCCACTGGTAAGGTGATTGCAGAGAAGCCTGCAGTCCTTCCTTACCACCTTATTAAACATTTCACTTCTCCTCTCAGATTCCTGGAAATTGATTGTAGATACAGAGCTTCTTTCTGTGTTCCCACCTGGCTTTAGTTCAGCATGTTGGTATAAAATGAGTCTTGATAAAAAGAATATTCATCCTTTTCAGCTAGCTTTCCAACCTCCTAAGTTTTGAATGATAAATGTTTTTCTTTGTAGTAGAGTGTTGTGGGAATGGAGAAAACACTCCAACAACACAGCCAATACCATTGGCAATAGAAATGATGCTTAATGTGAAGCATGGTTTCTTCATGGTATGCTTCTTCAGGCTCCAGTTCCTCTCTTTGTTTCCATCCTTCCTTCAGTTCAGAAATGAATGTATTCAAACGAAATACCAAAGAAAAACCTCCCTTCCCTTTTTAGAATAGCAATAGGTTCAGAACTGTGTGAAGGCTTGCATAGATACTGGACTAGCGGCTTTGCACAGTGTCAATCTTGTATTTATCACTCAGGAAATTATTTGAAGAAGCATTGTAACTCTTTTAACTGAACTGCTGCCCTCTGCAAGTTGGACTGCATTGTGCTTTGGTTAAATCATAACACCCGAATTTTGAAGAAAGCCCTCTGCAACACTTAGTGGTGTTTTCTGTGCTCATTTTCTTCAGAAGTTGGGGCAGAAGGCTATTAAAAATCTCAAAGGCACTGAACTTCAACCAACAATAATAACAGCAAGAAAAAATGCTTATAATTTAGGAGTGAGTTTTGAGTAGTCCAACAATAACCTCTGTTTGCTAAGCTGATGGTCATTTATTCTGCTATTTTGGGTATGTATTGAGTAAGTATGCCACAACAACATGATTTAGTTCGTTTGGTGGTTACTTAAGGCTGCTTGAAAGAATAGTCTTAAAAACTCTGTTAAATAGAAAGGAAATAACTGTAATTTTAACACAATTAAAATAGCACTGTGTATGAACAATGAAAACAGATCTGTTTTGGAGCCATGACTGCAAATTGCTGAATCTCTGCACATCTGACTTGTGCTTCTTCTTGGAAATGACCTTTCTCAATTTAATTTCATGGTATGTCCGTTCTATAAACTCCTGTAATTTTCTGGGGAGGTGAAAGTATTTAACCTAATTAATGAAAGTATAAGCAAACAGAGACAGTAGAAAGAAAAAACACTTTGCCTTATGTATATACTTTTTCCCTGGTGAGTGTAAGTTGAAGATAAAATAGTGCCTTTTCACTCTGTCTGCCATCCTGTGGCCAAAATCGAGTTTTACAGATGCTTATTAAAGACAGGATGAGGTCTAGATAATAGAAATTAGGATAGACATAATAGCTGCAAAAGTACTTAAGCATAATGCTTAAGATACAGTTTTAGAATTCCAGCCTAGTAATATATTCATATTTTGGCAGTGTGCATTTGTACATGTCTACCTAAAAAAACATGAAAAATACTTACATACCCACATTTTTAGGTAGTGGTTGCAATTTATAACCTGAGAGAGGATGGAATAGTGTCTGGTAATAGAGTAGCACTTGTATAGCCTTTCATCTAAATGCGTCAAAGTATTTTGTAAGTAGATGGGAAAACTGAGGCTCAGAAAAACTGATTTGTTCGTACCATTTGGCAACAGATCTGGGAAGAGACTGCAGAGGCTCAGTTTGCAGTCTTGGCTTTGACCTCCAGCTGAGTGACTCAGTAGCCAGGCGAGCATCCACGATTCATCTGACCGCCTTCCCGGCAGCCCTGCTCGAGTCTGGGGGTGGCGGGACGGGAGGGGTCTCTGAGGAGGGACATGCTTCAAATACCAGACAGAGCTCTCTGCCAGCTCGACGTGCAGAGCAAAAAGTAAGACAAAACTTTCCCAACAAGCTGATGTCTGATGCAGGATCTCTTCCCTGGTCCTATTCTGCGCCTTTCTAAAAATGTGTTCTGGTATGAAACCAAAATCTCCCAGACTGTAGGAGCCAAGAGCGACGCCAGCCAACACAAAGCCGTGGGAGCATCGCTTCCCTTCCCTCGTTGTGTCTGCGGGGAGACCTCCACCTCCCTGCCCTGCACACGATCTCTCCTGCACCTGGCACTTACGCAGTCATTTGACATTCTAATGAAATGGTATTCCTGACTCTTGTGCTCTTGTTTGAATATTAATATACAGGGGCTGTGTTAATACATGATAGAGCAAATATCTTGTTTATTGTTTTCTGAGATGTTGGTTGGATGTGCTGTTTCGGTATGGTGGATGTGGTGAGGAGGAAGTACCTGGAGAGGCGGGACCCCTTTTCCAAGCCTTTCTGCTAATTATTTGGACGTGAGAAAATAACTCTTACCTCCTGGAATTAAAAGTAAAGTTGCATCTTGTTTCTTTGAAATCACTTACTGTTCCAAAGATTGAAATCCTGAGTTTATTTTTGTTGTGTGGGTTTGTTTTTGTTTTTTGGTTTTTTTTTTTTTTGATATCACTAGTCCTTACAAAAACACTGTCAAAGATTTGAAGTGACCACTGGCATATATGTTTGGTTCTACCTTGTCAAAGCCAGGTCAAAAAAAAATACAGAACTTAAAACTATATTAAAAAAAATCTTTGCACAGAACCATTTCTTTTACCATGTCTTTTAACAATGAGGTAGATCGATAGAACCATTTTAATTAGCTCTAATTTGGTGGGTTTGCCCACTTGTTTTACTTGAGAAGGAAGAAGTTAAATGGAAACTCTTTGTATACTTCCACGAGTATGTTAACTGGTTATGTGGTTTGTAGGCTGCAAAGGAAAAGAAAACAGAGAAAATGATTTACATTTGACACCTTAAAACTGTAAAATGCTTGGGGTATTATGTTTTATAAATATTCAGTGTTAATTCTATTTCCATTAACTGCTCTGGACTAGATCTTGAGCTGCTGACTCTGACAGCACAAAGATTTCATTTTCTGTCTCATAAATTCTCTGTTGGCAAAGTTCAATTGTTTCAATGTAATTTTATTGTCAAAGGAAGTCATTATCAGGAGAAGAGGCAATTTCTTAGTGAGTAAAGCCAGTCTTGAGTTTTTTGGATTGGTGTTTGAATTTATGGGTGTGACAGATCAGAGAATACAACGGCAGAGTTGTTTTCTTATTAAAGATTATTACTCCCTCTTCTGTGTGAGCTGAAAAGTAATGGTGTTGAACCACGTGGAGTCTTTTCATGCTGTGGGTTTCCTTTACAGATGTGGTGAGTGGGAACAGCATTTTTAAAATACTGTCTGGATAATAAAGACATTCCTAAACTAGCCTGAAGGACTTTTTGCTGGATTAGTCTTTATCTTGTTTGGTGGTTACTTAAGTTTCTGCTCCTTCTAAATGCACAAAAACCCAAAGGACCATAGGGGGTTAAGAACCTTCTTTCCTATAGGAATGCGAAATGTAGCAAGTATCTGTTTAATTACCTGGGGACTTCTGTGGTTGCTCGTCCTGAGTCAGGTTAATGCAGACTTCTGGGGTGAGGGGGAAGAACAGCTTTGTTTAAGAAGAAAGCATGTTGCTGGAAAAATTAAGGTGCACCGAGTTGCTCTTATGCCACGTGGCAGCACTGTTTGACAAATACCGTGGTGCTGGTCTTCTCCAGCATCTCACTGGCCGCCCTGGTTGTCCTACAGCACTCTTTGACCACAGCTGGGCTGTCAGCTGGGTAAATCATGCCGTGTTTATCTGAAGAGGTCATTCTTTGCCAGGATTGAGTATGGGTCTGACAAGCCAGATAGTTTTGAAAATATGAAGCAGTTCTGGAGAGACCAGGCTTCCATCGAATTGGTGGAAAATTCGGAGATGCAGAGTGGGCTCGGTGTGCGTGCAGGCTGGCAGACGGTTGCTGGGAGACCTGTTTGTTTTCATGGCTCTGTGTTCCCTCGACAGCCGTCTCCGCTGTGAGAGTGGAGGAGGAGGCGTGGATGCAAGGGACAGGACTGCTATGCCCCTGCCAGAGGATCTGCTTCCTACATCACCCGTTCGGACGTGGGTGACACAGCTGGGAAGCAACAACTAAAATGTCCTGTTGCCATTTTTAGTCCCGACGGACATTTATAGCCTTAGGCACAGGAGATGTTCCTCAGCTCTGAGTGAATGAAGCCTCTAAATCAAGAGCTGTATGGCTGCTAATAAAGCAGCTGCTTACTCATCGAATCTCGCCTCCTCACAAATTCTTCACATCTCTGGTCAGGTTTAATTTCCTAGATATGTGGAAAGTATATATCCATCAAGGAAGGTGCTATTAAGGACAAATAGATGTCTGCATGTAGCATATTTTATTTGAATTGTCATTTGGATGAAGGCACTTTCAGAAATGGCTTAACTGAAAGACTGTGCTGCAGAGCTGAAGTGATTCGAAGGAAGAATAAAGCCTGTGAAACTCGCTTCGAGCAGGGCTGGAAAGAGGCAGTAATTTGTCCCTTGCTCCATTATACAATTTGACAGTAGGTTAAAAGTGCTTTCAGCTGCAGAACCAGCTCTTCTAAAAGCAGGCCGCACGGACAACAGATTTCCCTGTGTCCTGACCTTTTGTGAAGGGTGTCGGCTCCTGTGTTTGCAGCCCATGGGGAAGAAGCTAAGCTCGAAGGCGTGTGCCAAAGCTCGTTGCTGCGGTCACAGACCTCGAGCCCTGCCTGCAGCTGGGCAGTGGGCTCTCCCCACCCCGGCGGGAGCCTCAGCCTCCTGTGGAGAGGCGCTGGGAAATGGAAACCAAGCGATGGGTGCGCTTGGCAACGTGCATCTCTCTCTTTTTATAAAACCTGGCGCTTTACTGCTTCTCACTTTCTGCCTCATGGAACAGCATAAATATTTGTGCTGCATCTCTGTCCATCTCCTAATATTTGGCAGCCTGCCCTGAAGGGGTGCACGTGTGAGAACTGGCTGGGGAATAAGGAACAATGTTTCTGTTGAAGTTAAAGCTGCTGCAGGAGAGTGAAAAGTAGCTTGCTTTTTTTTTTTTTTTTTCCTCCCAGAAACAAGCCCCAGCAAAATTACCTTTTGAGGAAATGCACAGATTTGCTTTAAAAATTTCCCTTTGCTTCAACAAATTTTCTTTGCCAGCTGGTCTCTGGAATTCATTTAAATTCATTGTGTCAGCAGCCACCATAGCCTAAGCATTTGTGTAAAAGTTTCCAGCGAGTTTCATTAATTTGACTCCTTGCATTATCCTGATGCTTAATCAACAGATCGATTGTGGCAAGAAAGATTTCAGAAACTTGACTTGGTTTGCCAGCTTGTGGTAATTTCTGATATAAACTTGGTGATTGTTAAGCAAAAATGGTGGCTTTTATGGGCTTTATTGGACAGATGTAGATGAATGTTGATCATGCTATTTGTTGTGTAGATCTCAACTGACTGCGTGCTAATTAGCTGCCTTTTCCTTAGCTACTCTGGAGTTGCTTTTCCAGCGGTTTCTGCTTTCCTCAGTCCCTAGCCACGTATGTACTTTCTCTCCTAGTCTTTTATTTTACACAGATGCTCTGTTGATGATCTTTGAACACAGGCAGGGAAAAGCCCCTTGTCATTAATACTTTTTTTTATTTCTCCCCTCTTTGGCAGTGAAGCACTTGGCCACGTCTACATGTTCTCTTCCTACCAGTATTGCTTCCAGATGTTTTCTTGGTGCTTCTTTCTTGTATGCATTTGGATTGTCGCTTGATCATTACCACTCTGTGTTCAAGAGGGAAGCCTTTGACTTGGTAGCAACTAGACATGAACCCAAGCCACAATTGTCTGACCTCAGCTTCCTCAGTGTGAGGTTATGTTTGGATTTGAGATGTTGGTTTGGCCTATAGCAACAGTCAAACCCAACCAGAAAGTTCATTTCTGAATTTGGAGGTGGATTTTACCAATGATGCAAGACTACACAACTTACTGCTTCGTGTTGACTACTTGTAGAGTCAAAATCTATTGCTGAGGATTGAACCCCTTTTTTTTGCTTGGAACAATGCTATGGGCAACTTGCATCTTCAGTGCAAATAAATGACCTGGAAATCTGAGCTTGATGTGATTTTGCTCCAGCATGCCATAAATACCATCTCAGGAAGGAGGACAGTCTCTCTTCATAGGCTGGAAGTGAGACCATCTCTCCCTGCGGTTTACAGTGACCCTGGCACAGACCTGAGCTGTGCTGCTCTGATAAAAGAAATTGAAGCTCAGTTTCTGCCTGCGGCTGCCTCAAACACCTTTTCCTTCCATTAGCACTGTGCAGGTCCCGGAGGAGTCTCAGGGGAGTCAACCTTGCTCGAGTGACAGCCAACGACAGCAATATGAATAATTCCCTAGGGGTTTTGATGCAGGAAGAACTATTAATTACCAATTTAAATAACAAAACAAGCCCTACTACCCTGCGTTCCTCACCGTTCTCACTATTTATGCATCATGCACAGGAAAAGAAGTATGCTCTTTTCTCACATAGTGCAGGTACTCCCACCCTGTCTCCTAGCTGTTTCTTCAGGCATAAAGAGATCAATTATTAGCTTCCCACTCCTTAAGTGCTGTCTGTGTTGCACAAGTCACTGGTTTTGGAGCATTTCCTACCTCCTGCTGGTGGGGAATTTGCCCCTTTATCCCGTCCTTAGGAAGTGGAAGACTAACTGGAGACCAGCGTAACTATGTGCCATCCCCACATCAATTCAGCTGTAGTTCAGAATTCAGATGGGTCCCAAATTTAGTCTGTTATAGAAATGGGGACATATGGTTCCCAAGTGAGAAAAACATGGTAAGTGTCACATGAGTGACAAACATTTAACTTTCTTATAGTGAGGCTGTTGCAGAGAAATCCACCCCAGCCTAAGCACGGGAGAGGCCTTCATCAAACTGAAAGCAAAAATGGTTCATGCCTGAAGGTCCTCGAGACTGAAGACCTCATTGTCAGGGACCTGTAACTGTCAGGAGGCAAAAGATGAAAAGAAAAAATCACTCTGCCATTCAAACCTGCTGAAAAAACTCAGGAGTAGTTTTTTGTTCCAGCAAAATTCGTGTATCACTTAGCTTCCTTCAGCTGGAAGAAAGTCAGTGTAAATACCATATTGTAAGCTGCGGCTACGTTGGCAAGATGCAGATGTTTATTCCTATGGCTGATGCAGAGCCGACTTTTGGTAAAAGTAGTCCAGAAGTGATTGAGTCTGGAGAACAATGTTACATTCACATGATTCATAGGGACTCGGCTCATCTGTGCTTGCTCTGTCTCAGCTGGTGGGCCATGCCCAGATTTCTTCTGATATGAGGAAGGTGTGAAGAAACACAGCAGCTCTCCCTTTTTTTATGCCCACAGGAGGGCAACATCGAGCTGCAACTGAAACTAACAGGCTTTGCCAAAGCAGGTGCACCGTTCATTAATTTAAGAATTAATGAATTGAAACAGATTAGCTAATTTAGAGATATTGTAGACTATGACTATTTAGTGGTGCGTCGGTCTGCATCCACTCTGTGTTTGGTTGTATTTGTGGTTCATCTGTAATTCTTCTAAATGGCTTTTGTTATCGGTGGCCAAGAAGAACGTGTTGTGAAGAATAAGGCAAAGTTGTTTGTTAGATGGTAGCTCTGTTGTTTTTTGTATTTTTTTTCTTCATGCTTCTCTTCCCAAACTGTATTGCATAGTTAAGTGTTGTGTTGAGGATAATGGACTGTTAGGATTATGATTTTGAATTGTGGAATTATTGAAGAGTACATGTACATTAAAGGACTATGTTACAAGAGTTGCAGGCCAAGAATTGCATGATACTGATGACTTGAAGTTCGGTTATTAGGGCAACATACCAGCTATAGTGTTTGATCCAGGTGGTTTTCAGTAGTCGTAGTAGTACAGCAAATATAACTGCGCAAAGGATCCCTGTTTTGCAATAACCTGTAGTCTCCATAAATTTTGATCGCAGTCTGGAGCTAGATGCTTTGAGAGGCTGAGAAGCCTGACCCTGAGGAGCTAAGGAATGAGGCAGATATGCCAGATCCTACAGGCTGAGAAGCCAGATCAGAGGGAGTTTGGCACTCATGCTTTCTGAGACTCCGGATACGTGACTTTTTCAGGTTGCAGTTGGTTACTAACATAAAGCATTTCTTCCTCTATGCAGGTAGTGGACTGTGCTAGAAATAGTAAGCACGAGCACAGGCATGTCAGGGCAGGAGTCGAAGTGGGTGTTTGGCACCTTTGCCTTTGTTACTGCACAGGGGTAAGTGGGCTCAGAGCTGGAGCACGGCAGAGCAGTCCAAGAAGCACATGCAGCACCCTACCTACCTCAAAGCTCTGGGCTAACCAAGTGGGATGAGAGCACCGAGCATCATGCTGATGCGTCAAAGGGCATGGAGACCTTCAGGAGGACCCGATGGACAGGCTGCTCCAAGCACACGAGCCTGTGGCCTCAGGCTGGATGAAGAGGGCAGGACTGGGGTGTTTTGCTTTTTTTACTATGGGCATATAGAGATCTCTTTATCATTATTGCCAAAAACCCTTTGTGTAGATGAAATGGGGAAAAGTAGTAAAGAATAAAGGGCTAAAGTCTTCCTAAAGAGATGCCTAAGGTGGTGCAATATGCAGGGGCTTATTGTACAGTCTGGTACCCATTTCCACTGGAGGATGTTGAGCCCCAGGTGATGGCTGAGCTGATGGTGAGAGATAATGAAGGGAGAGAGCCAGTGACTGCACCAGGGACACCACAAACCTTTCTTCAAATCTCACCTCTGCTGTATCCATTTGGCTGGCAAAGCTGGTTTTGCCAGGGAAATTACCAGGGTGCCTGAACTTTCAGGCCCTTTTCTCCAAGGACAGTGGAGACCCAGGTGGAGGTTGTGGTGTACCAGGCACAAATAACATTAGTGTTACTAACCAAAATGATCTGGAAGGGTAAACAAGGCAAAGCTGTTTAATAAAAATGGTATATTTTATTAGACTGACTGATCCACAGTTGAGGGAGTTTTCAGGTTTTATGCTCATACTCCGTGGATGTTAATGGTACGGTTAAGAGATCTTCATTCAGGCACTGTGCAGTCTCGTAGAGACACGTTGCCAATTCAAACAAAAGTTACAGTTTGGAAGCTTTCCACCCCCCCTTCCCCCCCCGCCATATAAACTAAAAGCATTTTTGAAAGTGAAAACCAGGAGTTAGTAATGAGGCATGGATTTTGTGCCAAGTTCCATGGTTCTGCAAGTGGAGAATACTTGAAGTCCCTTTTTAATGTTCAAAGCATCGAAAGAATGAGCTAGGCCTCCTGCCCTACTCCTGTGGGTTTTTTTTTCCTTTTTTGTTTTTTTCTAGGGTCTCCAGAAGTATATTGGCATATACTAAAACAGCTTTGACAGGACATTATAGATGATGGATTGGTGCATGAAGGATACCTTCTAGTATTTTATTAGAAAAGTAATGGTTTGGATGTGTATCACTTCTAGTTTAGCCAGAGGCAGATACATAGTTTCATATAGCCAGTAACAGTAACTCTCAGTGGACTGACCTTTTGGGAAACTAGCAATCTTGCAAAGACTCAAAAAAGCTCAAGTAGAAGTACAGGACCACGTCCATTTCACTCTTTATCAGCAAATACCCTTTTTAGGTCCTTGTGAGCCAGACTTACATTTGAAAACCATTCCAAAATGGGGGAAAAAATTTCAGTCTGGAAATGATCTGGCCTTCAAACCTACTTTGTTGGCCTTGTGTTGTTGGACTCTATAACAACAGTTTTGTTTGTCTGTGCTGTCTTGGCCTTGCTAGTAAGAAGTGTAGGTCGTCAGATGCATCTACTCAACTCAGTATCAACAAACAGTAAGTACAGATATTAAGAGATTAATCAGAATGGTCTGTTTGAAGGTGAGTAATACAAACACTTAGTGCTTTTGTGTAAAGTTCAATTACGCTATAAAATACCTTAAGAAAAAGCAAACCCAAACAAACCCAGCTGGTTAGCAGAGAAGGTTTGTTAGAAGTAACTCTAGTTTCTACATGTGCATTTGACTTATTTTTGATGGGTTATGTCGAAGGGTATCAGGGGCTGTGTCCCATTCATATTTTGCCTCCTCCTACTGCTTTGTCAAAATCCAATGGGAGCAAGATGCTCCATGCCACTTTACAGGGGAAAGAATACCCAATGAATGTAAGAGCAGTCAGGTATCTCAAATAAAAAAAAGGGGGGGGG
>Ga0065711_1046918_pt1 | contig 12624 bp, 21 predicted proteins | sample Hoacrofraction12_FD_59098 | JGI IMG/M metagenome (GOLD analysis project Ga0065711, IMG submission 59098) | Hoatzin crop microbial communities from Cojedes, Venezuela - Epithelial fraction 12 v2 (version 2) | ecosystem: Host-associated > Birds > Digestive system > Esophagus > Crop | place...
CTTCCCCCTGCGCAGGGACAGCAGCGGCTGGGAGGCGGTGAGGGGCTGGCGGGCCCAGCACAGCCAGCACCGCCTGCCCTGCAGAGGGGGCGAGGCAGGGAGCCGGGGCCCCGCTGCGCGCCTCCTGCGCTGGGCTCTGTGGGGCTCAGCCCCGCCCGGCTCAGGGAGCGGGGAGCCTGGGTGGGGGGCGGCGGTGGGGACGCCTGCGGTGGTGCCACGGGGGATGCCGTCCTTGGATGCGTCCCGCAGAAGGACGAGGGATGCCTGGGGGAGGCAGCTTTTCCAGCCGCAGCCCAGCTGCTCACAGCGGGGCACAGGAACAGCGTGGCTGGCAGCCACCCCTGCGTGTGTGTGACTCCTTACTTACCCTGAACACCAGCTACTCGCTGCCCTAAGCACACCTCAAAGCAGCAACTTGTTCTGGGCCCGAGGGGTCCCAGACCCCCACGCCCTTAGCCTGAGGCTTTCGCCGTGCTGCGGCTGCGCTGTCTGAGGTGTCACCGCAGCAAAGGCCGGTGGCCATGGGGTGGCCGGCTGTGGGAACCTGCTCTCTGTTCTGTGGTGGTCTGGGGGAACGGCTCTAACAGAACGATTTCTGATCACCTGTTGCGACCAGATGCTGCTGTTTGGGGAGAGTCAAAAGTCTTTCCTACAACACCTCAGTACAATTTGTGGTAAAAAGGCAGGACTCTTCGTTTCTCTCTCCTTTCCCAGGGGTTCATTTCAGCAGCTCAATCGGTGTCGACGAAGTAAAAGCCCTGGCTGCATTAATGACATACAAATGCGCCGTAGGGGGGGAGTACAAGGGGAACACAAAGCACACGGCGACTTGGGCATGGGATGAGGCTGTGGTACCATGAGTCAGAAAAGCTCGTTAGATGCTTTGAAAATCAGAAGTGCTCTAGAAGTGCAGGATGTTCCTCTGGGCGTGGATGTGCGAGGGCAAGGCTTGCTGCGGCTGCAGAATACGCCAGTGGCAGTCCGGGATGTTCGTGTTAATCAGGGAGCGTCAAGCGTTGTGCCTCTCGATGCAGTCTCTGTGCCTGGGTTGTCATGGATTCAGCTCTGGCTGGTGGCGTTTGTGGCAGGCTCAGGGCCCGTATCCTGTCCTGCCTTCGGCTCCTCTCGCAGGTGCCGCATGGCGTTAGGGGGGAGCCATGTGTGGCGTGGCGAAGCCGTGGCCCCTTGCCTGCGTTCACCGACAAGGTCACGATTGCCATGATCACCTCCTGCCGCTGGACAGCAGGTGGGCTGGCAGAGAACATCTGTCTTACCCGGTCTTTTCCGGATGTTCCTTTTGGTGGTGCCACGGCAGGGGTGAGGACTGATCCGAGGAAACACTCAGTGAGTTCACTACTCTCCTTCCCCTGCCGACAGCCCATAACTCACGCTCCATTTACACAGCCCTCCCTCTCTGTGCGTCTCACAGTGGAGCACTCTGCCGAGCCAGGGGAGACGTTTGTAGTGAGGAACACCCAACCAGCGCCTGCGAAAAGCCGCTCGGGGCGGGCAGAGGGGTGGTGAGCTCTGGTTTATGGGTCAATGCATCTGGCCAGACACACACTGAAGGAGACCGGAGCAGGGAGGCTCCTGCCGCTGCCTGCTGTGCTGGGGGAAGGCGCAAACCAGCGAGGGGTCGGGAGGGCACTGAGCAAAGGCACCAGGAGTTCACACATCTCTTTTTCTTCGATCCAGGGTCCCAGCTGCTGTGACTTAACTCCCCGGAGACGGCCGGGTGTGCCCTGGGCAGGCAGAGCAGGGCAGCTGCCGGATGCTGTACTGCAGCTCTGTGATTTTTCTTGGGGCCTGTGTTAACAACTGTGTTTTGTTGTTCTTGCACAGGATCATGAGCTGGAGAAAATAACGAGGCATTTTACTGTAGAGATGGCCAAGAAGGGATTTATAGATGAGAGTGGTTTTGTCCCCATTCTGTAAGCAGCGTGTGGCTTGCGGGCAGGGGAACGGGCAGCGGCTGCCTGACTGGGCAGGCACAGAGGCTGCTGCTCACGCGTTGCCTGTCAGCAGCGCTCACTGCCCTGGTGCTCTGCTGTATGTGCACCGCTTTGCTCTGCCTGCGCTGTGAATTTGGAGCTGGGGGAGCCTCGTGCGGCCCCAAGCACAGCAGGGCTGGCCCGGGCTGCCTCCCAGGTACTGCTGGGCAGGGGTCTCACCTGCACGTTACCCTCCGTTCCCACTGGCCTGCGCAGTCGCAGGGAGGAGTGAAGCTTTCTCCTGCCTCACCGTGTGACAGAGAGCTCAGTGGGTGCTGGTCACAAGGCAAAGACCTTTGCATTCCCTCTTTACTTGGAAGTAGTGGGAAGGGACAAGGCAGAGACCCTGCAAAAGCCGAAGCTGTTCGTGCCTGCGGTAATCTGAGGAGAGCCAGGGGCATGGGCAGAACCACACTTTGGTCAGGGGCCACGGACGTGACCAGCCTGCGGAAATCGCCTGGCTGTGGCTGTGCCATTGGCTGGAGCAAAGCAATTGAAATGCAAGGAGAGGATCTGACAGATTTTTCTACCTCTTCAGGGCCTGGGATTGATGTGCTGGCCCCTGATGTCAGTACTGGGGAGCGGGAGATGTCCTGGATAGCTGACACCTACACCCACACGCTGGGGTACCGGGTAAGCTCCGACAGTGCTGGTTTGGAGCCTGGCATGCCGCAGGCACTACAAGTGTTCTTGCCCAGACGCCCTTCCCAGTGAGTTTCTTTAGATTTAGCCAGGGCTTAGGGGAGGGTGAGGGAAGTTGAAGCTTGGGGAAAGTCCTCTCTAGAGGATCTGCACCAGGTGAGACCTTGACCTTTGCTCTCCCCATCCCGGCCTTGCAGGATATCAATACCCAGGCATGTATGACGGGGAAGTCCATCAGCCAGGGAGGCATCCACGGGCGACATTCCGCCACTGGGCGGGGGGTCCTGCATGGCATTGAGAACTACGTCACCAACACAGACTACATGGACTGCATTGGCCTGAGCCCCGGCCTCCCTGACAAGACCTTTGTGCTGCAGGTGAGCGCTCAGCCCAGCTACAGCTCTGAAGAGGTCACTTCCTGGGATCTTTCTGCCCCTCCTTTCCAGGAGAGCTTTCAGACTCCATGCTGCCTGGATGCGATTTCCCAAATCTCTCCTCACCCTGTGGCAGCTGGCATTCATTGGAGTGGTTTTTCAGACCTGCTGCATGCAGAGGTCCAGGGATGCCGCACTGCTCACATCGCACGGGCACTACCAGGGTTGCTCTGTAGGCATCCCACCTGAAAACACTCGTAAAATGGCGGCTGCAACTGACACAGCAGGAGGAGCAGAGAAGTGGCAGGACACAGCGGGCTCTGCCAGACTGGGTAGAAAGAGGCGACCTCAGTGACAGTGTCACATTTCTGTTACCTCCAAACCGCCCGCAGCAAGCCGTGACGTTACCCACGGCAAAGGTCCTGCTTGGGGGTGCAGCCCCATCTCTTCTGGGGGCTCTGTGGGTCGGGCCCGCGCTGGCCTTGCCTTGTCCAGTGGCCTGGGAGCTCAGTGGGACCCTGAGGGCACCAGCCCTGCCTTTTCCCCTCTCCTCCAGCAAGGACCTTCCCTTCCCTGCAGCCCAGGGCCTGCTCACAGCTGCAGCAAGGTCCTTCCCTGTGCTGTAGCTCCAGGCCTCCTGCTCCTGGCCAGGCACTGCTGCCCCGACCCACTGCCCCGACCCACTGCCCGCTCTGCCCGCAGCTGCCGGTCTCCTGCTGAGGCCACTGCTCTCTGCAAGGGAGAAGTAAACTGGAGACCGCGCAGCCAAGGTCTTGCCTGCGGCCGGCACTCTGTGCTTTCCACTGAGCGCTCGCTCCCCGGCACAGCTCCCTGCCGCGGGGAAGAGCCTTTGAACCGAGGCTGCGCCCGGAGCTGCTGCCCACAGTGCCCTTGGGAATGGCCCTGCCTTTGCTCATCCCTTTGCTTTCCACGCAGCCTTCTGCCTCACTGGGGTGGCAGAGAACAAGAAGGCTGAAGTGCTTGGCTACTGTGTGCACAGTTTTGCTGTGTTTGGGGGATGTTTTTGCAGTCTCAGGAACCAGTGTCACTTTTAGGGGCTGTACCGAGCTGGCAAGCACCTTGGGGCAGACAGTGCAAAATCATTTGTTCCCGTAAGAAGAGCTGAGCTGCCTCCATGGCCCTGCCTTGTGCTGGTGCCGTGGCAGCCGAGCACACCCCTCAGTGGGAGGTGCAGGAGGATTGCCTGGATTACACCTAGATGATGCGTGGTGCCCACCAAGGGGCTGGTGTTTCCCAATAGATCTGTTTTCTGTTGAGATCATCTCTTAGAAGCTGAACAGCGTGCTGTGCTTGGAACACTGCGTCCAGGAGCTCTGGAGGTGATAAAGACAGGCTGAGCTAGAAGCCTTTATCCCACAGGCTCTGTTTTTCAAAACCATCTAACTAGCCAAGCAGGTCTCTGTCCTGCCAGGTCCTAGTCTCCATCCAGCCAAACCATTCACCAAGAGCTGCCAGATCAGGGCTTCCTATTTGTGCTTCTTGGCTCAGGCTCCTGAGAGGCGGCTGTTACCAGAGCAGCGGGTCGGTTTTCGGCATTTGTCCCCACGACTGCCCTCTCCGCAGACTGTCTCTTCTCTGTGTTGCTGCAGGGCTTTGGCAAAGTGGGGTTGCACACCATGAAGTACCTGCACGAGTATGGAGCCCGCTGCATCTGCGCTGGGGAGACAGATGGAGCCATTTACAATCCCAGAGGGATCGACTCCAAGGAGCTAGAAGACTATGAGCAGGTGAGTTGAGCCCAGTCAACCCAGTCCGTGTTCTTAGGGGGTGGTGGTCAGCGCCTGTCTCTGAAACAACCACGGAGAGGGGGGCTGCCCCTCACCTCCTGCGGAGTCCAGCTCTGAGGGCAGCGCCCAGCACTGCCAGGCTGGGCCCAGCAGGACTCTCCTGCTCATTCCAGGGCCACGGCACCATAGTCGGCTTCCCGAAAGCAGAGCCCTGTGACGGCAGCATCCTGGAGGTGCCCTGCGACATCCTCGTCCCTGCCGCTATTGAGAAGCAGCTCACGAGGGAGAACGCGCCGCGGGTGCGAGCAAAGGTACAGACCGCTCGCCCTGCACACTCCCAACGGGCCCTTCGTCAGCGCCAGTGACAGCAGCCCAGCCGAACCTTCGCCTTTGGCACTCAGCACTCCAGGGAGGTGTCACATCACTGCACTGACAGCTCGCCCGCTGTGCCAGAGGGACAGAGCCTGAGGCAGAGGTGGGAGGTCACGTAATTTGGGGGAAGAGGAAAGCCTGAGCCCTTCCCTTTGCTGGCAAGGAGCAAGGATTGTTGGAGTGACCTTGGCTGGGCCTGCTGGCATCCTCAGTCTTCATTGCTGGATCAGATCCTCCCCACAGGGCAGAGGAGATGATATCCTCGAAGGTACTGGGTGTCACTGTGTAGACACTGCAGATCATAGGCAGCAGATAAGAGTGGACAAGGTAGGGGACTGCTGTGAATGCCAGCTTCCTCCCTTCACTGTGAGCTGTAGGAACCAACGGGACAGGGTGTGCTGGAGACTGGGACTCTGTCACAGCCAAGGTCCTTTGCAGCCTGAGCCTTTAATCATTCTGTGTTAAACACGAGGTCCGAGCTTTTGCTTGTCCTGAACAACTTCGGTGGGGAGGCGACCGCCCAGACCCCTGCCACCAGAGGTGGCCTGGTGGGGGGGATCCAACAGCAGAGGAAGCAGCCTGTCACTGTTTTCTTCTTTCATTTCTTCCACCTATTTCACCTCTGCTCTGCTTGTCCTCTCAGATCATTGCAGAAGCTGCCAACAGCTCCACTACACCAGCCGCACACGAGATATTCCTGCAGAGAAACATCCTGGTCATCCCGGTATGTCCATCCCCATGCACACAGGGAGATGGCGGGCTCATGGCGATTAGGGCCACACGGTGCTGTCAGCTGCATGGATGTGGATCCAGCTGGGCTCTGCCAGGCTCCGGGATCGGGCAGCGCTGATGGTGCTGTCTCGGTCAGCCTGTTCCCTGCCTTGCCCCCAGCTCCTGAGCACATCTCAGATGCTGGTTTCCCTTCTGAACGCTCTTGGTTCTTGGCTGCAGCAGCAGTAGATCACGGAGCTCCTGGCCAGCACTGGGATGTCCTGTGGCCGCTGATGGGCCAACAGCAAACCCTGCCACGTCACACAGGGTATCAGAGCAGCCGGTGTCTCTGCGCAGAGGCAGTGCAGAGCTGCCGTGGCTCTGGGATTTGGTCATCCCAGTAACCTCAGGACTGGCACTGAGGGCAGAGCTCGAGGGTGTGGGGAGGCACCCAAAGCAGAGGAGGAGAGATGCGCAGAGCGGTCGTGGGTCTCAGGGTCACCCTAAGCAGCGAGTGAGTCTGAAGCGTGTAGTGCCCTTGGCAGGACATGTATGTGAATGCAGGTGGTGTGATGGTATCCTTCTTCGAGTGGCTGAAGAACCTGAACTATGTTAGCTACGGCCGCCTCAGCTTCAAGTACGAGCGGGAATCTAGCTACTGCCTCCTGCAGTTGGTGCAGCACAGCCTGGAGCAGTGGTTTGGCAAGGCCAGAGGGGAGATCCCCATCATCTCGTCCCCAGAGTTCCAGGCCCGCGTGACTGTGAGTGTCTACAACCGTGGAGGGTTGTCCTGGCTCACTTGATCCACATTCCCAGACACTCTTGTCTGCCATCTCAGTGCTGAAAGTTTGCGGCACACACTGAGTGCCTTGTGCTGTCACCCCACGGGTGGAGGGGATGGCGTGGAGATGCCATGTGTGGTGGTACAGCCCTGCCATCTGAGGGTGCTGCTGGGTGCTGCAGGGAGCCTTGGGAGCCAAGCCATGTACTGGAGCCAGGTGCAGAGGTGGGAAGCCAACCTTGGACCACTTACGGTGGCCCTGCACCAAGCAGAGGGGATGTGTTTGATTAAATGGCTTTGGAGGGCCAGCCTCCAGCCTCTCCCACAAACGATTCACTTGTTCTCCCCCTCAGGGTGCCTCAGAGAAGGACATCGTGTATTTGGGACTGGCCTACACTATGGAGCAGTCAGCCAAGGTACCTCCACAGGCTCCTGGCCTTGCCCATCCCTGCTGTCACACCCGACGCCTCACTGCAGAGGCTCTGTGCTGTATTTGAGGGGTACCCACCTCCAGCACCCCATAACCAGTAGCGCTGGGTTAGCCCCAGGCCTGTGATCATCCACCCCATGGCGGCTGTGTCCACACTTCGGGTAAAGCCTCACGCTCAGCAGCGTCCCTTGTTGCCGCTGGGTCCCTGTCGCTCTCTCCGTCCCCCAAAACCTGTGTGCCCCATTTCCAGGGTTGCGTAGATGAGCCAGTGGGCGCAGGGTGGTGCCGGCACTGCTGGGTGGGGTGTCCATGCCACCTGCGTGGAGATGCCGTGCTCAGCAGCGTAAGCAGTGTGCGTGGAGCCCGCCCGTGGGTGTAGGGTCTGTCCCCACGGGAGCGCGGTCAGGCAGCAGTGGGATCTGAGAGGATCTCCAGACCCGCTCGTAGATGGCTCCAGGTCTTACAGAACAGCTGGCTTGGCTGGTTGGTGTGGAGGTGACCTCTTCCCCTGCGAGTGCTCCTGGGGCCTGCCCTGGTGTTTGCACGCGTGGCACTGCCTGCACCTTCCTCTCGGGCTCCTCTGCCCGCCGTTGCCCCCAGACCCTCCCAGCACACCCCGGCCTCACAGCTCTCCTCTCTCTCTAGCAAATTATGACCATGGCTGCAAGGTACAACCTGGGCCTGGACCAGAGAACCGCTGCCTACCTGTGTGCTCTGGAGAAGGTGTTCACCGTGTACAGCGAGGCCGGCTTCACCTACTGACACAGCACCAGTCGTCACGGTGAGGGTCGCAATCCTGCTGTGCAGGGGTGCCCAGGACCCCGCTTGCTGCACGGAGGGGACACCCTGGTGTCTCTAAATAGTTGGTTCGAGCACGTTCTCTCCCTGCTGCCTGGCTCTGAGCTCCTCTGGGCAGGGGGCTATCTTCCTCCACATCCCCTCTGCCCCAGCCCCTTTACAGCCTGCTGGGCACTGGAGGAAGCCGTGCTGATGCTGGTTTGGGTCTGCTTGCCTGTGGCTGGCAGAATTTGACAAGGAGAAGAAAAAATGCAGTTAGCTCTAGGGGAGGGGACAGCCCAGGGCACAGCCAGCCCCGGGAACAGGCGCCGTGGTCCATTTAATAATGCACGGTGGGTGCTGCAAGCACTCCTGCGACTGGCGCAGACACGGGGATCAGAGCCAGGGCGGGGATTTGCAGACATCAGCAAACCTGTTGTGTGCCCATGCTGACTGCTGCAGCTTCACTCTTTGCTGGCAAAGCTGGCAAGCCACCACGGGTGGGGGATTTAACCTGATATTCGTGGTGGGGAGACTCAGCCCGGCCTCTCACCTGGCCCGTGCTGCAGGCAAGGGGCTGGAGGCTGGCCGGGGACCCAGGCTGGGTTGGTGGCCCTACCCTGCGGGAGCTGAAGGCCCAAGGACCACGCTCTGGGATGGGCGCAGGACCCCCTGCTGCAGTGGGCATCGTTCAGCGGTGTGTGGCTGTCGCCTGCCCTTGCGGTGGTCACGCTGCAGCTGAGCGAGCCACGGGTGCCAGCCACGTCCCCGGCCCCGAGGGGAGCAGGGTCACGCAGGAAGGTGGGGACAGCAGAGGGGAGGCTCCCCGGCGCTCCGCGCTGCTCACACAAGCTCAGGGTGCATCCCTAGGAGGGAGCATACAAACAGCAGCACGTCCCGCTGCAGGGAGCACTGGGGGAAGCCTGTGCCCAGCACCCGACCCGGCTCGGTTAGCACAGCCTGCGTCTCCGGGAAGGGACCCAGTGCCTGAGCCCAGGAACGTGTCCAGCCTTCTCCTGGCTTGGGGTCCTCAGCCCCAGAGGGCCCCCGCGTTCACCTGCAGACGCAGAGCACTGCAGCCAGCGCACAGGCAGGCGGCACGGGGACGCTGCCCGCGGCCCAGGCCCCAGCCAGAGCGCAGCTGGAGGCCCGGGCCATGGCGACCTGCTGCTGACGCAGCTGCGAGCTGGCACCTCGTCCTTACGAGGACCCCGTCCTGCCCCCTCCCCCAGCTGGCAGGGGTCAGCTAATCTGCCCCAGCCCCTCACTCCTCTTCCCAACACTGCGCAGGGCCCCCCCTCTCCGCAGGGACCCCATAACCAGGACCAGGGGGCTACAGACAAGAGTTGGCTTTATTCACGGACCCGGGGGCAGCTGTGTCACTGGCAGCTGCCCTCGTATTGCACATCCAGCGACGGGGGCGGGGGGATATCCATGCCACGTCACAACACAGCGTCGGCACTACGGGACCTCGGGGAGGGGAGGGCGCGGGCACCGTCACCACCCAGCAGGCTGGGGAGCGGGCCTGGGCGCCAAGGGTTCACGAAGGCAAAAGACCCGTCCACCCATAGGTAGAGAGATATATATATATATATAAAAAAAAAAGATAGTTCCACGATGACCAGAGCAGAACCACAGGGACACGCGTGCAAGCCGAATGTACAGCAGCCCGCGGGCAGGTAAACATGCTTTGTACAGACACAGACACAGACGCGCCCGGGCGCAGCCAGGGTTTATGGCGCTGGGAGGGACGCAGAGCGATAAACCCAGGCTTCGCGCACACACGCACGCACACACGCACACGCCAGCCCCGGCGGGCAGCACCCGCGGCTCGGGCGCGCACCGGGGCTCGGGGGGCTTGGACACGACGGGTTTTTCTCGCTGCTAGACAGGGTACGGAGACACGGACACGGTCCCTTGGAACGGAACTGGAGGAAGAACTCGTGAGCGAACGGGGCAGGGGCACCCCTGCTCCTCCCCGGCGCGCGGGCACCAGCCGGGGCCGGCTGGGGAGGAGCAGGGGGCTCCCGGCGGTTCGTTGTGCTGCTGGTGGAAGAGGCCAGGACGGGGGTCCATTATGCCTCTGGCTCGTATTCCTGGTATTCCTCCTGTGGGGTGGGGAAAGAGCGAGCCGTGAGAGAGCCCGGGTGGGGTGCGGAGCCCCCGTGCCCCCAGCCCCACGCCAGCCTGCCCGCAGGGCTGGGTGCACAGGGCACCCGGGAGAGGCAGGCACCGAGCTTTGCTCCGGACACCCACGGCCCCGGCGCAGTGAGTGCTGGCAGCCCGTGCCCCCCGCGGTGCCCCCCGCCACCCCGTCCCCTCACCTGTGGGGGCTCCTCGTAGTTCTCCCCCTCCGGCTCCAGCAGCGGCTCGACCAGCGGCTCCTCCACAGCCTCCTGGGCCACCTCCTCCGGCTGGGGGTGAGCGGGGGGTCAGTCCCATGCAGCCCCCCCCACAGCACCCACCATCGCTAGACCCTGGCAGAGACCAGCAGCGCACCTGGGACGTGGGGGGCTCCACGCGGGGGGCACCAGTGGGCACCCCGGGCACGCACCAGCCCGCCTAGCTGGGGGGTGGCAGGGGGGGTCCGTGGGAGCGGGGGCTGGGTGCTGGCACCCTGTGGGCCCAGCAGGCACCGGAGCATCCCGCAGCCCTGGCAGGGGAGGGCAATGCTGGGCAAGCCCTCCCCGGGGCTGGCAGGAGGGAAAGGGGGGCGGCCGATCCCCCCTCCCGTGCGGCGGCGGCGGCGGTGGCCTCGTTTCTTTGGCTGATGCTATTTTGGGCTAAGCTGGAAGCCGACGGCTCACGGGGGGAGGCGAGATGCGAACCCGCCGCCCCTCCCCGCCCCTGCGCTCCCGCAGCTGCCGGGTCACCTCGCAGCCGCTGGCGTGATGCGTCGCCAGCCCCGCGCTGCAGGCCGCCATGCGGGAGCTCACGCACGCACACGGCCGCGACGGCCGCGCGCGCAGCCGGCACGCTCAGGGCAGCGACGCCAGGCGTGGGCAGAGCAGCTGGGGACCCGCGGGGTCCCTGCTGCCGGGCTGGGGAGCAGCCGAGGGGCTCCCGGCCAAGCCTGGGGACGGGCCAGCGTCCCCGCAGTGATGGCAGCGCCCGGGGAGGGGGTCTCACCTTCAGGTCCGCAGGGAACTCCTCCTTCTTCACCAGCCCGGTGGCTGCCGCGATGTTGCCAGCGCCCGAGAACGCTGCTTCGCCCAGCTGGGACGCCTGCTCCTTCGCTTTCTCAGCCACTGCAAGAGCCGGGGGTGCCCGTCAGTGCCCACCCGTGCCAGGGAGGGGGACCCAGCCACATCTCCGCGCCCCAGACCACCCGGGGGGGTCTGGCGGGGAGTCGCTGGGCAGGATCGGGCCCTCCCCACGTCCCACCCGGGTGCTGGGGAGGGGGCCGGGGCTCTGCCCGGCAGCCGGGCAGGGAGCGCCAGCAGCGCCGCAAATCCTCCCTTGCCAGCCCCGTTATATAAGAGGCTTTAGCCCGGTGACATCAGCCCCTCAATTAGCCTCTGATCTCGTTAGCGCAACCACGGTCTGAAGGCCAGAGGGGTGCTGCAGCGGGGAGCTGGAGGGGACCGTACCTGAGGTGACGCCTTGCACCACGCCTTGGGTTTTACTCCCTGGGGGTAGAAAGAGAGAGACAGAGATGGGGTCAGAGGGGCCGGCGGCCGGGGTCTGCCGCGCGCCGTGCCCGGGACGCTGGCAGGGCTCCGTGCGCCAGGGCAGCATCCTGCCCACGCCCCAGCCCGGCCGTGCCACGGAGCCGGGGGGGCCAAGCACCCGCCTGGATCCCTGCAAGGCTCCCCCGGTCCCCGCAGGAGCTTGGGCTGGGGCAGCGCAGGGCCACCACCGCATGCCAGCCGAGGCAGAGACCCCGGGGTACAGCCGGGCAGGGTGATCGCCGGCCGTGCCGCCGAGCAAAGCCCCCCACGGGAGCCGGGATCCGTACCCAGAGCTGGTGCCAGCACGGCACGGGAAGCCCCAGCCGGCCCTGCCAGGCTGCCTCCGGGCCGAGCGGCGCTGCCTGCAGAAGGCAGGACACCCCACGGCCGCGGGACGGGAGCAGGGTGTCTGCCACGGGGCAAAGGCAGCGGCTGCAGGATGGGGCCTTGGGGGGTTCCTTGAGCTGCGAGACCCCCGTCCAGGGCACACACCCCTGGGCAAGGCGGGGGGTCAGGTCGTGTACCCACCACCCCCCGGGGAATGGCTCCGAGGCCTCAGCCCACCCACAGACCCAGTGCCCTCTGGAGCGGGACGGACCCCCAGCCCCGCGCCCTCCCTCCCGCTGTGGGCAGGGGCAGCCTCAGCTCCCTCCCCGAGCAGCCCAGCGCCACAGCCGGGTGCGCAGCCTGCCCCCCCCCGCCAGCCTGGGGGTCCTCTGGGACTTGACCCCGAAGGGACCCCGCACGCGGCTGAGGGCAGTGGGGAGATACCGGCAGAGCCGTGGTCTGGGACGCGCCCCACAGCACGACGTCTCCGAGGGGGACAAACGTGTTCCCAAGCCCCCCTGCTCCGAGCCGGGGACACCCCAGCGCGGGGGTCACCACCTCCATCACCCCCCGCCCCAGAGCATCCTCGGCGAGGAGCCGCGGGGCCCTCGGGCTCAGACCGCCGGGAGCCGCAGGGGGGGGTCGGGAGCCGCAGAGGGGGGTTCATCCCCCCAGCTGGGGGACCAGCCCCCTCCTCCTGCCTGCACATGGCCCGTGGGCAGGGGGTGGGCAGGGCGCTGCGGACACCGGCCCTCTGCCCCGGGGCACCCCGCCGGCAGGGTGGTCGCGGCGGGGAAGGG